>Ga0116228_10000842_pt1 | contig 24343 bp, 15 predicted proteins | sample S1TSphfallax_2_FD_89694 | JGI IMG/M metagenome (GOLD analysis project Ga0116228, IMG submission 89694) | Host-associated microbial communities from peat moss isolated from Minnesota, USA - S1T2_Fc - Sphagnum fallax MG | ecosystem: Host-associated > Plants > Peat moss > Unclassified | place...
CTAAAGGGTCCGGGGGAAAAAAAAATTGCTGGCCCCATTTCAAGTTTTGGGCAGTGGGTCCGGGTGTGGGGTTCAGGTTTTTTTTTAATGTTGTGAAATTTCCCCCCTGGGCAAAAAAAAGAAGGGGGGGGGGGGGGGGGGGGCGGCTGCGACTTTTAGAAAGGATCTTTTGGAGATAAAATGGCCCAAAGTTGCCATATTTCATGGAGAAAAAAAAAAGTTGAATTCACCGTGTTTAGACCACGGGTTCTTGCGTGTTGCCAGTACATAGGGGTTTGAAAAAAGCTCTACTTTTTGCTCTGACCTCTAGCCAAATTTGGGTAAGTCCTCTTGTGGATGATCACCACTCCACCCACCTCACAACATTGAACCCTGATTGGGTTGGAGACTGATTTTGGCTGGTATGAGTTTGGAAGTAAATGGACTCAATTTTTATTGTTGGGAATTGATTGTTTGAATTTTTTCTTCAAAATTCATGTGGATGATTATTTAGCTAAAAATTAAAAATTAAAAATTCATTAAATTCTCTTTAAAATGCAATAGATCCAAATTTTCTTAATTCTAGAAAATATTTTAGAAAAATAAATCTTAACAATTTTTACAACCTTGTCATTCCACTAGGTTCTATATGATAATGTAAGGGAGTTCTAACTATCTTAATTTGCTCAAATAAAATGAACTTAGGTTCTTTAAGTACAATGGTAAGAGGATGATTTCAATGGGACAATTTTTAAATTAAAAAATTGATCAAAAAAAGTTCCTATTAACGGTCAAAAATCAATCACCATAGCTTGCAATTATCCTTTATTCTTGTGATATGTGCAAATCGTAAAAATAAAATCATGTAGAGATCATAACATCAAGAGGTTCCCATAATTGGTAACAAGTAACCAATTTAAATAAGGTTTAAAAAAATAAAAAGAAGAAAGCGAACAAGAACAATCTAAGAAAACGAACAAGAAAATTGAAACCCTTATTCTTTTTCTTTTTTTTTCCTTCCTTCTTCTTTTCTTCGTTCTACTTTTCTTTTCAAAATAGCTTAAAAGATTTTCTTTTAAAATGCAAAAACACAACTTTACAAAGAAAAAACCCTTTACTACTACAAAAATTGATTTGAAAGAACAACAACAAACGTAGTAGAGCTCCAAAAGTAAATTTTAAAAAAGATGATGAAAAAGTAAATCCATTCTTCTTGTTATTCTTCCTTTTTTTTTTTCTATGACAAAAGAGGGAAGAGAAGATTAAGCATATTTCCTTCTTCATTTTTCTTCTTTTGTTGCGACCATGGCCACAACTTTTTCTCCTTCTTCCTAAACCCTAAAAAAGTTTCCAAAACAAATTGTAGCAAGCAAAAGAGAAAGAAAGAGAAATTATCTCTCCACAAAAACGTTCCAAATGTTAGATAACTTTTCCAAGTTGCATGCAAAAGCTCCCCCACAAAAAAGAAGTTAATCTTGGAACATGATTTGTCATGAAAGTTCAACCTTGAAAAGGTTCACAATGGAAGCAATGGGGAGGGATGGTGGGAAGGGAAAACGTGGCAATAGTAGGAGGTTGAAGAGGGTGGGTAGGTAGGGCAAGAATAGGGGACAAATAAGAAAGAACCAAGGTGGAACTCACCGCAATGAAAGTTGAAGTTCAGCCCAAACTACACTAGGACATGTTTTTTTGGATGAAGTGTTTGTAAATGTTGGGTCACATGGGCCCAACATGCCCACTAATTTGCAAAGAGAATTCCCATGAACCCAAAGTATGACCATAAATCACACATTCACAAAAAAAAACACAAATTAGCAAGCAACATCTTGAAAGAGGTTTTTTTTAAAAAAAAACTAGGGTTACAAATACAAACTACGAACTCTATTCCATGTAAATTATACTTCGCATGAAACTAGAACCGCCAACACTAGACTACACAATGGCATTCAATAGTTATGGCATTCACAACTATTGTAATAGTTGACATTTTAGCTAGAAGATCTTATTAGATGAACTTAACCCTTAATGGACAAGTGGAAGGAGGTAACTGTAACCACATAACCACCAAAGTCATTAAAATGTTGGAATTTTAAAAATTCAACCTGGCAGAATTGTAAGAAACTTCAAGTTGAATCTTTTGGTTTTTAAAAAAATAAATTGGCTAAGGAATGGAAAATACCCACAAATTGAAAATGCTATGGACCAACTTCAAATTTTTGCAATTTTGGAGAATTTGATTAAGCTACCATGCTTCATACATAGGTGACAAAACATTATAAAGTAGATAAAAGGCATTCATATGAGGTTAGTGAATAAGAATTTGTTTCATTTGCACTTGAGATGAGGGAGAAACAAATGGTCAAAGATGCACATACAATGGGCATTAATACAATCAAAGAAAGCTAACATTTTGTGATAGTTTTTGAGCACTTGATTGATCATTCTTACCCCATTCCATGTTTCATTATGTGTTACAAAACTTGGGATGTTGGAGTTGTTAAACCTTTGTTTCACACTACCCAAGATCAGAAAAAGTTCTAACAAAGTTTGAGACATAGGAATGGGACATCAAAAAGGTTAGTGAGAAGGAATGGTGTATTTTTAACAATGTAGGCATGTTAGAATTTGGCTACTAGGAGTTTAGGTAGGAATAATAGATGGCTAGCCAACCATATTGGTCCATTGTGACATTTAAGGGTTAAAAGTCATGAGAACTAATGGAGTATGCAAAATCCCTAGACATATATGAACCTTGGTGATGGTTTAAAGATGCATTACAAGATGGTCCCAATTTTTTTTAAGTTGAAATAATAAAATCCCCCACTTTCTTATAGCCATACAACTTATAAATACCCATGAGCCCTAGACCCAACTTGGGTAGCCCTTATTGAACTATAAACCACTTAAAGTTAAAATTAATCCTTAGTTCATTGTATTGACCTATTGGTAAATAGATCTTCAACTATTATTTGTTGAAATGTTTCAACTATATGCAAAAGTTCTATAGCAACAAATTCCTCCCCTTAATTTCTTTTGTGATCATCTTCATTTGTTGTGTAATCATCTTCATTTTCTTGCCATGTTGTTGATGCTTGTTGTAACATATATTTTTGAGGATCAAATCTTGTTCACTCCTTTGGGGTTGAAAGGCCATATACTTGTAACTTTAAATTTACACTTGATGTTTTTCTTTGTGAATGATTGCTTACTATATTCATCTAGACATGGTTATTTTTTTTGGTTCCATGTGATTGTTGTTAACATGATTATATATGCAACCTTTTAAAATATTGTTTTAAATGATTTGAATGAAGATACATCTAATGGTTGTAAAACATGTGATGTGTGGGATGATAAAATGATCATGTTTAACCTAAATTCTTGTGTATATTCTATTTCTTTTGAGGTGACATTGTTGTCATTCCCATCTAGAACTAATAAAAGCCTATTGATGAGAAACACTCCACTTGTAATAAATTTTTTTAACAAAAATAGAACTCCTTGAACAACAAAAAAATCATCCAAGCTTTCTTTTGGATTGTTATGCAAATCTTTAATTTACAAAGTTTAATGTAATTGTACCATAATCTCTCTCTTTAAAAAACGTAGAACCTTGGCATATTACCTCCTTACAACATTTATTGCATAGTTTATAATTAACTATTTTCGAAACTTAAAGATGGTGTTATAAACTATATATGATATTTTCCTAATCAAAATCCTTGCCCTTATTTGTCTACAAACTTGAATTCTAGTTTTATTTGAATTCCATATATGATTTGTAACATAATTGTGCCAAGTATATAATGATTGCAAGTTGGTGTAGAGAGAATTGTAAGAAGTGGGTGTCAATCCTTATGTTCTATAAACTTCCAATCCTTCTACTTAGTGGATGTTCATTTATGAGTGTTTATGCTTGAATGAATACCATAAGCTATTGCATGGTATCCCATCCTAGAATGGTGCAACTCTTATTTGTGTGAGTTTTCCAACCTTGATCTTTAGCTATTGTAGGCTTATGGGGAATCTACATTTTGCATAGTTAAGGTGCATGCAATCATTACATCATATTTTTCTTTTGTAAACACACCTCATATCCCCATTTTTTAAAATCTTGTTTTGACATTTACATGATTAAAAAGTGATTGAGTTCAACAGGATGTTCCATGACTTGTTAAGCATTTAAAAATAATATGTTTTTTATCAACAACATCCATTGTTGCTTCTAATGTTTCATTTGGCCACATGCCTCTTTTGTTTATTGTAAGGATTTGATTCAATTACAATGTTAATCTTTTGGTCTTTAATTTAGGAACAAAGGGCACAATTTCCTTGTTTACTATTTTTAAATCCAACATGTTTCATTCTCACTTTGAGGCATAATCAAATTCATAAATATTTGGTTCTTCTTTGACACACCCCTAAGCTCCTTGATGGACTCAACTGCGAATCCAAAAGTGGGGACAATGGAAGGAAAAGGATTAAGGCACATTCCCTAGCTTGCAGCACTTCGAAAGTAAAGGGGTGTGCTAGAGCTTCGGGATGGGGAATAAGAAGATTAACAAGCAAATCAATTACTCATATAGACCTGCACAAACCAAACAACAAATTGGTTAACACGTAGCTGAAGCACTTTTGGTGCACAAACGAGCCATAAGCAAACACAAATTCACAAGATTCACCGTGGTTTGGACTTGGGGGAAGCCATTACCTTTCCCCTTATAGTATTCTTTGTGCTTGGCCATGGGCCAACACCCAAATGTCATTTTATCTCTGGACTCCCAAATGGGAGTCCCAAAATTCCCAAAATTGGGACTCTCGCAACTTTGGAGTCTCATAATTTTGTGTGCAAACCTCCAATTGAGGTGAGGTCTAAAGCAAAGTTATAGTCTTCATTGAGAACTTTTCAACGGTATGTGGCATGCCACCTGCATGCAAGGAAATCAGGGAGATTTTCAACTTTTAGTGGTCGGGAGTCAAATTGACAATTTGACTCCCGACCCTTCTTTATGCCATAACTTGTGTTTTAAGTATCCAAATGGGTCATGCGAACCCATTTTAGACATCTTCGTTCTAAGAGCTTTCTAATGATATAAGGAATGTTTCAATCTCATGGGTTTTGACCCTTGCAATTGTTCTCTAAAAATTTGGGAGTCCATTGGGACTCCAACTCCCAAAGTGGGAGCTCACTTGGGAGTGTGGGGGTTCATTCTTTCACACTCTCCCACACTCTTTCACACTCCTGGGAGCATGAAATGTGACTCTTGGGCTTCACTCTTGGCTCACACCTTTGCAAGCCCTTGTTTTGGTCGTGAGCCCAAGGTTAGGATTGTAACATTCTTAGTCACAACCTCTAGGAATTTGATGGTGTGTGTTTTGGCCCAATTAATGGTATTTATTTTTTCTCTTGTATATATAACTCAAGAATTTAGAAAATGTAGTAAGTTAATTGGAAACATTGTTAATATTTGTTCAAATAATGTTATAATATAGTTGATCATGAGAGTATAAAAATTTATAAATTCTTCTCATGTTAAATCAACATCTTCTATTGATGTGTAGGCTATAAAAATAAATATATAGGGAGGATTGATATAATTTAGCTAATCCTTTGTTCTTTCACTACACCAAAATGTGGCATATATTAGAATTATCCATACAATAACCATGTTTTCACCTTGTGTTTTGGGCCTCTTTTCACCCCCTATCCCATATTTCAATGGTATCCACAAAGTAAAGAAAATTTTATTAAATCTCAATATGAAATGTTGAAATTCAACATTTAATGCACAAGGTTCAAAAATAATTATAGTAGTAATACAAATAGGAGCATGAAAACATGTAGTAATAATGGAAGCACTCAAGAAAAATGAAAGATAGGATGAAACTTAATTTTTCACAAAAATTGATGTTTTTTCTTAGTTTGACCCCTAGTTGAATGCTAATGTATTTTTTTGCAAGTTCTTTTTTTAATCTCACCTTGTGTATGACCAAACTTTAAAGTTTTGTTGTTTTGTTTTCCTTACTTTATAGATAACTCTATTACTTCACATATTATTTTATTTTTAATAATTTAGGTCACATATTAGTACATGACTATGTAGTACAATTAGATTCATGGTTTATGCCCATAATATAATTTTCATCATAGTAATTTATGCCATTAATCACGTGACTTTTATTATTACATTTGACAAATATAATTGAATAATAAATATTTATTAACCTATGAAATGTCAACACATGTTTAAACATAATAAAACCACATTGACAATCTATCTACCTACTTATTAAAATAGCTTATGAACCTTGTGTCTATTAGAACTTTAAACAACGTAGGTTAGCCTACAAAATTAAATTACCTATTCGAATAGCTTCAGATCAAATACAATTTACAAACCTAAGTAAGAAGCTTAAGTAGGTATGTAGGTAGGTAGGCCTAAATAAGTAGAAAAATAAGATCTTTTTTTGTTTTCTTTTGTCACAAGCCTTTAATAAGCTTATCACAAGTGGTATTTACATTTGGGTGAACCCATCCTTGGGTGTTACCACTAGGAACCACCTTTTTGTTAAATGTTTTCACAATTATGGATTATTATTTTTTCATGTTCATTAATTGCATGGTCTAATATATGGCTTGAAGTCTATTTGGGAATTTTAAAAATTGGAAAATTCTTAATTTTAATATTCTTAATTAAAATGGCCCTTTTAAAAATCGATAGCCTAACTTTGGAAATTCATAACTAAATCATGTTTAATCAATAAATTGCCAAATAAAAACCTAAAAATAAAATGACCTCCAAATTACAGTAGGAAAAATTTTCTTTAAAATTTTCATAAATCATGTTCCAAATTTGTGTTCCTAACCAAAAAAATTCAAGGAAAAAAAAAAGTGTTATGTTCTTGAAACTTTTTCCAAATGCAATGATTAGGAACATCAAAATACACAATATTCTTAATATTATTGAGATTTCAAAATCGATGAAACTTAATAAATCTATTCAAAATACAAAAAATATGAAAATGTTCATTTAAGTGTTTCCTATGACTTTTCAAAATTTGATGGGTTGAAAATGAAGGTGTGACATTACTAGTGATACCACCCAAGGATAAGACTACCCATTTTGAATATATTTAGTGCATGTATTGTGTGTGGACTAATTTTCTTTCATTTACTTATATTGTTTACAAAATTGAATTTGTTCACAAATGATATGGATCCATAAAATCAATGAAAGGGAAAAAATATAACATTATCCCACATCATCCTTTGTCCCATACAAAGGTAGTCAACTTTAACCATTATTATCTTTTTCATATTTTTTTGGGTAAATAAACCTATTTAAAATCAACATGGATTTTTTTTGGAATGAAAAAATATATAAAATTAAATATTAGATTTTTCCACCTTTTAAACATACAATGAATCAATAAAAGTTGTGTTATATTTATTTAAATATTTAAATATAATTTAAAATTAAAATATGTAATTTATTACAAATATAATATTATGTAAATTTAATAATATTATGAATTCACAAAAATTCCATATTTGAAAAGTTTATGTAATATTTATTTTGAAATATATTACCATGTACCATTAGATCCAAACTAGGCTCAATTTTGTGGATTTAATCCTACACCAAAAGTTACATAAGACATTATGATACATTATAAAATCCATTACATCCAAATGACAATATATAATATCAATGCATTATGTTTTAAAAAGTGAGTGGGAGTTTTCAATTTGCAAATATGAAACCCCCATCAAGGTTTTTGAATTTGAAAAATTGGTCAAACAAGGTCAATGGCACGCATAATAATGTTCAAAATAAGATTATAGTCATGTATAGTCATATAGTCATGAAAGTGACAGAGTTTTAATGCATATATTACTCCATGACTAAATTGGGACACTAGTTGTATATGTTCAAGTCATGGATGCCACATTTTGGTATAATGTCTTGAATTTCCTTGATTTAACATGTTAAATTATAAAATGTTGAATCCAACAATAATCCAAGTATATCTTGAACCTTTGGTTGTAAATATGACCTATGGTTTTTGTCTTTATTTCCAATGGTGATCTCTTTTCTATGTGTTCTACTTTCACTTTGAAATTTGGTATTTGCAAGAAATTTACATTTGAACCTTGCTTTGGTTATTCTACCTATTTTACCATTTCCTTACAACCTATTTTCTATCAATAAAATTTCAAACTTGACGTCTCTTCTTCTACATGTTTTATTGGTAAATTTGAATTGTCACTTATTCCTATATTTCTTAGCATTATAGCACTAGGACATAATAATTTAAAATATAGTTGAAGGTACTCTTCTATTCTAGCTCATAAAAAGGACATACTTGAAAGAGAATTCAAATTAAAAATCAGTTATTCATTTGATTTCAGCATAGGTTTAAACTTGATTTTGTGCTAAGTTTTTCTTGAAAAACACACACAAGTACTTAAAATACTTAGTAGGAATTTGCAAGGGACCCTCATTTGGAATACTAATAAATGTGCTTCTTTTGAAGATTCAAAGATTTTATGTCCTTTGGTGATTTTTTAACATTGTATTTTTTTATTAAGGTATAAGGTATATTTATCAGCAATTGCATGCCCTTTAACGTGAGAAACAAGCCTCAATAATAAAACACCCTCTTTAGATTTGTTGGTGTTACTTTGTGAAAATGAGTTCAACCCACCCTTAAATAAAACATTGCCTTTGAAAAAATCACTTGCATTTTTTTTTAAATTATTTCAAAACACACCCATAACCAAAGGTTCAAAACTTGACTAAAGTATTTTTCACATTATTTGTTTTCAGCTATATGCATGAAAATGTGTCATTCCTATTTCATCACCAAACATATTTAGATGTAATGATAGTTCTTATCTTTTGAATATTAAAATTTTCCCATTGCCCATAATGACACCCAAAAAAAGCTGTATATGTAGTAGGGGAGTAAGGAAGGTGGGATCAATTTTGGATAAAGAGTCAGGAGAAGTCATGATGCCTGCGGAAGTAGAGGAGGTGTTTTCTCTTAAACACGAGAAGATGGACATCTATGAGCAATGGATGGTGCATCAAAGACAATCAATAGTTGTGATGGCAATGAAGGGTGAATTTGTCGGGTTGTTGAGGCATATTGGGGATGCAGATTCTTATGTGGTGGTGCAGGCAACCAGCACCTTCGTGCTAGAAATCTCCCCCACCCCAGTTGTGTTTACAAAACCCACTTGGGATTAAGGTCTTTTGTTGAGTTCAATCCCGTTCCCTTCAGCCATGGGTTAATCAAGGAGGTGCAGATTCTCGAGGGCTGTGTGCTTAAGGTTCATGTCTGAGAGATTTTCAAAGGGAAAGGTACTTCACAAATATGGTTACACTAGCTTACGTCTGTTTGGTGACAAGCTCAAAGGTAGGCTTAAGCACTCTAGCCCTATTTGGCATTTGCTTAGAGGCATTGTGATCTGGACTTTTGGATTAAAAGGAATGATTCAGTGTTTAATCAGAAGCAATGACCCCCACACAAGGCCGAGTCTAGGGTGTGGGTTCATCTCTTGGAATATGCTAGGCCGGCCTGCACACAAGGCCCGAGTCTATGGTGTGGGGTCATCTCCTGGAGTATGGTAGGATTGCTTGGAAAGAGGATCTACTTAGAATTGGCAAGTCACCTTACAAACAAGATTCTTTACTGCTTGAATTTGATAAGCTCTGGCGTGTGAGTCATTTCACGCGCTATGGAAATGGAAATGAAATTCTGTGGTGTTTGCGACGTCCCAAGTTTGGGGCTGTTAGATGAAAGATGTTTGCTGCCCCAGACCACCTTGGGTGTTGGCCAGTGGAGGGTAAGTGTAAATACACATATGCCCTTGGTGTAAAAAAACATAAGTGAGAATGATTTAGACTTAAGCTGCGTGGCATTAAAATAGTTCTTTTTCATTTACTCATGTAAATGTTTTTGACAAGTGTCAGTATATATATCATATACCCTTGGTGAATATATTTCTTTGCAATCCACATTAATCAGTCGTAGGTTTCTCCCAAAAAATATTTTTTACTTTTTATTTTTGTAACGGGCCACTTTGGTCAGCTCTTCACAAAAATTTACACTTACCCTCACAGAGAGGTGGATGAGAGGTTTACATACATGGAGTGTAAATAAGTTTCAAATTTTACATGGAGGGTATGCCTAAATTGGTATACACATGTTGACCCTTCCAAGAATTGAACCTTACACCTTTGAAGCACATGAAGTAGTCCTCTCCATTTGGTTTATTGTCCTTGAGTATCAAATTCTTGAAATATTCAGATTGGGGTTGCTGGGCCCACTTTTTTAATTTAAATATTTTGACAAAATCTGCTGATTTTCAGCGGAAAGGTACAGTAATGATGCACCCAAATGTTTTTGGAGCAAACCATTATAACGTGTCAAGAGCGTATGTCACATTTCCAAAAGCAGAAGGTAGACTCACTCATTATGTTGGCTAGCAGCAGTAATTTTTGTATATGTGAATTTTCATTAAATTTTGACTTGAAAAATATTTTTCAACTAAAGCCTTTTTTCTTGGCTATCAAAAGTTAAAGATCACTTGTTTGTTTCATTAGGTGAATGACAAGGATTATGTTAGTTTTGTGAGGAAAATGTTGTTTCGAGGCTAGCTTTCAACTCTAGGATTTGTGGAGAGGGCCTATATGACATTCAACCTCTAGAAGGTAATTGTTTGCATTTTTTCCCTTGGTGAAGGTTGGGATCATCAAAGAACATGATTTAGTACATATTGGGGCTTTGTTAGACATCATTTGAACACCATTGATGTCGCCATAACTTGGGGTATCCATTCAATTGGCTAGTCACTAGTAGAAACACTTCTACATTAGGGGTTGATGACCATGTGGCATGTACGTGTGCCATTGTAAATCTTCTTATCACCTAGGAATCACTTAAGTGCATGAGTAACTTTGTCACCCTCTTCACCCCAAGGGTTGATGTGAGGTAGTGGAGGGATTTCTATGCTTGAATATGGTCCTTGAACAATCTTTGCAAATTGTTGAAGAAAGTGGGTGACATTGAAAGATGGAATTTGTCTCCATGGGAATGAGAAGCGAAGCTTTTTTGAAATACCTATAATCACCATTGCTTGGCCTCTAGATTTCCATTGCCATTTAGTCCCTAATTGAAGGTCATAGTAGCCAAGTCATTCACCCCAAAAAAATTGATTGCCACTTGTGCACTACTCCCAAAAATATTGGAGCCATATTGGCCGCTTTCTGAAAATTAAAAAGAGCCCCTCATTTCTAGTTATGCAAAGGAGTTTACATGGAAAAATAGCCCAAATTTGACAGAAATTGATTAAATTTTTTTCCAGATTGCCACATTTTTCTAATCAATTCCAGCAAGTACCCAAGAATAAAAGGATCCCAGTATTTTTTTTACTAACTTACATATCTATTATGTTGTTCCCTGATCACCTCTTTGGGTATGGCTCAAAATAAATTTTTTTCCCTGAAATTTGGTGATCTTTTCCAGAAAGAAAAGGAATATTGCAATAAAATATAGGTCAAAAATGTTATGTTAGTGTTATTCATATTAATTAGTTGGGGGAAGCGTTCCAAGTTCAGAATTAGCAACGAGACTCTTTAACTGGCCCATCACAAAAGTTTATTAACGCTTTGAAGACTCCCCAATGTAAAACATATTCACTGAAAACATAGAATCATACACTGAAGTGCATATATTAGCCCACCTCTAATAGGTTCCAAGAGGACAACGAAGGGCAAAGCATTAGGGACAAAGAGATCCTATTGGGAACATGTTGGGAACCCATTGAGAACTTGGTGGGAGCACATTGGGAACAAAAAGGATCTAAAGTTAAACCGCCATTGCACTCCAGGATTCAGGAAGCTGATGCAGGATTGAGCTCAAGCTGGTTGATGCGAATGACAAAAGAATAGTTTTATGATGGCCAATTTTCTCAAGGTTTTTCCTTGTCATGTCTCTCCCAATGAAGTTGCATATTCTTTGCAAACAACTTATATCTATGAGTTCAAGTGGGTTGTTGTTGTGTAAGGTTGGGTGACCTAAAAATTAATTACAAGGACCAATTCTTTGATTAAAGCTTTCACTCATTTCCTTTTTCTACTCAATGAATTTGCATATTCTATAAAAGCAAGTTACATCTTTTTTCTTCTTTTTTTTTGACACAAATGAACAACAGCTTACATCTTTGAGTTTGTGCAAGACAAATATATGTTACATCTATTGTAACAAAAAAGAAATGGTGCTCGAAACTGAAATAGACAAACTATCTATGTTTTACAACCAACACCAAACTTAAAATTACTTTATTAACACGAAGATAAAAACAACAGGTTCCAACATAAAAACCCAAAGCTTGGGCCAAGTTCAAAACTCAAGAATCAAATCCTTGTCTTGTTGTAGCAATTTTCAGAGCACATGAATGTAATGTCATTCTAGATCCATTAACATTACTGATGAACCATCACCAATTACTATACACTTCATGTTTGAGAAAAACAACACATTTTAATTTATGAAGACCAACTAGAAATCAAATCCCTCAATGTCCATTCAGTCCTTTGAAGTGCTAAATTCCACTCCTCTATTATGCAATGCATCCCATTTAGGTTCAATCTCTCAATGATCTCGAAACATTAATCTCCCTTCCTATCCATATTGTTGTTCAATTGCGTCATAGTTTTTATGCAAATGGTGATTACTAGGTTTATGCAAAACCACTACAAAATTGGGCAAGAATGTTCATATGAATCCAAGGTATAAACTTGGCTTTTCAAATTAGTGAAGACCTGAATTTTTCATCACACTTTGCTTCAACTCAGGGATACCTCATATGGGCTCCTCATGTTCACCACTCCACAAAACTAGCCACACAGATTCGACTAAAACCCTTGGATACTTCCGAAACAAATGTAGTGTTTCTACATGCCCAACTTTTTACAAGTTGAACCACTTCATTCTATCATCATGTTTCAATTCCAACTCTTCATGCAAAACTTTGAAATACATTGTGCATTGTCACTAATTAGCTACTAGTGCAATGGAAGAAAATTCAACAACTACAAACGTAACAAAAAGACTAAACATTTCATATACAACCAGGTTGATAACTTAGCTCTTCAATCCACCTTTTATCTGCAATTGCACCATCTTCCTTTTCCACTTTTAAAAGCTTCATCAATGTAGTTCCATCTTCCACCATCAATAGTTTTGTTGAAATAAGTCCTACATTACACACAAACAACAAACTAACCTTCTTTCCCTCATATGCCCTCTTCAAGTCCTTACAATGCTGGATAATTTGGGGAAATAGACAACAATAGAATGTTTTCCACAATCTCTATGCATATCTACATTTTGGGCATGGTTTTTTCTGATTATTCTATTTCTGATTGGCATTTGCAATGGGCACTATGCATTTCATGTTCCTTTAATGTCTCCGCATTGATAGGCAGGCTTTTCCAATTTCTAACAAGCAAATGTTAGCAAAGGAGCATCGGCCCCAGTTACTCAAGTGTAGGGCAAGGCCCCAGAGTTGGAGCATAGGATAATGCAGGTGTCAATTCCAGCCCCACATTTTGTGGAATGATCCATGCCTTGGCCTTATTTATCATAAAGCATGAGGCGCACATATGAGATTAAACATACCTAGATCGCAAGGCAAGGAGGCCTCTTACACTTACTTAGTAGGTGCAACATAGACCTTACACATGTTTTTACATCACTATTACTATTTGTGAGGTCATCCATTGCAAGATTATAATTTCACCCCCAAATTCTCTAAGCCAAATGTTGTAGGCTGTGAGGGCAAGGTCCCACAAACACCTTAAATCAAATATCTTGCAACGACATTAAATTTAAACTCTAATGAACATCTTAAGCCAAAAGTCTTATGAACACCCTAAGTCAATATAGGCCTTGACAATAGGCCCAAAGTCCCATGAACACCTTGAGCCACACAAGCAATCACACAAATTTTGTCACCCTATATTGACATGTCTGAGTACACTAAAAAAGTCCAGATGGGTCTGGAGGGCACACTACGGCCTATAATTTTCCCTCTACATTGCTTGGGTGCATGGTTTCGGGTGTGTTAGGTTTGAAGGTGAGCATTATGTTTTTGTAAAGCCCCCTTCTTTTTGGATCCTTGTACTGAAAATATATCTTTCTGTGGTTCTGTGGGAATCTTAAGTGTATTAAGTAGATGCCTTTGTTGCACTAATTAAATGAAAATAAGAAAAAGAAAACAATGCAGCAGAAAGAAAAAAAATTGTTGCAATATTTATGTGTGCCAGTGTTCTTTTTAAGGATTTTGTGATATAGCCCAAGTGACGATCAGCCAGAAAATAATTTAGCCAAAATTGGCTACATTACCAAATATGAAAGTTACAAAACAAGATCCTTCTATATTCCTCACTACCTATTGGAACTTATCATAAAAATCGAGTGATCTGGAAAAAGAAAGTCATAGATTTGTCAAATTTGGTCCATTTTTTCCATGAAAAATCCTTTGTATAGGTCATAATAATATTTTGCAGCTTTAAATTTGGCAAAAAATTCTCCCATGTAAAAAACACTAGCACTGCCACTTAATGCTTACCTGCATTAACTACCCACCTTCTGCTTAATTAATTGAATGGAGATAAGAAAAAAAAGAGTGAAATAAAAGGATATTGTTTCGTGATGATCTTTACACCAGCTAAAGCTCTCAGACTAAGGCACTGGGACCAGGGCATTACCAGAAACAGGGCCTGCCTCAGCTAGTGTAAAAGCCTGCCCTAATTTCTGGTAGTGTACCTATTTAGACGACCATTGTCAGGCCCAAGAACTCAGCGAGGATCTTCCCAAAATGGAAGAAATATTCTAGAGTGGAAGCTCAAGGCCTCTGAAAATTAGGGTTAGTTTTTAACTATGCAGAAGGGTAGGGCACTCAGCCCTTCTCTGTTTTTTGTCCGTGCATGTCACTGGGGCTAACTGCCCTGGTGCCTAAGCACCTCAAAACAAGGAAGGGCCGCTCCGGCCCTACCCTTCTCAGAGGCAGGCCCCTTATTTAGGTGTTGGCGTAGTCCAAGGGCTTTATCCTACTCGTCGCCAGTAGAAGGCACCTGACTGACTGCACTGCCTTCAGTCGACACGTGCAGAGATACAAGTCTTTCAGGTGGCAAAAACAATGACGGGTCCTCGTGGCATTGAGACCGAGGGTCCTCGTGGTCACGGCCCGAGGCCTCGTCACTCCCTTCCCAAATACCCTCGTCCATTGCATTCAGCCTTCGCTAAACATTCCAATTTTGCGTCTTCCGATCGGAGCGATACCAGTCGACGCCAATTACCTCGTGGATTAGAAGGAATTGATCTGGTTGTTCTCTGTGTGCGTGTTTTTTTTATCTGAGAGTTTTTCGATCGGAACAAGTCGTTGCAGACGGACACGCCCCGGACAAGACGTCGAGGAGCTTCTTCACTTGCCTGATTGTGCGTCCCGGAGATCATCTGGTAAGTTGCTGTAATTGTGATCCATTACGATCTTTGACGCGCACAGAATCCCTGTATTGATCTTGGTCAGATGTTTTCTTCTCTTCCGCCTAGTTAGATTTTCAGCTGGTTAACCTGCCTGCCCTCATCGAACCGCCAATACTGCGTTACTATCATAATAGAGGAAGCTTGATCGACAATCTGCCATATCTGCAATTTGTTTTTTTATGGATCTGCCATCTTAGTTACCGTAAGAGCTGGATCCGTTTGCTTACGTGCTTTAGTGCACTTCCGGTTGTTGTGATTAGAATCACATCGAATTTGTTATTGCGGCTGGCTGCATTCTATTCAAAAGATCCAAGCGAAATAGAAACATAGAGATCATTTCTTTTGTAGCAAATTTTCGGATGCAATTCTTGACTTCGAGGCTTTGCATGCCCGAGATTTATTTGAGAGGAACTAATAAATCAATACGATGACCGATGCTTGATGCAAATAGTTGAACATTTTATGATTTTCGCAATAAACTCCTCTTCTCTGACGAATGTGCGCTTGTATATCAGACGCAGGAAAGGAAGGATGCAGGGAGTACAGGGAAACGAGTCACGGCCGAAACCGGATGCATCCGAGATGGAGTCAGAAAGTGCACAGCAGATGCGGACGGCGGGCTTTCATAGGGCGCAGGCAGAGGAATGGCAGAAAAAGGGGTTCGTGGAGAAGCTTCAAACCACCACTAACAATATCAAGGACGCAACTGCTGAACAGATGGACAAGATGGGAGAAGCCTTGAAGAATTCATCGGCGACTTCAACTGAAAAATAGAGCACTCTTGATCCTCATGGAAAGAAAGGGTAAAACCTTAACAATACTTGTATAGAATGAGATCGATGTGGACGAGCTGTTCCATGTATATACCAGCAGAACAAGAAGACAATACAGACTTCTCAGGATCATTCTGTATTTCGTTTGTTTTGGGATGCACTGGACAGTACACTTGAGATCATCACATAATTACTAAATGAAAGCAATGAGTAATTTTGTGGTGGAGGAATTTGTTGCTGTTGCTGCTTGGAAGAATTTCCATTTCAGGCAGAAAACAGGAGCTTGCATTGAAAGGAATATTGTCAATCTTTTTTAGTATATTCAGATAGCATGTTCTACACTGAAATTTGACTTCTGAGAAATTGCTAGGCATTCTGTTCCATAGAGGTGTGTCTTGTTCCCGTTTTTCCAGCTGTATCTTCTGTTTTCTTGCAAATTTGGCAGCTTTTTACATGGTGTAAGGCTCTGAGTTGAGGGCATTGCCAGAACCGGGTCCATGCTCAGCTACCACCTTGTGCAGCCCCTCCTTCTGGTAAGGCCCTTGATCGTCCAGGAATGCCCTCAACCGAGGGCCTTACCCTACACATTTGACCATGTCAAGAGTGCAAAATTGTCTGCCACTTAGCACTCAGTTCGATTAATGTGAGACACAACACATATTATAAGCTGAATAGTCATCATCCATGAGAGCTAGAGACAGTGGTAGATAGTTGTGTGGGGAGTAGGCTGCTGCATGTCTGAATGAAGTAAGGAAGACTCATCCATAGGTGAAGTGAATCCCTGTACATGAATGGGCTTCAATTGTCATACTACATTCTTGGGTCCTTAGTAGCAAAATTATTTGTAGGGTAATGCCATGGCATCAGGGCCACACACCCTGTTTGAACAGTGGGTAGAGCCTGAGGTCTGAGGTGTCATACCCTACTGTCTGCCCAGAAATTACCCAGCATAAGAACCACATGCATGATTTTCACAGCAAGCTATCTTCTCTTGAGTTTAGTTGTTGGAATTTAATGTCCAACACTCCATGTTTATCAAATTTCTTCACTTGGAACATCCCCATGTAATGCATGGGCTTCACTGGTGTTGAGAATGCCTTTGGAAGTATACAGCCATGTCAAAAGTGGCAGAGTGGTCAAAATTTGCTTCTCCTATGGATGAGTCTTTGTTACTTAGTTGTGTCAAACATTAATGTGTTCAAGGTCCAGTTGCGATGGACTGGATATTTTGTGATGGCAATGTATCCTTGATTAACGGCTCAGTACCAATATCTGTGCTTAAACACAAGGTACATCAAAATTCATTTGACTGCTCTCCAGTGCAATTGCCTAGGTTCTGAACTGATCCTCAGAGTTATGGCAATGTTAGGCCTAGTTCCTATCATGGCATACATGAGGCTGCCTCTGACTTGTCTAAAGAATACTCCTTTCTTATGGGTGAAGAACATGTTCATATTCAAGTTCTTGTTCATTTGTCTACAGTTGCATTTTTTTATGTTCAGTGTTGGCATTATCCTAGACTATGGACAACATGAAAGCTTCCCTAAGTCTTTTCTATTCAAACTCATTCAAGAAGTTGCCCTTTAGGGTTTTGAGCACACTCGTGTTCTTGCAAAATTTAAGCAACTCATCAATGCACAAGGCAAAAAATGCAATATCTTCTTGTCTTCTAATGCTACTTAAACACAACAGTCAGATTGGCAACTGAAGAGTTTCATCCACTTTTTATCAGCCAATAGAAGATACTTCCTAACAAGGGATAACACCTAAAGACTTAATTCCCAATCAGTAACCACTATATGTATTTGCATTCTTTTTTGAGCAATCTCAAAACCTTGTATTGCTAAATCTTTAAGTTTAGTTGAATTTGTGAATGGCCTTTCTCAACCTTGCATGTAAGTTCTTATTGTTCAACTGTTTCTTCAAAGGATTTCAACAATTGTGTGTAAAAATATTTTGAAAATTTTCCATTCAACAAAACATGCTAAGTTCACATCTATTTAATCAATGTCAAAAGTCAATGTTGACAGTTTACTCCACAATCTTCAATTGTGCAAGTTAATAAGTTTTGTCGATTACACTCATCATATGTGTGAGAGACCTTTCACCACCAACCTAGTATTTTTAACAATCAACTGCAATGTTTGTGTTGTGTTTCACTTGAAATACCCTTTTGCAATCTGTGGGTTTCCTGATATGTAAAAGCTTCATCAACTCCCACATTTCAATTTGAGGACAGACTCACAAACTTCATTTGTGGCTTGTTCCTTAAGCAATGTTCTCCATTAGTGGGTTCACACTTTATGAACAATTAGTTAAAATTTTATCCATGAGAAATATGAACATGTGTAGATGTGTGAGAAATAGACACTTCAATATGCAAGAATGGATGCACTACATTCCAACAAAAACAAGCATTAGCTTGTGATTCAAGACTTGGACTATGAATCCCACTTCATTTTCTACCTCCAAGGTGTCATTTGACTCTCTTCACATAGAACAAATACATCTTCATGCAATTTTATCACACTACTGTGCACATGCTAGCATGTTGCAAGAGAGGCTAGAAGGAACAATTTTGAAGAAATTCTAAGACATATATATATATAATCTAATAAAAACATCACTTTTATCACCAACGCCACATGAATGATCGCAGGCAACATACCCAAAATGGAACTTTCTAACAATCTTTAAGACAACTAAATCTCATTAAAAAAAATTGGTATCAACAAGTTCTCTCTTGATTTTTGTACTAACAAATGTGCAATCTTTGGTAAATGGAGACATTGTATTAGTCTTCCCACAAATTTAATTTTCAAAATTGTTGATTTGTACTTAGCATGAGTCTAGATTTTATCACTCATGTTTCCACCATGTTCTCTAAGCAGCCTTTCAATTACTTGGTCATGTTGTAGATAAGCATTACTCTAATTGCAACAAATTTGTCTGAATCAAACCTTTGTAACTTGAAGGTAAGGAGGTCATAACATCCCTTATTGTTTGCCTCACAATTTCAATACAATAAATAGATTTTGATGTGATAATACCTTGCATTTGAAGATCGATTGAAGTTTCAAGTTCTTGAGGTTCAAGTGTGTAAAGCCAAAATGTAATTTTGTCAGCAAGTTAAGTGCATTACCACAAAATAAAGTTTTAAAAATTGTATAATGCTCTTAGAACGCTCACATATGTATGGAAGCCATGTAAAGAACATACACATCTCAGCCCAATTCACTTCGTTCAATTCTTGCTACCCCCTCTACTTCCACTTGTTTCACAAGCATTACAACACATCTGCAAAGTCCAACAAGTATCTGCAATCTCTTGCAATAAAAATCCTAATAGCATGCCACACCATCTTTGACACATACAAATGCATATGCCAATGTTTTGTTTTGGTCAATTTTATTGATTTTTTGAAAGTGACAATTTTTGGGCTGATATAGCACATGTTACACTTTTAAGAAAAGAAACATGTTTTTCCAAGTTTTTTCTCGAAAAAAATTCGGGAAGTAACAAAAATTTGCCACCCAAAAAATCACTATGTTGCATGCAGTTCAGCTTATACCTACCTATATATAAGCCCAAGACCATGTTATATGACATAGAGCCAGCATATATATATGTATGTCAAAGCAGTTGTTATGCCAGCTGCAGACAACAATATGTACTTCTCCTTGCCCTTCAGCCACAATGACATCAACTCTGACTTGTCACCACATCTTCATGTTCATTACATATGGATTTTTTCACAAAAAACCATGAAAACTCTTGCTCTGGTGGACTATGTCTAACTTTACATTGATATATAAACATAACCAGCTGTCTTAAGGATCTCGACCACTTGATTGGCTCTCAGGGCACGAGTTACAACCCATAAGAATGAAGGTATCATGTGACCTTCATTTTGCTAGTGACCTACCAGTTATCACAAGGTACTACCCTGGCCTCTCATTGGCCCAATGATACCATAGCCCTCTGCTGAATGGATGAACTTTTCATAACCACTCCCCACATAGATGAAGAGGGGGAGTCTTGATCCTCAACACAGCTGGTGATGTCCAGTAACCCACTCGTGTTGATTAGTTGCTGGAAATAATCTTGCCACCTCCACAGCTTGCTAATTTTTAGTTTCCAGGCAGCTTGAGTTGGTTACCTAGTCCATATGCTTCACCCCAAGGATCCAGAAAAAAGTACTCCCAAGCAACTTCACCCATTTTGGTGGGGTTTACATTTTACATCAGTATAGTCTAGTAAGGTGCTTAAACCTGGGGGCTACCACCTCTCAAGTGCAGGGAGCTTACATCCATAATGCCCTCAATGGAGTCCCCCACCCTACATGTAAAAGACCTGGCAAGATTTTTGCAGTGTCTTTGTTGGAGGGCGCATTACAACCCATAATAATTTCCTTTGAGAAGGGTGGGTGTTTTAAGAAACATAAAGAGTGGGCATTATGTTTTTCAAAACATATGCTTATTATTTTAGTTTATTTATCCTGTGATACTCAATGCGTATCATGGGGGGAAAATGTGTAAAAAAAGTGAGGTTGTGAGGTCTTTATGTATAGTAAACAACTTGGTTGTGGCCTTTAACGGAAGCTGGCCCTTACTCTAGGAAAGCCCACAACATCATGCTTTGCCTACAACATAGGTAGCTACACCCACTCTCTTGTTGTTCTGAGGGGGAGGTAGGTAGATCTACATGCCTCAAATGGACAGAAAGTGTTTTTTAATCATTTATACAGGTTTATGATTTCTTTTTGAAAGTTAAACATTTTGGATTTGAAAGTTTGAAGTTTGAACACCAGGCTATCTGAGGGGGGCATTCCTCAATGTTCCACTCGAAGCCTAAGCAAGTTGCAACAGGCGGTTGTCTTGTAGTGCAGGTCCCTCAATTTGTCAAGGAAATGGGATTGGACATTTTGCTCCTTTAAGATTTGGATTACCTATGTGACTATTAAGATCTCATGTAAGATTTCAACTAGAAAAGAATTGTCAAGTTGTTGACAGAACCAGTCTACTTGATCTTTAAAAGATCCGCTTGGAGACACAAACAGCAAGCAAAAGCCCAGAGCTCATCATACTTCCAAAGAGCTAGCAGACCTAGTCAACACAAAACACGTAATAAGCAGTGTTTCTCTTGGGGGCAAAATTTCATCATTCGGCTTTAGAAAAGGGATACCAATCCTACAAATAACTTATTTTTCTTTTAAGAAAATGACTCAAAGGTCAGCAGCCACATATCCATGGAAAAATGTTTTGAAACCGCCAGATTTAGACTATAGGTTCTAGGATGTGGAAAAAACATAGCAGTGTTCCAAATGATTGAGAGAAAACCCTGCAAAACTTTATTCATAAACACACGGGCAGATTATGAAAATGTACAAAGGAATAAGGAAAAAAAAGATTTGGACTTTCCTCTCCAACTTGTAGCCAAATCTGGCTAAGTCCTCTTGTGCATGATTGCCAGTCCACCTACCTCATTAAATTTCAATAAATCCCTGGGAAGCAGAGTTTGGGTCTCATTCAGTGTTGCCTCCTAAAGACTTTTGAACATACCAGCCTGGTCCTGGTATTGGGTGCCTTTTAAAGTTTTCACATAAGCTTTATCTTGCTATGTGGGTACTTTCTAAAACCTTTATACAAGCTTGGTCTTGGTACTTAGTATCAGGTCCAAGGTTGATTTTTTGTTGGTGTAAGGCAGGTAGGTACTATGTACATGGAATTGCCTTAGGTCCCTACTAGGCTGGTCTTGCCTCAAGTCCTTACCAGGTTGGTATTGTCCTCTACTAGGCTCGTCTTCGTATCACCCAAGACCAGCCTAGTAGAGTTCTTGCTACCAGTGTTGATACAAGGTCCAGGCCTATATATGAAACCAACACTGGTCTTGTTTCGGTAAGATCTAAACACATATATATTTACCAATGTTCGCCAGTTCTCGGGTTCTTGGAGGAACCCTGGATCTGGTTACTAAAATTTTCAAAGGACCGGTTCCAGTTCAGTTCTGGTTTTTCTTTTTTTTCCAAAAATCAAGACTTGGTTCCAATTCTTGCATTTTATTTTAGGAGCAGTTTTGGTTCTAGATCTTACAGTTCTGGTTCCTATTCTAGAATTTCAAATTTCAAAAAATTCAGAAAAGCCATCTAGATTATTTTTTTGAAAATAAAAAACCAGAAAAATCCTGGAAATTTTGGAATATAATCCAGAAAATAAAAAAAGAATCGCAATAATCAGAAAGATAATCCAGTTTATTTGGAATTTTTTCAAGATAACCAAATACAAATTTTAGGAAAAACCCCATCTAAAAAATCAGGAAATAATCCCAAAAAGAAAAAAGAATAATAATCAATAAAGAAAAAGAATTCAAAAAGTCAGAAAAATGCAAAAAATCATGATCAACAATGAGGAAAAACTTAGACTTTTATTCCAAAAGTGAGAGATGTTTACAAAAATTTGATATTGTTGACTCAAATATAAACGAACCTACTCTTATCTCTTAAATTTAAACTGTAAACTACATTACATTTAGCTCTATGGAGGATTGTCATTGTATTCTTTTTCAGTGCCATTTGGCTCTATGATTTAAGGTTTCATGCATCAATATCCATCCAGCACTCTCAAAAAGGCCTCTTGTCACCCAAAACCTAAAACCAAAAACATAGAACCCAACAATTCAAAAACTACATTAGTTCTCCAAGTTAGAGTTTATGGTAGCACTTTCGTTCCATAAGTTGTTCCATTCTTCCAAGGGCTAAGATCAAACATTAAAAAAAAAACCTGGAGTCCAATACCACTTTCCTCCAACTCAAGTAGCCCAATTTTCTCAATCACATCCTTGTTTTCATCAATTAGGGATGCAAATTTAAGAGCTCCATGTCTACATGATCATTTGGGTATAAAAAGTTGTATACAAAAATAAGGAGTGGAAGCAATACCTAATGGCCATGCTCATCTATAATTTGTGATGTTTTTTCCTTGCCAACAAACTAAATGACTAGCCCCAAACCAGTGTAACAAGCTAAGGTCTAGTTCATCATGCATAATATATTGTGATCTTTGGCATTTTGGAAAGAGTGTATAAATGAAAGGAAAGGGTTTAAGACTTTGTATCACTTGGTTTTGCATGTTTTGTTGAAAGAGTTAAAGTTTCCATCAAAATGTTGGGTTTCATTAGAGTCAAGTGCCAAGCAATTTACCCAAAATTAGCATACAAATGATATGAAAATAACAAGAGCATCTAAAAACAACCAATATCCTTAACTCTAGTTCAAAAACACATTGTTGAACCACGGGCCCTAAAATATTAACAATAATGTGGGCCACTACCAAACTTGAGGATTTTGCACACAACCTTGCAATGCCAAAAATTGTTGATGTTAGGAAAAGGATATAGAGTAGTAAGCATATTAGCAAGTTGATATGACTAGAAAGTATGTGTGGACAAGTCAAGATGATAAAATAGGTGAAACCATATGACAAAATAAACAAATTGGTATGGTAGCATAGGGCAATGACAACACGGTGTAGTCGATTTTTGGCAAGTCAATTTGTCAAATAGTTAGGTCATTATAATCATTTTACAGGGAATATAAAAATACATTTTGATTGACTTGATGGGGTTTCTGATGGTGATTGTCTATATGTTTATGTTGATTTTTCAGGAGAGGGAATTCAATAGAGTTATGAGAGGAAGATTAGGAAAAGACATTGTAGAGCTTCGTGGTTTATTGAAATATAAAAGATGTTCTTTCTTCAATTTTGTTGTGTTTAACATTGTATGTGGATTTAATTGAATTAATCTTTAAAACTAGAATGGATTGAATGTTGTCATAGTTAGTATGTATACATGGTACTCATTCTAATCAAGTAGGACAAAGTGTCACCAAAAAGGAGAGGTAGAGAGTAAGATGAGAGCGAGATGTGACTACACAGAGTCAATCAGCCTCAGACAGCACACAGACCCAAACGGACCTGAGCTTCCTGACCTTCACCACTGCAATTGTTCACCCTTACTCTAATCAATCCATC
>Ga0116228_10000846_pt1 | contig 24317 bp, 13 predicted proteins | sample S1TSphfallax_2_FD_89694 | JGI IMG/M metagenome (GOLD analysis project Ga0116228, IMG submission 89694) | Host-associated microbial communities from peat moss isolated from Minnesota, USA - S1T2_Fc - Sphagnum fallax MG | ecosystem: Host-associated > Plants > Peat moss > Unclassified | place...
ATATTGTCATTTGTCATGTGATAAATTTCCTTCCTCATTCATCCATGTCCATTTTCATCAATATTGAGAGTCAATGGTGAAATTCATTTTGATCCACATGTGGTAGATTTCCATAAACAATGATTTAGACACGCATAACGATGGTTCATCAATCTCATCCATCTAACCCATTATATGTATATTCAATTTCCTATATGGACTATTGCATACTTGTTGTTAATTAATTCATGAATAATTTTAAAGTTTTGTATAGTTCATTGTTGATATTTGTTTAAAGTTTTATTTCATCCACATTGTCAATGTTCATTTATCTATTTCTCAATTTTCTTCTTTTTACCAACTTCCCTTTCCCTTAAGGTTCACATGTTTGTACCTTTTTTTTTCCTCTTCATGTCAACCTTTGTCCATATTCTTTTTACCCTCCTATCATTTTTTTACTTCCCATTCTTAAGCGGCCCTTAAATGCCCTTTTGATGACATTTTTTAAAACATCTCTATTCAACCTTTTTTTCTCTTTACTTAAGAAACATATTTTCATTTCAAATGAAACAAGGCATCAAATGACACACAGGCCCTACCAATAGAAAGATTCAAAATAATAGAAAAGAAAATTGATATTTTTGGAAATTTTTGGAGAGAATCAATTCATTAATGGATGGGAAAATCAATTGAGGATTTTTTTTCATTTATTTGATAGAAAATTAGATTTTTTCATCCATTCAATGAATGGTTTTTTATTTAGTCTTGTAAATGGAAATGTAAAATAAGCGATTGACCATCAGCATTCTTAAAATATTAGAATTATAAATATATATATTTCATAAAATTTTATCACATTATTTAATGATAGATGTTGGGCTTTTAAAATATTTGGTGTTATAATTTATAAAAATACTAAATTATTTAGTGTTATGGTTTTTTGGTTTTTATTTTTGTTTCACGTGTTGATATTTGTTGAAAATATATGCACTTATATTTTTATATGATTGAAGAATTAAAAGTCATAAATATTTTAAAGAACCTTATATATATTTGAATCTTTAAAATTTGCGTGTTTTTCATACTATAACATTGTGAATAAAACAAAATTACTTCTTAAAAGTTTTTGTAATTTCATTTGGATTGAATTATTTTTTTGTTCAAAGTTTGTTCATTAATGGATGGTATAATAAATTGAGGAATAAAGTTAAGTAATTTAAATACAAAATATACAAGGTTATGATATGTCCAATAAGTTTGTGTTGATCCAATATTACATTGTTGTGTTGTGGCATTAGTCCATATATGGTCGATTTGTGTATTATTAATTGTCAAGTCCATTCTATAAATGTAACAAGGAAATTATGGGTGTTCATTGAATTTTGTAATGTTATTCATTTAGTTGTATATGCTAACATGTTAATATTAGAATTTCAAATTATTATGGTTGGACAATTTGTAGGGATTTTTGTAACTATGTTTTTTAAAATGGAAATGAAACAATTTGTGTTCAATATTTGTGGTGGTTTATAAATTGCAATTATGAATAGAGTTTGCTATTTTTTTTTATTGAAAAAATCAATGAGAAATTCAGCACCTAAATTTTTTTTGAAAATGTATGTGATAGGAACATATTTGCATCATAAAATATCAATGTTGGTTTTCATATTGTACATTATGAAGCAAGTAAATAAGTTTTTCTGTTTAATTATAATATGATAAAAATTGAATGAAATGTTGACACCTAATCCCATATTAACAAGTTTTTGGAAATTTTGGAAAGTTATTTTACGAAGATTAGAATATTATCATTTTTATTTAAAGGTGATAATATTTTGTAAATTTCACTAGTGGTTTTGGATATTCGGAATCGACAAATTGGTTTTTTTTTTTTCCTACATGTTTGTTTGTGTTGATGTATTTGACTAGTACAAATTTCTAATTTTAAAATACTTTGATCCGTTGTTAAATATTTATCAAAAAAAATTTAATTTTTTTTATTTGTAGAATTTCCAAATCTATGAGCATTTTTAGACCATAATAATCCATGATCATGGGCTGAACCTATGCATTGGAATTCCATTAGAAAAAAAATCATTTATTTCATTGAATAAATGATTTTACTTTTATGAAATTTTCGAAAATTATTCATCTTATGTTCGTAATAGTGCACACAAATGACAAGGTCATTTTTAACAGGATTTTTTATGTTTGATAAATCTTCCTTTTCTGTATTAAAATTTTGAACATGTAAATCTTTTAATGTCTTTACAAGAATAGGACAATTATTTACACTTGTCATAAATGTTACAAAACAAATGGAGGTCCGAGTTGTCTAATCAGTGCAAAAATGTCATTTCGAAGTAGATTTAAATAATTTAGAGATGTCATAATATGACCTAATTTTTTATAACCTAAATAACATTTTAATATTTTGTACAGATTTACATTTTTTTGAAATGTCACTAGTTGTGAAGATTTGACGAAATAATTCTGCTTTTCATCTACAAATCCACATGAAAAATATACAAAATGTATTAAAATTTTGATTGTTTTGATTTATATATTATTATATGATGTGAAATTTTTCTATTAACACTTGTTAATTCAACTTGTACTATCTTTTGATATGAACATGTAAAAGATGGTCTTGTATTGCCATAAAATAATGTTGGGAAATTGTATTCTTCTAAATATGGATCACAGAATAATCCAAGTGGTTGAAAACCTTCTTTTGGAGCAATTGTTAGAGTTTTTTAATCATCATCAATAATTTGTTCAAGATTCAATATGTTTTGTACTAATGTTTTTTTGGAGTTTTCTTCTATAACTTTTTCGAATTTTTTCCAAATTGTCATTTTTAAAATCATTTGCCAATTCTATTAAACTTTGCCAATTTGGTTTTATTGCAACATTTGTAGCTACATACAAAGGCATTTTATAAATTTTTCATAACTATGTTAGGTCGAACATAACCAGACATATATATAAATTTATATTCTACTTTTTTTTTAAAAGACAAAAATTGAATAATCTTCATACAACATTCAACGTAAAATAGTTTGAATAATTTCACATTTGTTGGAACATTGACAATACTTCCATGTCATCCATATTGTTCATATCCCTATAATTGAAATATTTGTGTGAATATTAAATGTGGTGCAATGAAACGTTCTTCCATTTTATTTTAACATTAAAAGAAATTTCATATTTGGTTTATTAGTTATAATATGATTTCGTAAAAGTAAGTCAAAAGGTTTTCCAATGTCAAATTTCTTTTTGCAAGATTTACATATTAATAAATGTTTTTATAGTTTTTTCATTTTTAATCCATCAAGGAATTTTTCAATATATGGTTTCGATGCAACAAAAACATGATATTTAAAATACAACCTTTGACAAAAATAACATACATGTTTAACAACATTTTTGATAGCTTCTTTATATTTAATATTTTTTTTTAATTTTCTCATTAATAGATTAGAGAAAAGAAACATTTTTATGAACATTATTTACTATTGATTTGTTTATTGAATTAATTGCTGAAGGTTTTTTTTTCTTATCATTGTTATTTCCTTTTTTTTCAATTACATTATTAGAAAAAATGTTCATTATTTTTAGAACAAATATCAATATCACGTGACTTTTGTTTTTTTTTATTATTCAAGGTATTTCAAATGTTGCTTAATTTGTAATGTGTTTAAACACAAATCTGGACATTTTTTAATGAATATCAAATTCTTGCAAACATCTAATCAAAATCAACTTTTTAAATTTGTAACAAATTTTTGTCTATTTTAAAAATATAACTAAATCTTTCTGTTTTTTATCATAGGCTTTTGTTTCATTGTTTATATCCATATCATGATTAATAGTTTTTTTTTTTGGTCATCATTATGGGTAAAAAAAAGTTATAAATTTTTAATTTCTGAATAAATGTCAACATGTTCAAAATGATTGTTCCCATATACAAGGTTTAAAGGTGTTGATGCATTTTCTTGTTGAATTTGAGCCATTTTCCAACCATTTTTTAAATTTTAAATATGAATTGAATGATGCAAATATTCAAATATCCAATAAATAGTAGTGAAATTGCCCTACAATCCACCATCTAATGTTGAAATGGACGTTTTTTTAATATAATGTTTTTTATTTGCTTTCCCATGATGGAGATCATGCAAAAATTCATTAGAACTAATTGAATATTTTACTAAATATGTCATTGCATCAAATAAAAAATCACCCACATTATAGTGAAATTTGATAAATCATTTCAAATCAACTTTTTCAACTCAATATCTACGTCCATTTTTTGATTTAATCTTCTAATAATACTTTATTTGATTAATTATAATATAATGATTAATTTGTGTACTTGTAAATTTCAATAATTTTTTTTTAATATTCATTTCTATGTTAATTATCAAATACAAGGATGTGAAATTCCAATTTAAATCATCTCATTTTCTTAAAGTTGTTTTCATTGTCATGATAATTTATACTATTTATAGAATTTTTTGGAAACCTATTGTTTTATATTTTACAAATTTTAATTATATTTATTATTATTAGTGTATTATTTAGTTTTTTTTTTTAAGTCTCAAAAAAAATTACATAGTTTTACTATTCTTTCTTATTAATATTAATATATTAAGGAAGATGTGATACAAATTTTTTGTATTATCTTAAAGCCAATTTAGAAAAAAAAATCCCAATAGATTCATCAATTCAAACCTAGCCAAGAAAGATAACCTTAAATCAATTAAGAAGTTTTTTAGTTTCCCAAAAGTAAGTTTGCAAAAGATCAATTTTTTTCCCACATCAAGTTATCCCAAATCAAAGTTTCCAAAAAATATACACAATTGCAAATGACCATGTACATAAAAATATGTACAATTGAAAAGATGGTCTTGTCCACAAAAAATACATACATCTATTCAAAACCAATAGCACAAAATCATAACTACCATATGTACATACAAGTATCTTATATACAACAAGCAAGTCCTAAGGTTTAGATTGCAAAAAGGTTTTTTTACAATTTTTGTTTGTGGTCAAGTTTATTAAAAATTGAAAATCCAACAATTTCAACTATTAACTTAAGATGAATCAACCTTCTGGGTTCTTATCTCGAAACAACCTTGAAAAGAACCTTGTTTTTGTTTAAAGTTTTCAAGACTCATCAAATGATGACCAAGCAAAGATTTGATCCTCGATTTAAAGCTTTAATTTGCAGGAAATCCAAGGCTAACTATCAATTCCAACTATATTCTTGGAATTATAACAATAATGGCCATCATTTCATATTGTTACATATGGAAGGTGACAACGTGTGCAAACATTTTCAAAGCAACTAGCTCCAATTGGAATAACCAACTTGCCAACAACCTCCAAAGCTACATTCCATGAAATAATATGCAAAGCCCTATTATGCTAAAAACAAAATGGGAATAACTAAATTGGAAATTTCATAAAGAAATTTGCAAACCAAAATGAAAAGAAGAAGTCTATTTTACATACCTCAAAATTCATTGCAAAATCCTACCCTTTAGTGTGTTTGTTGTGGACTTCCACCAATCTTTTAACGGTTGCAACACCAAGCACATGAATCACAAAAATGGTTGAAAAGTTTGTCAAAAGTTGTTCACCAAACATAGAATTCCAAACATTCTTAGCCAAAAAGGTTACAAGTCTTCCAACGTTGTAAATTTCAACCAATTGTACATATTGTGGGTAAAACTCTAGACCCCAGACATTTAAATCTCCATAACACTTACAAAATTATTTTTAAAATATTGTTACGGAGGAGATTCTATGTACACAAGACATTGTTCACTATAAAAGACCATAAAAATGAGTTCCAATATCAACATTATATACATACAAAGTCATGAATTAGGGCTCTTCTAATAATAAGGCCTAGGGTTGGAACTTTTGCTTCCTTTCTCAATATTAATGAAAAGTTAGGGTTTAACTTTCTTACAAGGTTAGGTGTGAACTTTAGGTCTAAGAATAAGGGTTTAAGCTGCAATTATTAATTAAAAGATACAACTCAACTTTTGGGTTAAGGTTCATTTTAGGATTTCCAATACAAAAAAATCTCATGAAAACACTTGGCAATGCACATTTCATATTATTATAGGAAAACTAATAATTTTCAAGGATAAAAATAATTCAACTTCAAAACATTAACATGTGTTATTTTCACACTTAGATATACCTCAAGGAAACTTTGTACAAAACCCTATAATCTTAAATTTTGCAACATTCTAAAACATTCTAGAACAATCCACATTAGTGTTTGATTAATTAATGATATATTTCAAACAATCCTACAAATATGGCATTCAAAATATGCATTTCTTTTTCAAATTTTGTTGCAACAAAAACTAAGTATCTCAAAAGAAAGCATTTACATAACACAATATTTGTTGCAAATTCTATCTAAATTCTATCGACCTAGGTTCACAAAAACAACCACAACATTCAACTGAAAAATAATTATATTCTAAACCCTAACATTAGTTTGGAAGTTTGTTTCCTTATATAAAATTTTGATGTCAAGTTTTTTAAAAACCATGTTTTACATTTTCACACATGCATAATACAAACCAATGTTTATTAAAAAATTAATAGCAAACTACAAACTAATTAAAATCCTTATGTAAATGAATAAATTCCCAAGACATAACATAACAAACTAACCTATTATTGTTCTTGGTAAGGAATTCTTTTTAGTAATGGTTCTAAAGAGTTTTTCTTAGACTCACTCAACTCTTGACATTGAAATTAGAATATTCATAAACATTATACAAGCCTTTTTTTCATTTCGAAACCTGCATTTCAACTTCAAGGTGGTGACAACTTTTAAATGCATCATTAGATCAACAACTACTAGCAACAATCACATGTTCACACTACTCCCACCTCAAAATAGAAACATTTTTTTTGCAAGATGGTTATCAATCAACACCATATACAAACTTTTTTTTGTTCTACACCCAACTAACTAAAGGTAAATAAGTTGCCAAGCTTTTACAGTAACTTGTAGTAATTCGCTTGGAGGGGTCACAATTTTAAAAATATTCACTTTGATAATCAGAAACCTTCATAGAATGACAATCAAATTAAAAAATTCCTCTTTCCAAGCCCACCAAAAAATCTTTTTGTCCTACTTAAAAATAAACATTGTTGCAACCTACTTTAGACCTCATTTCATGGTTTAGACCTACTTTTAGACCTAGAAGAATTTTTATTACACAACAAGCAACTTGCACCCTATTATTTCAACATGACACAAGACATAGCAACAATAATGACATCAAGGATCGCTCCCAAGTGAACAAATCTTCCTCTCTTGCTCAAGAATAAACATTGTTGCAACCTATTTTATACCTCACTTCATGTAGGAAGAATCCTTATTACACAACAAAAAACTTGTACCTTGTTTTTTCAACATGACAAAAGACATAGCAACAACAACTACATCAAGATAGTGCTCCCACCTAACACTACAAGCAACCATTTTGCAAGATCAATGTCATTAAATACCATATGCAAACCAGATTTTGAAATGTGCTTAGAGAGTTCACACGTTCCTAAACACTCAACCTAATAATCATAAATCTATGGTTTGTAGCTCTAATCGTTAATAGCCACCATCAAATCACCAAACCACAACCCCCACCAACCACCCCGCCAGCAGCACCTACACATGAAAACCACAACAACAAACTATTAGTAGGTACATAATAAGAAGCAAATAAACCACAAAAAATAAACACCAAGTTGACAAACGCACTTGCCTAGCTTCAAACCAAAAAAATTATGCATGCCAACACCTCTTTTCCATGTTCAAACAAACCACCCAAAATTAACAACAACAACAACAACAACAACAAAATGTTTTAAAATGACATGTAAAAATTGAGATGCACACCAATTCCAAAAATGTAGCAATAATTACCTACCATGATCTAAACCAAACAAAAAATTCATGCCACCACCTCAGTTGTATGGTTAAACAAACCAAAGAACAAATAATGTTGAAAAAGAGAACAATCCATTGAGCTATGCACTAATTTGATGAATGCAATAATAGTTACTTCCATGCTACAAACAAAAAAAATCCATGTGGCACCATGTCACTCTCATGTTGTAACCATATAGTAAAATTACTTGCACATGGAACCATAAACAAATCAAACTGCGTCCCCACCAATAACACACAAACAAATCAAACTACGCATTAACTTGACAAATGCAACAGTAGTTGTTTCCCATGCTTTAAACGAAAACATTCTGCATGCCACCACATCATTTTCATGCTAAAACCATATAGAAAAACTGCCTCCAAGCAAAACCACAAACAAATCAAACCGCTTCTGCACCAAACCTTAAACCCTAATTTTCCTACTTTTTCCCTAAACCTAATTTCATGGATTTTTCCATAAACCCTAATTTTTCCACTTTCTTCCTAAACCTTAAACTAAATCACTTTCTATGTGGCCCTTGTGTGAACACATGAACACAATACATGTTTCAAAAAACCTCCCCTTGTGTGGACCCCTCCAATTAAGAAATTGGTTCGATTTCTTCCACAAGTCTAAGACTACCATTTTTGTGCACAATTTTAACAACCAAAAAACCAATGTGAGGGACCTTGTCCCATGTGGGGGTAGGGCCCAACAAATAACTTTACTTCATTTTGAGGTGCCTACCATTAGCTATGGCAAAAAGTCCAACTAAATATAATCAAGATAGAATTTTAATCATGCAATGGTACATGCATTGAAAAAGTTCAAATTATTATTTTTTGGACACTTGGGGGAGATGGGAAAGACCCTTCAATAAGCAACACATTAAAATGGAAGAATCAACAATTGTAACATTTTCAAACAAAAAGTTGAGGAAAAAGATAAACAAATGTGTAAGGAAAATAGGTAAGTATGTACATGGACATTATCACTTTTAAGGGTTTGGATATCATGTTGTAAAAAATTGATACATGAACATGTTTTTAATATGGGTTGTCAAAGCAACACCAAACATCATCATAACATTACTTGAAACACATTTTGAGCTTTTTGTTTACTAACCTTAAACCCAAATGTTAACTCGCCAATCACCATCAAAATACGCCATTATAATTTCAATTGCATTGAATATACATACACATTTTTTTTTTAAAGTTGAGATTGCAACCACCAATAGATGACACTCAACTTGTCCACGTTGTGAATGATTTGTGTGATTTTCATTATTCTTATGTATGACACACGTATATATAGCATGTTCCAAATAACATGCTCCAAAAGTCACAAGCCTTTCTATGAGGAATTCTCGTCACATTTAGGTAATTCACAACTTCATTGTGATGGACTTGTTTGAAACTTACCATGTTACTATCCAATTGCAAAAAGGGGTCATCAATTTGACATACTTAACAAAGCATCTATGCCCACATCAATCACTTTAATATAAATGCAAAAAAAGAAGTAATGAATTTAATATCCTCATTACCAATAATTTTTAAAAGGTCATAACCATCAAAACCTCCAATGCATCTTAGGTTCATCCTTATTTAGTTCAAGTCAATGGGATTAATAAATGGTGAATGTCAATATTTCATTCCTAATGGAAAATGGTAAATTATTGTTAAACATGGTGTTTTAAACAACCTTTATGAAATTATTAGTGTATATTAATATAAGTACACAATTATGAATCACTTGCATATTCATGATTTATATAATTTGTCTTTTTTAAGGCCCAAATAAATCATATTTGATTTCTATAAGAATTCAAAATGAGTGAAATCTTGTGTGTTATTACTTTTGATACTTTCCATAAGTTTTGCATAACAACATAACATAACATGCATTTACCCAAGGATTAATCTTTCTTTGCCTTGTTGTTTCTTGATTTTTCTTACTAATGGTCCCTTGAATAATTATGGTATTAGTAGGGTATTGTTACATCCATAGTCATATAATTTGTTGGCCCTACCTTGTAAGGCATGGATATTGTGTTGAAAATCATTATAGAATATAGTAGCTTCAAGGGATTTTGCCCCAAAGAAACTAGGTGAATGATTCATCCTAATTTGGTTCTTAAAGGAATCACATTCATTTTTTGACATTTTGTTTTATCCACCACCACTTTGAATGTGCACCCAACCCTAAATGTTTTTGTCACCAATCCATAACCCACCAAACTTAATACGGAACTACCTTTTCCAAAAATAATCAAGGCACCCCACCATGCAAAAATTCATGTTTTTTTTCAAAATGTGACAATGTGATTGAGAACATTCAAATAAACATGTCATGAAAAAATGTCTTTATTTTTTGGTTTGAAATTTTGCACAAATGTGAAAAATAAATATGAAAAGGAATTTTTTTTTTTGAAAATAAAGTCATTAAATTTCCAAAATTTGAAAGGGATTTTGCAACATTTCCTTGTTAGTTTTGATTTGGTAGTAATTTTTTAAATGTTTATATAGGTTCCTAGAATACATTATCATTTAATGGGAGATCCTTTTGGGTTTTTTGTAACTAACATGATGTTAAAAATGAAAAAATAATCATGAAATTTTTTCTTTTCCAACAACATGATGATGTACATTAAAAGCATTTTAATTTTTAATTTTTCTCCTAGATATGACCAATTTACCATAAAATATCCATTGTTGATATTAACCAAACGGCATGGCCATTGCATATATAACACTTTGTTGTTCTTCTCTTTACTTAACAATATGAAATTATGTGGATAGTGGGACACCTCCCTTTCAATCCCTTCCCTCTTTAACTCCTAGTGGTGTTCCATATTTTCTTACATTCCCTTAGATAGTCATGTTGCCAAATTTTTTACATTTCATTTTGCAATTTGATTTAATGGGTCCAATCACAATAAAAAGAGCCACATTCACACAAGTACAAAGTCCCTTCTAAGGAATGCATTTGGACATGTGGCCTTGTATTGATTGATAATGCCAAGTTTTGTATTTTTAAAACAAAATTTTCAAGTAGTTTGTCAAATTTAGTACCAATTTTGAGACCAAATATGACCCATAATGTAAAAAATAATTGAAACTTTTACATCAAACATTAAATTACAAAATCAAATTTAAAACTTTGCTTTGAGCCACAACTTGTAAACTATTATAATCATTAAGAACATTTGAAAATCATTTTGACTAAATACCTCCAATATGTGTGAAAATTTAGAGAGATTTTGGAATAGTTCAACACATATGGCCTTTTTTTTAAAAGTATATTTCAACTCAATTTTTTTAAAGCATTTAATGGAAGCTTGAGTGACAAAAAACAACTTATACTAATTTATTGCTTGTAAGTACTACTCAACAAGTGTTTTGTGTATGTACAAATACTTTAACAAAAGAATGAAATGACTTCAAATTCATGAATAATTAAACACAATGTCACAAATGATATTTTTATTTCATTCACATATAAAAGTAATTTTCAAACTAGATATGGTACATCAAAATTGCATAATTAACATTTCATATGGTTTCTTTCATACATATTACACCCTAACCTTTTCAAAAAGTTTATAATCATACCCTAGTCATTATGACCTAATGGAATATCCTTGTGGTCTACCTTAAACATTATAGGTATTACTAATGGTGGAAAATCTTGTTTTATTACAATTTTGAACTAGTAATGACAATGTATATAATTTCTAAGTTTTCAAATTAATCTAGTTGGATCAAAAAGGTCCTTGTTGTCTCTCATGGTCAAATTCACCTTTTACCCATGGCATTCAAACACTTTAGTTATTGAGTTATCTTAACAACATTTCACTATTGGGGCCATTGGCTCAACTTTCCAATAGTCAATACACTAAAATGTTAGTAACTCCCTTAGTGTTACCACCAATCATCATCTTAACATCGTAATGTTATATTCCAACTATTGATAACACATGTTACCTTTAACAAAAAACCAAATAAAAACCAATTCAACACAATAAAAGATCAATTTAGAAACAAGATTCACCAAATGGTAACCAAATTTGAAAAGGATCAACACTTATTAATACTTATTTTCATTTTTAAAACATGACTATTGATTTAACAAAATATTTAAGAACAACCTACAAAAGACAATCATGGACAAATGGTTGTCATGGATGATAATATAATAACTAAAAGAAATCCATGCATCATCATCCAACACCATGATCATCATCATTGGCCAACATTAATACATGTTAGCATCATAATTCATTAACGATTTTCATTCATCATTGTCCCATCATTTTTTTCATCCATAAATTCATCCACCATCATCCTTCTTTTATCCATAATGTGTTTATGAACATGATCAAGAAGGTTCTTTTGACAACATGCCATATGGAAGCCTCCATGGAAGCTTTTAAATCTTAGTCCCCTGAATGTGTATAAACAAAGGTAGTACCCCATATTACCTTCAATTTGTTCAACACCAATTTAAAGTGTATGACTTTATAATTTAGCCTTGTTATTTCATTTTATATTTATAAACATTCCATGTTCTAAGTAAAGTTTTATATTTGAATATTTTTCTTTGCATACTTTGTGGCCTTATTTTATATACAATGTTTTATGGTTGTATTTAGGTTTATCCCTACTTTTGTTGCATTTTGTCCTAGTTCTCATGCACTTGCAAAAAAATTGGTCATGTTAATTATCATGCATCTGACAATGGTAATCTAAACCAAAAACATTCATATTTGATTTTATTTTTCTACTACCATTGTTAACTGGTAATGGTAACAACATATAATAATACTTCAATGAATACTTGTAAACAAATTACTTCTAGGCCATAAGATTCCAAAGAAATATAAACAATTTTTTTTTAATGTGCAAAAAAAAGTGGTGTGATATTTTTTAATCTAATCTTATACGTTGTATAACCAAACTTACCAACAACTACGACATTTTGAAGTGTTAGTGATAATGGCAAGTAATTATCATATCCAAGCTCTAAATTAGCCCTCGAAAAAGGATTGCCCCAATAGTATTTTAACAATTTTACCAATTGCACCATTTTGCCATGTGCACACACACTTTTTCCCATCTCCAAAACAACATCCTTTACATACACACGAATCACAAACAAAGAGAGGGATGTTCCCCTTTTCAAGCCTATTCAAGGTTGGGGTTTTAAAAAAAGGAAAAAGGATTGTAGGATTTTGTAGGGCTACTTTTTGGAAATAACATTTATTTTAAATTAAGTGAGAAAATTTGATTAGTCCAATATAAGATAATCCATTTGATGGTGGTGATTTTTCACATGCATACATAATTTTGTATCAATATTTTAGTTTATAGCCAAAAATGCAAAAAATCCCAAAATGAATTTCAATGGAAAATCAACCATTTTTTTTGGCAAGATTATTTTCTACACATGTGATTTACACCTAAAGCTAAACATTTTGAACCCATTGAACATAATTGTTTAGCTAAATGGTTAAAAATATGAGTCCTTTACCTTACAGCCATTTCCTTCAAAATTTCAAGACTTTGAAATTTTTGTATGATTCATTTTTTCATCAAGTTCACCCAATGAACTTGTACTTTCATAGAACAAAACACATTTTTGTTGTATAGAAAAATTGAAATCAATTGTATGATTTTATGCATTTTTTTATTCCTTTTTTTAAAAATTACAGTTTAAACAATTGATATAATTAGTTTAAAGGACTCAAAATGACATTTACATAGTATCCAAGTTATTTTAAATCATTTTTATTAATTTAACAAGAAATTATTTTATATATTAGCATACAACAATCCATTACAAATATAACAATGTAAGATAAACAAAAATACAAAGTTGTCCTTTGCAATTAAAAATATATAAATCATTCCTTTTTGGTATCCCAATCATGAATACACCTTTATGTATCCCCTTCATTTACAAACTCTACTTTACAAAAGTGGCTACATTACCCTCTATTGTATCCAAGTTTTTTTTCAATTTTAAAAAGTAGGTGGATTTGCAATCCTCCACAAGAAGACTTAGCCAAGTCTAGCTACATGCCAAAGATAAAAAGATAATATTTTATAAACTTTGATATGTACTAATAACTTGCAAGAAATTATAATCTAAACTTGGCAACATCAACCTTTTCCTCAACATGTTGCAAATATGGGGGATCTTCCCCTAGAAAATCCTTTGTAGAAATCACATGCCCTCCTTTGTTGCCAAGTGGGAAAAAAATTCTTAAAAAAATGCCAATCGTATCCAAATCTTTCTATTAGATTTTAATTTTGTGGCATTAACTTAACCATTTAGGCCTTTTAAAAACCTTGGCTAAAGTTGACATCACCTTCACTAATAATGAAGGTAATGGTTACCTTACTATAAATAATTACATATTATTGGGTTGCCAAGTATTATTAAGCTAGAATCTACCCGATTAACGTATACATGTAATAGTCCCTCCCAAATTTAGATAGTAGTTGTAAGGTCCCTCTTCTTTCCTAGGAAGCATGTTCACAAACAAAAAATGACTTCCAAATACACTAAGAAATTTCTCAAATGTTATATGTTCAAAATCAACACTCCTTAATAACCAAATTCCTTCATAAAACTTTTTACATTGGAAGGGATAGGTTAGAAACTAAGAATTTAAATGAGGGATGGATATTTAGGCTCCCCTTAGTTGTCATACTTAAAAAACCAAAATTTCACTATCACTAGAATTTAGCCTTAGATCTTTGACATGTACCCCTTCTTTGAATGTAAGAAAATGAACATTCGATGGTCAATTATGCCAAGGGCCTAGCTAATGAAATGTTTATAAGCAAAATTGGCCATAAAGGACTCATTTCTATTATGTTGTGAAAATTCAAACATTATTATGGTTGCCCATATACGTTAAAAAAAGTCTAATATACATGGTTAAATGGAACTATTATACCTAAATGTATTTATATCACAAAGACTAGGTGGTTTGTTACTTAATTATGAAATCATGTGTTTTATAACATCAAAACAAGGGTTCACAAGTTGTATCCTTTCATCACACTAAATACAAAAACTTTTGTATATTACAATATGAAATAACATCATTGTAATATCATGTCATGGCTTGTGTGTAAAAGTTCCAAATTTGTCACTCCAAGTATGTATCTTGAAAATGCAAAAGCTTGCATGAAAACTCAATGTAAACACAAAATTTCATTCCAACTATCAAAGTCCATAATCACACAAGTCTAGACAAGTCCTTACATACTAAACAAAATGAAGTTTATTGAACATCTTCCTAAAGCCTTATCCTACGTATTCATATTTTTACGAATCATCAAATTCCATGCTCATGGTGAGTAATTGTCCTAATTTCAATATGAGTCATTTACACTATTTAAAAGTTGAATAATAAATTAAGAAAAGTTCAACTTTAGATAATCTAAAAGTCCCCTTCTAAATGAATAATAGTTTATTCAAATTATATAACTAGTCATGTTTGAATATGTGATTGTCAACATGATGAAATTACAAGTTGTGCATATGAATTTAGTCTATTTTCCCATTGTGATTGATGTTGAACCAAATCAACTTGGGGTGGTAAGATGCAAGTTATATCTTGGCATTATACTTGGTATCAAACAACTTGGCAAAATTGCAAAATAAGTATTACACCTATCTTTGCTTAAATAATTAAATTTTTGGAAAAAAGGTCTAATAGCCTTGATCTAAATATTCCAAAATTTCAACAATACTTAATAAATGCAATAAATATTCTATTTGTTAAAAATTTCTAAACCATCATTTTTTTGTGCAAAATTTTGCCAAAATGTGAAATTATTTTTGGGGTTGTGACCCTTGTAAAGCTCATTGATTAAAGGGTTTTTATTCCTATAGGTCACCAAATATTAACATGATTACAATTTTTTTAATGTCCTACCTGTCATTGTTATTTAATGTTAAATCCTTTTTGCGCCACTAGCCCATGACACAACATTAGATATTTGAAAAAAAAATCATGGGTTTGGATTGGTCCATATGGGAAAGTATCGAGTTTAATGTTTTGAAAATTGGAAATGTAGGGTTAGGATTTTTTTTTTTCCAATTAGCCACCTTGAAAATTAATTATGTCAAACATTAGTTTAAATACATGGTATGTAGATTGAATTACATATATAGCTTAATCTACCCTATGTACATTTTGGTAAAACAACCAAGTATTCAAACACACCTTTTTGCCCTACTATAAATTACAAGAGGCCATCAACATAGTCTTAACACAACATCATCTACCTTTGTGCCAAAAAACAAATTAAAATAAATACCAAACAAACAACTCATTAGAGAATGATTACCTTTTATGTGGTAAATTTCCACATATGTACCAAACAAAATAAGCAAAGGTGATGGAGCCATTGGCCATCGTAAGGTAATTTGATTCCAAGGAATTTATTTACAATCTATGGAAAAAGTCTCAATTGTTTTCAATGTACGTTGTCCAAATAAATTATTTAATCATACATGGTCAAGTTATGACCAAGAAACTAAAGCACTTGGATTGAATTCAAGGGTCCAACTTTTACATGGATGCAAGGTCTCTTCCACTTCAGTAGTGCCAAAAATAATTCTCCAATGAATCAACTTGATGGTAAAAGAAAACTTACAATATGTGCATTTAAGGTTGTGTAAGATCAAGTGGCAAATAACCCTTCTATAAAGTTGTTTACAACCTAGTCACATATGTAAGCTTAACCTTGACTCTTACAAAACATAAGCTTTGATGACCTCAAGGTTCTATACTAAAGATATCCCTAACACACAATTTTACACTCTAGGAGTTTGTCTTACTTAAAGTCAAATCTTGTGCAACTCTAAATTTTGGGACGTTCAAATCTCCATTGTCCCATTACTTTAAACCTTAATGATTTTTGAACATCTCAATCTCCACCTATATCCCTTGAAAACCCCAATCATATATGTATTAGGACAACACAATTAAGTGTATATTCCTATAGTTCACCCCTATAATAATTGCTTGTTCATGTAAATATTTTTTTCTATTAAAACTAATGCTATTCTTTATCATTTGGTGATAAAAAAAAAAGTTTAGTGTGATTAATTCAAAGGATTTTTGTGAAAATAATGTGTTGAAATCAATAGACTTTCAACAAAACATTTATGAAATCACCATATTTAGACAATCAATTCCAATATTATAACATGATTTTTTATTTATTTATACTTTCCTTTTTGACCAATAGTCAAATTTGGCTAATTCTTCTTGTGGATGATAACCAATGTGGCCACATTGCAAAATTGGAAAAAAAAAAAAATTGATTATGGTTGTGTTTATAATAAAATTTGGATAATTCTTTTTGTGAAAAAAAACAAAGGGGGCCAAATTACAAAATTGGAAAAAAAAAAAAAAAAAAAAAAAAACAAAAAAAAAACCTTGATTATGGGTGTGATCACAATCAAATGAACCAAAATGACAAAGGATTCATTGAGGACTATGATATTTTTTGTGGTGATTTTCAATTTTTCATAGGATTGATTTTTTGAATGAATTTTTTGCAATATGTTACAAAAATAAATATAATTTCTTCAATACATCACATTTTTAAAATTAAAAATTGATGAATAACTAAGAATATTTTTTAAATGTACATATTCACATTTCATTTTGAAAAAAAAATCTTAATTTCAAATTATATGAAAATATGTAAAGTATTTTATGTTTTATTTTCTCATATCATAAATTACAAAAATTTCTTTAGATGTCATGTACATTACACCCCATTTAGATGTGGTAAAAGATTCTTGAAATTTTAAAATTTTGTTCAATAGATTTTTATTTATTTTTAAATATCAAATTCCACAACTTTCAAATTTTGAATTTTTTTTGAATGTGGGTAACATATGAACATTATTTCAAATTTTCCCCATCAAAATTATTTTATTAATAAATTATTTTGTTTAGTAATCTATAAATTTAATTGATTTTGATGCAATTATTGTTCAAGTTCAAAGGTTTTTTTTATTAAAACCAAAACCCAATTTAATAAATAAATAAATAAATAGAATTCTTCAATGTGCATATTAGTCATTTAACATAACTTCCCATGATTAACATGGCATTAAAATGGTAGCACAAAAATATATCTAACAAAGTTATAGTTTTGAAAGAATTTTGGTGGTTATTTGACATGATGTTTGACTTGTTTGATGTGATTGCACCTTTATAGCCTTTAAACCTAATCATTATTTTTTTCATGTGATTAAAATGGTCAAGGTTTTCCTTATTTCACAAGGAAACCTAATTGGTAATGGGTCTTATTAAAATATATATACATTTTTTTGAATTTATCCTTAATAACTAACATTTTAGTTGTTATTTTTTTATTGATGCAACGCAAAGCTTGCCATGTGGTATCAATGATCATTTTCAATTTTATAACAATAATGGTTTAAAATCAAGGTGCACTACTCAAATTTCCAATTTAGAAAAGGGGTAGAACCTTCAAAATAATTGGGACAAGTTTATGGTTTTTGCAAACAATTTTCTCTTGTTTCAATTATAGAAAATAAACAAAAGAACATTGAAGAGAACTAAACCAAAATCAAGTCATAGACTAATCATTTCACACATGTTTCATCATTACTTGGACCACAATGAGATGCATATTGGATTTAATTAAAATCTTATAGTGACATTGAATTTGGCCCCATATATTTGTTTTAGTTGAAAATGAGAAAAATAATGAAAGAAAGGAAGGTGATTTTGTGTGATTAAAGAAACATCATGCATGAATTGACCAATTTTAGTTTTTAAAACACGTCAGCAAACATTTTAGTACCAAATCACATTTCAAATGATAATTGTCCCATTTTTGGCACTTACATAGTCATTACATATATTAGACATTTGGTTTGTTTCCATAGGAAAAAATATAAAGCAAAAATGAAACAATTGGTTCCAAAATAAAATGAACAAGGCATGCATTACAACACAAATGTGTGGACAACCAAATTCTTGCATCTAGCTCTTTATCAACTCCTTGTCTCGATTAGAGATAAATATTGTTTCATTTGTGCTACCTACTATGCTCCCTTTAATATAAGTTACATTCATTCCATCTTACAAGTTGAACCTACTAACAAAACAAAACTCTAAAATATATTGTACATATGTTACATTTTTATTTTATTTTTATAATATTGTTAATGCATATTGTGTATTTGGATTGAAAATAAACATAATCTTATTATAAAAATAATTAAATTATAAATTCTACCTAACATGGCAACTTATATTTTTACTCATGTGGTTTTCAATTACAAAAAAGGAAATCCCCACTTGGAGGCACTCAAACATGTTCCCCTTGTGAGAGGGAGGTGTGTGTGAGTGCAATAAGGAATCCCCAAGAATCCTATGCGCATTTTGACACATGAGAATTTTGAATCTCAAACCATAACTTTGTAACAAGGTTTTAGGGATCAAACCTTGTCCTTGTCCAAATTAATTACTGTTTCAAATTGTTGAAAAGGTCTTGAAGATAAGATATTTAAAGTGTGGTCACATTCCCAATTTGGACATTTGAATCATAATTGAGTGGTCAAAAGTCAAACTAATAATTCAATTCTTAACAACGAAAACATCAATCAAAATCATCGGATCACTTTCAATTGGGGAATTTGATACATTGTTGGAAAGTTATTTTCAAAATCTACAACTTTTTGTTCAATGATTTTTGGATTCGATTCCATATGAAGAAGTTATGCACCTATGAAATAAAAGTGTTCATAATTTGGAAAATTCAAAAATTCCAAATCCCAATATTTTTATCATTTTAATGTAGTCATTATTGTCATTTACAAAGTATATTATAGAAGAGTGATGATTTTCCCCAAGTTTGGGCTATGGTAAGTCTTGCAAATGTATATGTCATGATTTTATTTGTGCACTATTTTGGCTTCAATTTGCGCATTAATTGTCTTTTTTCTTGACTTGTGCAAATTGATTTCATTTAAAAAATTTAGTTTTTAGTTTCATCTTGGAACTCCCATGCCTTCTTTCTTTGTTTGAATCACAAAATGCACCTTAAGTCTACAATTGTTGCAAAACCAATAATTTGTAAGGTTTTTTAGTTCAATATCATTTGACAAACCTAAGGGTGCATCAAAATTAGTTATTCTTGGAGGAGTCCAATAATTTGATGTCAAGGCAAAAATGTTGAATGAATTTGGATATGTCAAACATTAAAAAAATCTGAAAAATAGATATTTTTGTCAATAAAAGGGGAAAACATTTCAATATTTTTTCCTTGTTCAATCCTTTGTTCTTATGTTAACTAAAGGATTTAAAATAGTATGCAATTATTTTGTAGTTGCATACTACACCTTTAATTGCATAAGCCAAAAAAAGTTTATAGTATTCTCTTGTTCATATTACATAACTTTTAAAACTAAAACATTGAGTTTTACATATTTTGCATTCCAACTTGGTGTTGAATGTTGAGAGAAAATGTGATAGGATTTGAAAAATTATGATGTGCATTTTGAAAAATAAATGGCTATTTGGGGCCTCATTCATAGACACCATAAGGCACCTTTTTCATAAAGAGGTTTATATTTTTCAAATGGACACAAAAAAACAACTTTTCACAATCCTCCATCTTCATTTAGATTGGAATTGTAACATAGTTGTTGATCACACTTGGACAACATTGTTAACCTCCATATTTGTAATTGATTTGTTGGGCATGGTCATCAATATTTGGAAGCAAGAAACATTTTTTTCAGAAAATGAATGTAAATGAATTTAAAAATCAAGTTAAATAAAAGCCATTACTACCAATTATTATTTTTCAACAAATGTTGGTGTTTTCTTAACAAAAATGGGAAACTTTTGAATTTTTTTCTTCTTATAATGTGAATTTGATTAATTTAATTAACTTTTTGGAAAAGATGATTTTTTAATACCACAAAATTGGATGTAAAGAAAAGAAAAACTTGATTACTATAAATAATTCTCATGAGCAATGACTATTTCTCTTCCTTAAGGTCCTAACATGGTCACATTAAGTTGGTGAAAGCTTAAATTGTCTTTGCAAAGAAATTTCATTATGTTGTAAAAATGGGTTGGTTTTTTATTCCTTCCTAAAAGGAATATATTATTGCACATTTTCAAGTGGAGCATTTGATGAATAATTATTTTATTTTTAAAATTTCATTTCAACAATAAATATGCGGCAACTTTTGGGCAATTTTGTTGGACTTGAAAACTTTAACATAATGAAACTAATTTTTTTTCCTTATTTGTTCATTACTTGAAATAGAATATTTTAAATTTGAATGAAATGATCAAATTCCCCCCCCATAATTGGTGTTTTAGAACCAAAATACTTATATTTTGCCAAACTTTTGGCTTTCATCATTGAAGGACCAAATCTTAATCTTAATTATTCACACATAAAAGGATCAACTTTGGGTAAAAGCACGATTAGGTGGTTCAAAAGTGACATGTGAGAGTTCAAATTTTACATGAACTAAAATTGTTTCAATGTGACATATAACAAACTATGCAATCCAATGTGCATGCTCCTATGCCTTTGGTAATGTGTTTTTGTAAACCAACTTGTGAATATCGCACGACATTTGACGAGTCAAAAAAAATCCATGTGAAAACTTGAATTTTTTAATATGAAATGAAGTCTCAATTATTGAAATCAAACTTTTTTTGTAAATTAATCTTAAAACAAAAAAACTATTGTAGTAAAAAAGTTTCAGTGTATCTTATTTTTACACACCTCATTTGATGTGAGATTATTTTTTTTAAAATTTTATTTTGACATTATTAAGTCATATTTTTTGAATCCACATGTAAATTTTGTATGGATGATAAAAACAATCTCATTATTTCAAAAGTTCATTATGTGTTCAATTTTTTATTTTGAAAAACTTATCCATATTTTCCAATATTATTCTCACTAAAATTTATTGCAACATGGATAATTAAAAAATTGACAATGCTGATGTTGAATATAACTTATATATTAATTTCATGTACAATCGATATAAATTTCTATTGTGACAATCCAAACAATCCATTTAGTTGTGCTTTCACCCCTTTGCAAATTTGAAAAAACAAAACTCCTCATCTTGCCTTTGGATCTTGAAAGGCAAAATTTGCAAGATAGTATTTTGGCCACTTCAAGACATGTCTACGTGTCTGTCCAATAATTAACTAAGTTTGAAATTCATTTTGACGAATGTAAATTCTTGAAGATTCAACATTTTCCTTCACAAAATTTAGTTCTTTGAAGAAATGTAAAGGCTATTTTTTTTCTTGCTTGGGAAAGCATGCTTTACAGTTCTATCAGCCCATTTAGTAGTGTTAGATGTTCACCTACTGGATGTGGGCCAATGTTTTGCTTTTTGGGCAATTTGGTGATGTAGTCAAAGTGGCCATAATCCATACAAAGATCTTAGCCGAATTCATTATAGTAACCTAAGGAATTGACTACTGATTTGCTCCATAGTTAGTTGCAAGGATCAATTCTTGTGAATTTAAGTCCGACAAGATGAACTAAAACTTTGGTTTTTTTTTTTGCCAACTTGCTCTTTTGAGAATCATTTAACACCCAACATCAGTTGTTCAAGGACGGCATGCTTTGTCCATGGCACAATAACCAGGGTGGGGGGAAGAGAGTTTGATCACCTCAAAAGGGTCCACAAACAAGCTCAGATGGTGGCCAAATCCATTCACCCTCACACCTCCTCCTCCTCCTAATGTATCATTTCCAAGATCTTCAGGGGATTTTTTTATCATATATTTTACATATGTGGATTCAAAGCTGAAACTCTAGTCTTGAAATCTTGTAACTGAATGCAGCATCTATCTGCCTATCTGACTCCTTTGGTGTTATGATATGATGATGTCCAGGAACAGTTAGTAGTTCATTTGCTTGAGTTTTTTGTGCAGCAGCTGGTGGGTCATAAGCTAAAGGGAGAGAGAGCAAATGAAAGTTGCTGCATGCAAAAGGAGGGCAAATCTCTTTCTTACTTGGCAGTTATAATGTTAAGGCCCACTTCCGACAAGTGTCCAGGGTCCAATTTCCTAGGAACCAATTTGGATTGATTTGAAGCAAATTGAATCCTTGAGTTGGACTAGAGTACCTTGGTCCCTAGCCTGATTCTTGCTTCTCCAAACCAGGAGCTCTGGTTTTAGCACTGTTTTTTGGTCCCAACCAATTGATTTTCCCTCCAAAACAGGTGCAATGTAGGTTTCGCCTCAATTTGCCACTTTTTGGTCTTGGACCCTAGTCTAAAGGCATTGGGACCAATTTAAAGCTTTCAACCAATAAGATTGCTTGAATTCATTGGTCCCTGTACCTTGGACCCTCATCTAAAGTCGCCGTTATGCAAAACATGAAAGCTTCACACAATTGCTTGCTAGCTAGCAGAGAGAGACAATTGATAGCGTCCCTTTGGCTGGTTGGTTGGTTGGCTGGCTGGCTGGCTGGCTTGGCTGCCGTGGTGTATAACACAAGTGAAGGACACGAGGAGGCCCACCCAAATAGATCTGGAATTTATTAGGGAGGTTATTCACAGGCAGAAAGTAAGGAGGCCCACATTGCACTTCACCTTAAGGAACATGATGGTGCAGGAGAGGAGACACAGAAGAATGCAGATTTGAAACGAGACCTAATCAAAGAAAAGGGAGGTTGGGAGAGGGGGGTGGGGGGGTGGATGGGTTGGTGGGCACTGCCGAATGTTTGAATCCCACCACCCACAAACATGGGCACCGAAAACAATGAAGATAATGAGTCCATGTGTTGTTTGTGAGTGGAATGGAACAAATGGGGTTTTTAAAAGTTTGTTCACCAAAAAAACAATTGAAATCATCTGAAGATTTTACTATCAAGTGGAATGACAATGGGTGACCCTACTTACACGACAAGCATCTTGTGAAGCCTAATTGAACTGGTCCATATGTGAATGGAATGAGTAAGACAAAGGGAATCACCCCACCCATGCAACTATTTCAAACCAAGCAAGCAAGCAAGCCAAGTAGGTGGTGGTTAAATGCCGCAGTATTCATCTAACAACACAAAATAGCGGGGAAAGACGTCATTCCAGGTATTCTTGCCCATTCATTTGTTGAATAGGGTGGTAGTACCACGGCCACTTCAACATCTCTCCGTCAGCTAATTATTTTATTTTGATGATTCTTGTGTTGAAAACTAAGAATATACTAAAAGACTCTCCAGTTTCCTTCACAGAAAAAAATTCTTTCAAATATTTTGGGGGGGCGGGGGGGGGGGGGGGGGGGGTCGAAACCCA
>Ga0116228_10000848_pt1 | contig 24294 bp, 21 predicted proteins | sample S1TSphfallax_2_FD_89694 | JGI IMG/M metagenome (GOLD analysis project Ga0116228, IMG submission 89694) | Host-associated microbial communities from peat moss isolated from Minnesota, USA - S1T2_Fc - Sphagnum fallax MG | ecosystem: Host-associated > Plants > Peat moss > Unclassified | place...
ACGGCCAGTACGGCCAGTACAAAAGAACGCGTGAACTTTCTACCCATGCTCCCTCCGCCGGTATTAACCGGATCAGGTTCAATGGGTTCGCTGGTGTGCGCTCACGCCGCCAGCATCTCAGGCCCTCGAGGCCACCCCAGCTTGTTTCGTGAAGTGTGCGGCAACTTTAAGCGAATCGGCCGCGAATTCAACAACTCTTTTGGCGAAGGGTTGCTACGTATAAACTAATGCACGGACGGCGCCAATAATGCCGCCGACGAGCAGAATGACCATGGGCAGGAACGTCAAGCCGAATCCCACGGAGCGCTTGGCCGGGTCCCTTGCATAAGTGAAGGCGTATAATTCTCGACCCAGCAGGTAGACGACTCCCAATGCGGCGGCGACGTAAGGGCTGAAGTAACGAGAGTATAGGTAAAGACCGGGTATTAGCCCGATCAACTGCTCCAGGGTATTCATTTGAATGCGAAACAAGCGCTCGAAGGTCTCATTGCCCGTTATGGCCGGAGCCTTGACGCCGTAGCGCTCCCGCGCGGCCGCCACCCGGAAGCCGAACACAATGAATTGCAGAACTGCGAGGGCAGTCACGATATGAACATAAGGCATGCGAGTCCTCCCCTGTTATCGAAGCCCGGCACTGCGCGGTCAGCGCCGTTCTTGCAGACTATCGCCCCATGAGCTTACCTCGAAAGAAGCCCCGCGGTGGAACTCGCGGCTACGCCCATTTGGTCGAAGTCGATGTGCCGGCGGCGCGTGTGTGGAGCGTCCTGACCGAGCCGGGTTTGATCCGCATTTGGTCAGGCCAGGAAGCCGAAATCGACCCGCGCCAGGGCGGGTTGTACCGAATCGGCAAGCGCAATTCCGCGGCGCGCGAGGCACATATCGACATATTTGATGTGAACCGGCGTTTGCGCCTGATTTACATGAGTTCCAAGGACTGGCCGCCGAGCGACAGCGCGGCGGTGGATGACTTCATACTCGACCCGCGCAAGGGCGACGGTAAAACCTCGCTGCGGCTGCTCGGATCCGGCATCCCGGATTCGTCCGATTGGGACGCGCCCTATGCGCGTATACGCATGGGATGGGAGCGATTCATGGCGCGCATCAAGGTGACCTTGGAAAGCCCGCCCAAACCCAAGAAGACCGAGCCCAAGGATCCGCCGCTGCCGGGCCTTGATTATTGACTCTATGGGCGAACATTCCGTGAAAGAGCACACATGCTCGGCTTTTTGATTCGGGCGGTGCTGGTGGCGCTCGGTTTATGGCTGGCCACGGCCTGGGTCCATGGTGTGTACATCGACGGTCCGGCGACCTTGTTGCTGGCCGGCATCCTGCTGGGCGTGGTCAATTCCATCGTGCGGCCGATCGCGATATTGCTCACGCTTCCCATGACGGTCGTGACGCTGGGCTTGTTCCTGCTCGTCATCAACGCCGCCATGGTTGCGCTGGTTGCCTGGATGTTGCCCGGCATGCACGTGGATGGATTCGGCGCGGCGTTCTGGGCGTCGATCCTGGTGAGCATCGTCAGCATGATCGGTTCGTGGTTCGTCGGCGGCAAGGGAAAGGTCGAGGTCTACGTCAAACGGCGCTGAGCGGCTATGCCGAGCGCTTGGCGGGCAACTGCTTCGGATCGGCACTCGCGCCGCCGCGCAGCGTCAGCGTGCAGACGCCGATGATGATGATCACCATGCCGGAGAGCTGCGTGACGGACAGATGCTCGTGCAGGAACTGCCAGCCCAAGAATGCTGCAATGGCGGGATTGACATAGCTGTAGGTACCAATGACGGCAGGCGTGCTGTTCAGCGTCAGCCACCCATAGGCTGTGTATGCCAGGCACGAACTGCACAAGGTCAGATAGCTCATGGCAACGAGCGAAGACGCATTCGGTGACCAGCGCGCAACATCGCCGTGCGCCAATCCCAACACCAGCAGCATCAGACCGCCCATGAACATCTGCAGCGCCATGAACATGAGGGAGCTCAATGGGGTCTCGATGCTGCGGTAGTACAGCGTGCCCAACGACCATCCCAGGCAGGCAGTGAGCACTCCCAACTGCGCCATGATGTCGGTGACCTTTAAGGGACCCTTCGGTATCAGCATCAAGGCAGCGCCGACGAAGCCGATGCTCAAACCCGTGACCGAGCGGCGCGTCAGAGGATGCCCCTTCGGCCCGAACACGCCCAGCCCCGCGATCCAGAAAGCGGAGGTGGCGTTGAGCAGCGCCGATTGATTGCTGGGTATGTATTGAATCGCCCAGGTGTTGAGTCCGTTGCTGACGAACACCATGAAAAACCCCGCGATGATTACGTGCCGCCAGTCGACCCCGCGCAACGGCGTTCTATCGCCGCCATAGAAGCGTGCGATCAACATCAACAGCGTGCCTGCAGCGATGAATCGCAAACCCGAGAACAGTGCCGGCGGCAGGGTGCTGACCGCGATCTTGGTGAAGAGAAAACTCGAGCCCCACACGAAATAAACCGTGCCGAGGCACAGCATGAGCTTGGTCGAATGGCGGGAATCGGCGCGCATGCGGGCGGACTATGGGGCGGTCGGCCTCGACACCGCTTTCATCGTGCGGCGGTACAAGAGCGCAATGAGCGCAAAGAAGGTCACCACGCCGGCGACCAGCGCGACGCTCTCGAAGCCATCGCCGACCAGGGCAAACGGGCTGCCCTTGCCGGACGCGACCACGATGCCGGCGTAGATCACGCCGAACAAGCTTTCGCCCACGATCATGCCGGTGGCCGTCAGCACTCCCAAACGCTTCGCGAACTCAGGCCGGGCGCTGCGGTCCGCCCACTTGTCGTAGAGATATCCCGCCACCGAACCGATCACGACGGGCAGCGTTGCGCCCATGGGTAGATAGATGCCGAGTCCGATGGCCAGGGGCGGCAGCCGCATTTTACCGCCCCGGCCCATGAGTGCATCCACGGCGATGACCAGAGCACCGAACAGACCGCCATACCCGAGCATGCGCAGGTTCAGTTGGCCGCCCAGCACGCCCTCCGCCAGCGCGGATATGAGCGCGGCTTGCGGCGCCGCCAATGCGTTGCTGCCGGATCCGGGTGTGCCGGCGAAACCGTAGGCGGTGTTGAGCAGGCTCAGCACCGGCGAAATGATGAGCGAGCCGAATATCACGCCGAACACCAGCGCCACCTGCTGCCGCCACGGAGTCGCACCGACCAGCTGGCCGGTTTTCAGATCCTGCAGGTTGTCGTTAGAGATCGTCGCGATGCCGAACACGATGCCGGTGGCGAACAGCGCATAGGCGACCATGGCTTTGGATTGCGCGGCGTCCGCGGCATGGCCGACGACCGCCATGATCATGAACGCAGCGGCCACCACCGCGAGAATGCCGACGCCGGAGATGGGACTGTTGGACGCGCCGATCAGTCCGGCCATGTAGCCGCAGATCGAGGCGATCACGACGCCGGCAACCATCACGTACAGCAACGTGGTGACGATCAGCAGGGGCGCATGCTGCGCCAGAGAACCGCCGGCGATGAACTGCCACAACAACAACGCGATCAACGCGAGCACCACGGCGATCACGGCGCCGACGATCTTGATCGGCAGGTCGCGTTCCGCGAGCGGCAGCACTTGCGACCGGCGGGCGGTGGATGCCGCCATGGCCGAGCGCAATCCGCTCACGATGGGACCCAAGATCCGGGAAAAAGTCCACAGCGCGGCCACGCCGATGACACCCGCGCCGAAGAATCGGATGTCGGTGTGAAAAACGCCTTGCGCCGCGTGCTGTGCGGAAACCGCCGCGGCCGCTGCCAGGGTCAGCGCCGGTACGAGTACCGCCCAGGCCACGACGATGCCGACCAGCATGGCCATGCCCACCGACAGGCCGACCAGATGTCCGACGCCGAACAATGCCATGGAGAGGCTGGCCGAGATGCCGGTGGAACCGGCGCCGATGCGAAAGTACAGGGCGGCCTCATCAACCACCAGCCGCGTCTGACTCAGGGCAAAAAAAGCCGCCGACGCGATCGAGTTGACGGTGATCGCCAGTAGTCCCTGGCGATTCTCCTCATCGTTCCCGCCATGCGATTTATCGCCGAGCAACAGTACTTCCGCCGCGGCGCGTCCTTCCGGATACGGCAGGTCGGTGTTGACGACCAGCGCACGGCGCAGCGGCACGGAAAACATGACCCCGAGAATGCCGCCCAAGCCCGTGGCCATCATGGTCATCCAGTAAGGGAAGCCGCTCCACCAGCCGATCATCACCAGGCCCGGCAGCACGAAGATGATCGCCGACAGGGTGCCGGCGGCGCTTGCCACGGTTTGCACGATGTTGTTTTCGAAAATGCTCGAGGATTTGAACTGGCGCAGCACGGCCATGGAGATCACGGCCGCGGGAATCGAAGTGGAAAAGGTCAGCCCCACCTTGAGTCCCAAGTAGACGTTCGCCGCCGTGAAGGCGAGCGTGATCAGTCCGCCGAGCAGGATGGCGCGCAGGGTAAGTTCGGGTAAACCGCGTTCGTCGGATGAGTTCAGCATTCGGGATGTTCTTCAGCGGCGTGATTCTTCATTCAATGGTGCCCATGAGCCGTTTCACGGGGCGGCTCAAGACGAGCAGCACCGCGCCCAAGCCCACCGCGAAGTACACGATGAGCATGTACTGGCCCGGCATGGCCGCCAGATTGTTGGCATCGAATCCGCCGGCAATCAGACCGGCCAGCAGGTTGCCCAGCGACAGCGAGAGGAACCACAATCCCATCACCTGCCCCACCAGTCGCTTCGGCGCCAGTTTGGTGGTGTAGCTCAATCCCACCGGGCTCAAGCACAATTCGCCCAGCGTATTCAGCAGATAGGTGAAGAACAGCCATGTCGGCAGCACCTTCGAGCCGTGTGCGACAAAGGTTGCCGCACCGGCCATGACGAGAAAGCCGGCGCCCATCACCATCACGCCGATCGCGAATTTCGCGGGTGCCGACGGATTGAGATGACGCTTCGCCAGTGCGACCCACAGCCACGCCACCAGCGGTGCAAAGATGATGATGAAAGCGGGATTCAAGGACTGAAACCATCCCGTGGGTATCACGAAATGGAGGGCGTCCACGGTGCGGTCGGTGTAGCGCTCGGCGAACAAGTTGAGCGATGAGCCCGCCTGCTCGTAACCCGCCCAGAACAGCGCGCTGCCGATGAACAGCACGCCGATCACGATGGCACGGCGCCGTTCCTCGGCGTCGAGTCCGGCGCCGAACAGCAGGTAGATGAAATAAATCAACGACGCCGCGGCAATCATCACGGTGGTGATGCGCGCCAATCCCAAGGGATCGAGCGGGATCAGTCCGGCCGCGCATGCCGCGATCAGCAGTACGGCGACGCCGGCGCCGATGCAAAGTTGGCGCCAAGGTTTGGCGCGCTGCGGCGCCGCCGGCGCTTGCGCGACCATGAGTCCGGCGTCTCCCAAATACCGGCGCGTGAAGTAGTACTGGAGGACCCCGAGCGCCATGAACAAGCCGGCGGCGCCGAAACCGGCGCGCGGCCCGATGTATTCGCGAGCTGCACTCGTGACGATGGGCCCAAGCGTCGCGCCGACGTTGATGCCCATGTAAAACACGGTAAAGCCTGCATCCAGGCGGGCGCCGCCTTCGGGGTACAAATCGGCCACCATGGCGCTGACGTTGGGCTTGAGCAGTCCGACGCCCATGATGATGACGATCAAACCTATGTAGAAACCCCGCGGTGCGCTGGACACGGCCAGCAGCGCGTTGCCGACCGCGATGAAAATACCGCCGAACAAGACCGCCTGACGCGCGCCGAGTAAGCGGTCGGCGATCCAGCCCCCGGGAAGTGCAGCCAGATAGGCACCCGCGGTGTACAAGCCGTAGATGGCGGTGGCCGTCTTGTCGTCCATGCCGAAGCCGCCGGAGGAGACCGCCGCGACCAGGAACAAGACCAGCACGGTGCGCATACCGTAGTACGTGAACCGTTCCCACATCTCGGTGAAGAACAACGTCGCGAGACCGCGCGGGTGTCCGAAGAAAGTCGCCGCCAAATTATTCCCCGGTATCGCTGGCCGCCTGTTCGGCGGCTTCCTTGGCACGCGCGGCGATTTTTTCCCGGAGCAATATTCCGGCCATGATGATCCCTATCTCATACAGTCCGTACATCGGCACCGCCAGCGCACTCTGCGACACCGCATCGGGCGGTGTGACGAAGGCAGCGAAGATGAAAATGCCGAGAACGACGAAACCGCGATTCTTTTTCAGAGTCTTGATGTCGACAAAGCCCGTCCACACCAATAGTACCGTAGCCACCGGGACTTCGAAGGCCAATCCGAACGCCAGCAGCAGCACCATGACGAAGTCCAGATAGTTCGCCATCTCGGTCATCATCTGCACACCCGGCGGCGTGGTCGAGACGAAGAAGCTCAGCATGACCGGAAATACGATGAAGTAGGCGAAAGCTGCGCCGGCGTAGAACAAAATGATGCTCGAGATCAGCAGCGGTACCGCAAGCTTCTTTTCGTGCCTGTACAAACCCGGGGCTACGAATGCCCACGCTTGATAGAGCACGAATGGCATCGCGAGGCCGATGGCCAGCAGCAGCGCCATCTTGAACGGCACGGTGAATGTCCCGACGACGCTGGTCGCGATGATGTTGGCGCCAGGGGGCAGCTTGCGCTTCAGCGGTTCGGCGATGAAGGTGAACAGCGGATTCATGTACATCACGCAGGGCACGAAACAGATGCCCACCGCCAGCAATGCCTTGAGCAGCCGGTCGCGCAACTCCAGCAAATGGGAGATCAGCGTACCTTCGGCGAGCCCGCCCGGGTCGCCGGGATCAGCCATCGGATGATTTGGTGTCGGGCGGTGCTGGGTGCCAGTCGGCACCGTGCGGGGGCGAGGAGGGATGGGCCGAATAGGCCGGCTCGGTTGAGGCGGAGGGCGGCGTGCCGGGGCTGGGCGGTATTGAGGTGCTGTCCGTCGCGACGTGGCTGGCCGGCGTGTAGGCGGCATCGCCGGGCACGGGCGCGCTGGTCGTGGCCGGCGCTGCGCTGCCGGTGTATGCCGCGCCGGGGGTCATGATGGAATTCGGCCTGGATGGCTTCGTTTGCTTCAGCAGGTCGTCGGCGTCGACTTCGCGCTCCAGTTGTTCCGTCAACTGCCGCGCCATGGAGCGCGCACGCCCCATCCAGTTGCCCACCTGCCGCGCAACCTTGGGAAGCTTCTCCGGACCCAGCACGATCAGTGCAATGGCCGAGGTAAGCACGATCTCCGAAAACCCGAAATCGAACATGCGCGATCAGGCGTTGGTCTTGGGAGGTACCTTGTCGGCTTCGCGCGCCTTGGCGGTCTCGAAATCCGCATCCTGGCTCTGCTTGAGCTGTTTCGCGGCTTCTTCGCTCTCACCCTCGTTCATGGCCGACTTGAAGCCTTTGACGGCAGCGCCCAAGTCCGAACCAATGCTGCGCAGTCGCTTGGTGCCGAAAATGACCAGCGCGATGGCCAGTATGACCAATAGCATTTTTGAATCGAACATCGCATTTCTCCGATTCTTAACAGTAACCGAGTGGGCGCCAATGATACGCCAAACTTATTATGACGTTGGACCTCGCCACCTCGATGCGTGTTCGGTCGCATTTGCGCTTTTATCGGAAATCTTCAGCTCTCAAGCCAGATCGTCACCGGACCGTCGTTGACCAACGATACCTGCATGTCGGCGCCGAAGACGCCGCATTCGACCTTGACGTGCTGCCGGCGCGCCGCCCCGACCAGGTAGGCGAATAGCGCTTTGGCCACCTCCGGCGGCGCCGCGGTCGAGAAGCCGGGCCGAAGGCCCTTGCGGGTATCGGCGGCCAGGGTAAATTGCGGCACCAGCAGCAGGCCCCCCGCCACCTCGGTGAGGCTCAAATTCATCTTCCCCGCGGCGTCCGCGAAAACGCGGTACTTGAGGAGGCGCTCGAGCAGCCGTGATGCCGCAGACTCGTCATCTTGCGGGCGGACCCCGACCAGCACCAAGAGGCCCCGCCCAATTGAGGCGACGGCGGCACCGTCGATGGTCACGCCAGCCTGCGAAACCCGCTGCAGCAGGGCAATCATGGTGATATCTTGCCGGGATTGGTGTCAAACGACAGCGATCTGCGTATAAAGGAGCGGTTGTTAGATGAGCTGGCTATTTTCATGCCTTTTCATGCTCTTAATTGCGTACAACACGTACCAGAGCGCCAAGCGTAGCGGACAGTGGTGTTGGAAGGAGTTCGTGATAGTCATCGTTGCGCTGGTTGCCTTCCCCATCGTGGTGGTGGTGCCGTTGTTCAACATGCCTTGGACCACGAAAAGCCCCGCTTTGGCGACGCTGATCGCCGAGGTGGTGATATTCCTCGGCGTTTGCGTACTGGCCTACGCCTTGCGCAAATTTTTCCCGAAAACCAAAAAATCGGATTCTTGAAGCGGCATGACCGCCATTTGAACCATGTTCTGGCTCATCTACTGCGGCTTGTTCCTGCTGATGATGTTGAGCATTTTCCGCATGTTGCGGCAACGCGGGAAGTGGGCGTGGATCTTGTTTCTGGGCTTGGTTGCATCCGCAGGGGCGTACGCCGGTCTCTTCGTTTTGCCGCTCGCCTCCTCGGCGTCAATGGAGCGGCATCGCGGATGGCTGGTGTTCATGTTGATCGGGGGCACGGTCGTTTACTTGGTCGCGCTCTATTATTTCGTACGCAAGGTGGGCGCGAAATTAGGTAAATGAGTCTCCCACGTCGATCGATTCCCACCTACTGCTGGAAAGTCCGGCCCAATTGCGGGGCTAAAACCACAAATTCCCTTGATCGAGACTGGACGCGTGCCTCAAGAATATTTCTTGTAGACGATGGGAAGAGTGGGCCGATTCCCTGCATGAACACGCTATTTCCGCCACAAAGTGGGCGTAAAGAGCACCAATATCGTGAAAACCTCCAGTCTGCCAAGCAACATTGCCGCGGAACACACCCACGTTTGGAACGTGCTCAAGACCCCGTAGTTGCTGCCGGGGCCGACGAGCCCCAAGCCCGGACCGGCGTTATTGATGCAGGCGATGATCGAGGAGAACGCCGTCATGAAATCCAATCCGCTGGCGAGCTGCAGGAAAACCAGCGTGACGATGCTCATGAAATACAGAAACACGAAGGCGAGTACCGCGAACACCACCTTGTTGGCGATGATGGCTCCACCCACCTTCAAGGGCCTCACCATGTTCGGATGCACCAATTGATTGAGTTCGCGGTGCGCCTGCTTGGCGAGAACCAGCGTGCGGATCATCTTGATGCCGCCGCCGGTGGAACCGGAACTGCAGAGAATGCAGCTCAAGAACATCATCCACATCGGTGCAAAAATCGGCCAACGCGAATAATCCTGGGTGTGCAGCCCGCTGTCGGTGGCGATCGACACCACGTTGAAGATGCTGTGACGCAGTGATGTCGAGAAATCGGCGTAGTTGCCCTTTAAATACAGGAACAAGGCGATGCCGAAGCAACTCACGATGAGCACACCGAAGATGGCCTTGGCTTCTGCATCGCGAAAATAGGCCAATAGCCCGCGCTCGCGCCAAGCCAGATAATGCGTGGCGAAATTCAGCGCCGCCAAAATCGAGAACAGCGTCAACACCATTTCGATGGGCAGGGAGTTGAAGTGCCCGATGCTGGCGTCGTAGGTCGAAAAACCGCCGAGTGCCAAGGCGGAAAACCCATGGCAAACCGCGTCGAACCAGTCCATGCCGGCAAACTTCAAGCACAGAATGCAGGCCGCGGTGAGTCCGGCATAGACGGCCCACAGCAGCTTGGCCGTCTGGCCGATGCGCGGCGTCAACTTGGTGTCCTTCATCGGACCCGGCATCTCGGCGCGATAGATTTGCATGCCGCCGACGCCGAGCATCGGCAGTATCGCCACCGCCAGCACGATGATGCCCATGCCGCCGAGCCAGCTCAGCAGGTGCCGCCACAGATTGATCGAACGCGGCAGGAACTCGAGCCCCGACAACACCGTGCCGCCGGTCGTGGTCAGTCCCGAGGCGGCCTCGAAATAGGCGTCGGTGAAATTGATCGGCAGGTAGTTCCACAGGGGAAAGCCCGCCACCGCCGGCAGGGCCACCCAGGTCAGCGCCACCAGCATGAGACCATCGCGGGTCTTCAGTTCGCGCCGAAAGCGCCGCGTCGCGAGCCAGAGCAACGCGCCGAGGAAGAAGGTCGCGAACGCCGAAATCACGAAGGAGGACAGCGCCGGATCCAAGCCCCACACCGCCAGTACCAGCGGCGCCAGCATGGTCGCCGCGAACACCATCATGACGAGGGCGAATACATGGGCAACCGGCAGTAGAATTTCTTTCACAGAAAGGAAGCGGAGCCTTGGAAGAGTTTTTCCACGGCATCGATGTGACGGCGGTCCGTCAGAAATAGAATCAGGTGATCATCCGGCTGCACCGTGGTGTCGTGATGCGCGATGATGACATCCTCGCCGCGCACCACCGCGCCGAGCGTGGTGCCTTCGGGCAGCGAGATATCCTCGATGCGCCGGCCGATCACCTTGGAGCTGTCGGCGTCGCCGTGCACCACGACCTCGAGCGCCTCCGCGGCGCCGCGCCGCAGCGAGTGCACCCGCACGACGTCGCCGCGACGAACGTGCGCCAGCAGCGAGCCGATGGTGACGGTCTGCGGTGAAATGGCGATATCGATGGAGCCGCTCTCGATCAGCTCGGCGTACGAGGGCTTGTTGATCAGCGCCATCACCTTGTGGGCTCCCAAGCGCTTGGCCAGCATCGCCGACAGGATGTTGGCTTCCTCGGAATTGGTGAGGGCTGCGAAAATATCGACGCTGTCGATGTTCTCCTCGAGCAGCAGTTCCTCGTCCGCCGCATCGCCCAGCAGCACCGTCGTGCGCCGCAATTGCTCCGAGACGCGCCGCGCGCGTTTGCTGTCACGCTCGATGAGCTTGACCTGGTTCTTGTCTTCCAGTTCGCTGGCGAGTCGGAAACCGATGTTGCCGCCCCCGGCGATGACGACCCGGCGCGCCGGCGCCTCTTCGCGGCGCATTTCCTTCATGACGGCGCGAATGTTCTCGCGCGCTGCGAGGAAGAAGACTTCGTCGCCGTCTTCGATGACGGTCGTTCCCTCCGGTTTGACGCTCTTGCCGGATCGATAGATGGCGGCGACGCGCGCATCCGCGCTGGGAATGTGTTCGCGCAGCGTGCGCAATTCCTGACCCACCAGCGGGCCGCCCTGCAACGCGCGGATACCCACGAGCCGGACCCGGCCGTCGGCGAAGTCCAGCACCTGCAGGGCTCCGGGGTAGCGGATGAGCCGCGCCACGTATTGCGTGACCAGCTGCTCCGGGCTGATCCACACGTCCACCGCGAGGCGGCTCTCGCCGAACAAACCATCGCGCTCGGTGTAGTCCGCCGAGCGCACGCGCGCGATCTTCTTCGGCGTGCGGTACAGGGTCCAGGCGATCTGGCACGCCAGCATGTTGACTTCGTCGCTGTTGGTGAGCGCCACGAGGATGTCGGTGGAGGCGACGCCGGCGGCCTCCAGAACGCGGGGGCTGGCGGCATTGCCGTTGACGGTGCGGATGTCGAGACGGTCTTGCAGCTCGCGCAGCGTCTCCTCGTTCTGATCGACGACGGTGACGTCGTTCGCCTCTTCGCGCGAGAGGTGATACGCCGCCGTGCGCCCGACTTGCCCGGCACCCAAGATGATGATCTTCACGTTCGCCTCACTCTACACCACCTCGAGATTGGCATAGGACAGCATCAACCACTTGGTTCCCTGGTTCTCGAAATTGACCTGGATTCTAGCCTGAGGGCCGTTGCCCTCGAAATTCAGCACCACGCCATCGCCGAATTTGTTGTGCCTGACCCGGCTGCCCATGCGCATGGAGGGTGCCGGCGATTCGTCCAAACTGGCGCTGCGCTTGATGTACACGGGCCGGGACACCTGCAGCCGCGGCCTGATCTCCTCGATCAGCTCCGCGGGCACCTCGCCGATGAAGCGCGACGGCTGGCCATAGGTGTCGACACCGTAGAGCCGGCGCTGCTCGGCGTAGGTGATGTAAAGCTGCCGCATGGCGCGCGTCGCGCCGACATAAGCCAGGCGCCGCTCCTCCTCGAGGGAAGCCAAGTCTGCGGCCGACCGCTGGTGCGGGAACAGGCCATCCTCCATGCCCGCGAGGAACACCACGGGAAACTCCAACCCCTTGGCGGTATGCAGGGTCATCATCTGCACGCAGTCGGCGTACGCGTCGGCCTGGCCTTCGCCCGATTCGAGTACGGCATGCGACAGAAAGGAGTCGAGCGGCGTCAGTTCGGACTCCGCTTCGCTGTCGGGCGAGAAACCGCGTGCTGCGCTCACGAGTTCCCCCAGATTCTCGACGCGGCCCTCGCCGCGGTCGCCCTTTTCCTTCTTGAAATGCTCGATCAGGCCGCTCAGTTGAATGACGTGTTCGACTTGTTCGTGCAATTCCAGGCCCGCAATTTCCCGGCCGAGCTTGTCGATCAACTGCATGAACGACTGCAGGGCCTGGGCAGCGCGCTGCGGCATGGATCCCTGGATGCTGGCGATGGCGCCATTCCAGAGCGACGTGCCATTGGCGCGCGCCATCTCGCGCACCGAATCCATGGTCTTCGCACCGATGCCGCGCACCGGTAAATTCACGACTCGCTCGAACGACGTGTCGTCCGCGCGGCTGGTCGCCAGCCGCAGGTAGGCCAGTGCATCCTTGATTTCCGCGCGCTCGAAGAACCGCAATCCGCCATAGACGCGATAGGGCATGCGCGCGTTCAAGAAGGCCTCCTCGAACACCCGCGATTGCGCGTTGGAGCGGTACAGCACCGCCACCTCGCGGCGTGCGCCACCGTGATTGACCCACTCGCGTATGCGGTTGACCACGAAGTCCGCTTCGTCGCGCTCGTTGAAGGCCGCGTACAGCTTGATGCGCTCGCCATCCGCGCCGCTGGTCCACAGGTTTTTGCCCAGGCGGCCGGCGTTGTTCGCGATGAGCGCATTGGCGGCTTTGAGAATGGTGCCCGTGGAGCGGTAGTTTTGTTCCAGCTTGTAGAGCACGGCTTTCGGAAAGTCGCGGCGGAATTGATTCAGGTTTTCGACCCGGGCGCCGCGCCAGCGGTATATGGAATTGTGTGTGACGACGCCGCCCGCGATGAAGTTATGGGTGCGCTCGACGTTGATGTCGTAGACCTCGGCATCGTAGGCCTCGTGTTCGATGCGCTCGACGACGTCGAACCGTGCGGAGTCGCTGCCGACCGCGTCGACCACCATGACCATGCCGACGCGGATGCTGGCCGCGGTGACAAAAGGCAATGATCTCTCGAGCATGTGGGCCTGCAGCACGAATTTGCCGTCCAGCTGCTCGCGGATGGCGCGTGCGATCGACATGAGTTCGCCGAAGTCCGCGCGCGCGGTTTCAAAACGCCAGCTGACGCCGTTCGACTTGGCGGCGCGGACACTCAAGCCCATGGCTTCCAGGACCGCGCGATCCCTGGCGGAAACGCCCACCACCGAGATCCGGTGCACGGGCGTACCTCCCCGACGGTCGCCGCATAGCGTGATGACGATGTTGCGCCGGTTGGAATTGCGGCCCTGAGGCTGGTGGTGCGGGCGGTCGATATCCAAACCCACGTCTTCCAGCAACCGTTCGGCGGCACCCAGGGTGTCGAGAGAGCCGAATATGCGCTTCACGTGGGCGGCATCATGGACGAAGCCGTTGCGGGCCTTACCCTTGCGGGCAACGAACGGACAGGTAGGTAGGCCGAAGCGCAGCGAGGTCAGAATTTCGTCGATGCGCGCCTCGTTTTCGCTCGAGTGGGTGCGGATGATCCACAGCGCGTCGGCGTGTTCCTGCAGGGCGCGCTGTTTGAAGCCCACCATGGGTCTCGCTTGACCCTTGGTGTAGACTTGCGACGTGCCGAGCCGGTAGCCGACGCCTTCCTTGTGCATGAGATAGAGAAAGTAAGTCTGCGGTGTCTCGCCGAGCACGTAACCGGCGAAGTGCACGTGCTCGGGCGTGCTTTTGAGGACTGCGCCGGAGCGCAGGTGCAGGCACACGAGCCGTCCTTGGCGGCGCTTCGCGAAGCATTCGGTGACGCGCGCGGGACGCAGGTCGCCGCCGCCGTAGTTCGACAGCACGGAATCGCCCGGGACGATTGACTCGATGGCGCGCTTGGCGCCGTCACCCATCGTCACCTGGGTGCCGGCGGCGACGCATTGATCATCGTCACCCACCACGAACGGCATGCCCTCAGGGCCCGCCAGCAACATCAGCCATTTGTACTGGATGGCATTGGTGTCCTGAAATTCGTCCACCAGCACGTGCTGAAAACGCGTGCGATAGTGCGCCAGCAGCGCGGGGTTGTCGCGCCACAGCTCATAGGCACGCAGCAGCAGTTCCGCGAAGTCGACGACGCCGGCCCGTTGGCAGGCTTCCTCATAGCTCTGATAGATCTTGATCAGTTGGCGCCGCGTCGGATCGCCGTCATCCTTGATGTGCTTCGGTCTGTGGCCCTCGTCTTTCTGCGCGTTGATGAACCAGAGAATCTCGCGCGGTACCCAGCGGGTTTCATCGAGATCCAGTGCCTTCAGCACCTTGCGCAAGACCCGCGCCTGGTCGTCGGAGTCCAATATCTGAAAGCTCTGCGGCAGTCCCGCCTCGCGCCAGTGGATGCGCAACAACCGATGCGCCAGACCGTGAAATGTTCCGAGCCACATGGCGCCGCCGGGGATGCCCAACAAAGTTTCGATGCGGCTGCGCATTTCCGCTGCCGCCTTGTTGGTGAAGGTCACGGCGAGAATGCTGTTGGGCGACGCACCTTCCACCTGAATGAGCCAGGCGACCCGATGAACCAAGACTCGGGTCTTGCCGCTGCCGGCGCCGGCCAGCACCAAGGCGGGCCCGGGCGATGAGGCTACTGCCTGCCGTTGGGCATCATTGAGACCGTCGAGAAGGTGAGAGACGTCCATCAGGGCGCGGATTGTACTTGAGGTCACCCCGCTGTAGCGGAGCCGCTATGGCAATTTCTCCACACCTGCATCAGTAATGGCTTGCTGCCCGCCTTCCTCGGCGAATTCGATCAAGGCCACGACCAGCGACAGCAAGACCGGTCCGACGATGACGCCGATGGCACCGAAGGCCGGAATGCCTCCCAGGACGCCGATGAATACCGCCAGCGCCGAGATTTCCGCGCGCCCCGAAATAAGGATCGGCCGCAGCACATTGTCGAGGCCGCCCAGCAGACATCCCCATACCACCATGAATATCCCGTATCCCCAATGCTTGTCGAAGAACAGCCACAGGGCCGCCGGAATCCACACGAATGCCGCGCCACCCACGGGCAGCAACGACAGCAGCGCCGCCAGGACGCCGAAGACCACCGGCGAGGGCAAGCCCGCGATCGTGAACCCAATGCCGATCAAAACGCCCTGCAAGACTGCGGTGACGCTGGTGCCGAACACGATGGCACGCGTCACCGCGCCCAATTGCGTGAACAGCCGATCCTTGCGCTCCTCATCCAGTGGAATGAGCCCGCGCGCCCGGTCGATCATCTCGTCGCCGTCGCGCAGGAAAAAGAACAGCAGAAACAACACGATTGCGAACGACAGCAAGGATCCCAAGGCGCCCAGAAAAAATGAGCCGCCCATGCTCGCGGCGCGCTCCATGACTTCGCGCGTGCCCGAGACCAGCCAGGATTGCACCTGTTCGGCCGAGGTGCCGGTATGCGCCTGAAGCCACGCATTGGCGCGGGCGATCACCGGAAACTGCTGCAGGTCCGAAAAGGTCTTGATGTCCATCTCGCCGGCTGATTTTTGCACTGTTTTCAGCAGCCCCGAGATCTGTGTCGCGAACTCGAAGGACAGAGCGCTCAGGGGCAGCAAGATCACGATGGGCGCCAGCACGGTGAGCACCGAGGCGGCAAGGGATTTGCTGCCGCGAAGACGCTTGCGCAACCTCACGCTCAGGGGAAACAAGAGGAAGGCGAGAAACGCCGCCCACGTGATTGCCAGCGCAAACGGCTCGAAAATTCTGAACAACGCGTAGCCGAGCACCGCGGCGACGACCAACGCGAACACCCGGGGATAAAAGCGCGATGCGGCCCAACGGTTGCCCGCCCCGTGGGACGCGGCGGCGCTTGATTTTTCTTGCATTTGCCCATCCTAGCATTCATGTCCAGCAGGCGGCTTCATTGTCAACTTGCCGCCAACTGTCGCATCGATTACCCGCTGAATGAGTCCGGCGTATAATGCGGCCGTCGGTTGGAAATTTATTCAAACCGACGACGTATGTAGGCCCCCGCATAAAATCCATTTCGGTTCCGATCGCTGATCGGAGTCTGCCCGCCCGGCCTCGACATTCATGTTTTGAACAACTCTCGCGCCGCGCGGGCAATGCCGCCGCCGACGGCTCGTTACTCATGGCCTGAAATTAGGAAAAGGATTGCTCATGGACGTTCTCATCAAATATCAAGCGTGGCTCATTTCTGCAGCGATCGTCATCGCATTGATCGCGGGCTACCGGCTCATATTGTGGCTGAGCGGTGTGGTCCTCATTCCGGATGACTCGGTCGGCGTCGTGACCAAGAAATTCGTTCTGGTGGGAAATCACCGCAAGCTGCCCGACGGCACCATCATCGCCCTCAACGGCGAGGCGGGATTCCAGGCTGACACCTTGTCGCCGGGACTGCACATGGGACTGTGGCCGTGGCAGTACAGCGTCGACGTGGTGAAGTTTCTCACCGTGCCGCAAGGACGGATCGGTGTGGTCGAGTCTTGCGACGGCAAACCGCTGCCGAGCGGCCGCATCGTGGCGAAGGATATCGGCTGCGATTCCTTCCAGGATGCCCGGAAGTTTCTACAGGGCGGCGGTGAGCGCGGGCCGCAAATGGCGACCATGCCGCCGGGCACCTACCGCATCAATACGCTGCTCTTCAAAGTCAGCGTCGTCGATGCCGTGACGATTCCGCCAGGCAAGATAGGGGTCGTCGAAGCCCGCGACGGCAAGAGCCTGCGCGATGGGCGCATCATTGCGCGCCAGGTCGATTGCGATTCATTTCAAAGCGGGCAGGCTTTCATCGACGCGGGCGGCGAGCGTGGTCCGCAGATGGCGGTGATGTCCGCTGGAACGTATCGCATCAATCCATTCTTGTTTGCAGTGTCGATGGACGACGTCATCGACGTTCCGGACAACAAGGTGGGCGTGGTCATGACGCGCGAAGGAAAGACTTTGGAGCCGGGGGAGATTGCCGGACCCATGGTCAGCGGCCACAATACTTTTCAAAATCCGCAGGCGTTCGTCGATGCCGGCGGCAGCAAAGGCCTGCAGGAGCAAGTCCTGCTCGCAGGACGGTATTTCATCAATCCACGCTTTGCCACCGTCGAGCTCGTGGATATGGTCGAAGTGCCCATCGCCAACGTGGGTGTGGTCATCGCGTTCGTCGGCAAGGAGGGCACCGACGTCACCGGCGACACTTTCCGCCACGGGAATCTCGTGAGCAAGGGTGAAAAAGGCGTCTGGGTGACGCCGCTCGATCCCGGAAAATATCCGCTCAATCCCTATACGCACAAAGTCAGCAATGTGCCGACTGCGAACGTCGTGCTCAACTGGGCAACCGGCAAGACCGAAGCGCACAAGCTCGACGCGAACTTGTCGACCATCACCGTGCGATCCTCGGACGGCTTCAAGTTCAACTTGGACGTCTCGCAAATCATCCACATTCCCCGCAACGATGCACCCAAGGTGATCGCCCGTTTTGGGGACATGTCGGCACTGGTGACGCAGGTGCTGGAACCGACGATCGGCAACTACTTCAGAAACGCGGCGCAAAGCTCCGACATCATCGATTTTCTGAAGAATCGTTCGGCACGTCAAAGTGAGGCGCGTCAAGCCATTTCCGCGGCATTGGCCGAATACAATGTGGGTGCGGTGGATACCCTGATCGGCGACATCGTGCCGCCGGAGCAGCTCATGAAGACGCTCACCGATCGCAAGATCGCGGAGCAGGAGCGGGTCACCTACGAGACTCAGCGCCTGGCCCAGACCGTGCGTCAAGAGTTGGAACAAGCCACGGCACTGGCCGCCACCCAGGCGAAGGTGGTCGATGCCGAGCGGCAGGTTGCCATCGCGGAATTCGCCGCGCGCGCCGCCGTGAAGTCGGCGGAAGGCGAGGGCCAGGCCAAGAAGATCAACGCGGAAGCGGACGCGAATGTGCTGCGCACGGTGGGCGATGCGCAGGCGTCGAAGACCAAGGCGGTCGGCGCAGCGGAGGCTGAGGTGATCCGCCTCAAGATCGATTCGATGGAAGCCGGCAATTATGCCGTCGTGCAGGTGGCCGACGCACTGGCCAAGTCGGGCACCAAACTCGTTCCGGACATCGTCGCCGGCGGCTCATCGGCGGGCGGCGGGACGCTCGTGGATGTGCTGCTGGCGGGATTGATTCGCGACGGCGTGGTGAAGAAGGCGGGCTGAGCATTCGCCACTGGTCATCCGCGCGGCCTGTCGCCGGCAACGACGATGGGTTCGTCGAGGGCCTGCCGATAGGCCTCCTCGCCGATCGCATCCACCGACCGAAGTTTCGCCAGCAACTGGTCGATCAGCGAACGCAAACCAGGCCCCGGTGTGCCATGGGCGAATGAACTCTGGTACTTGATCGGTCCGGGGATGATCGCGACCAGAAAGGCCATTTCGGCCGGCGTCAGCGCACTGGGTTCGCGACCGAAATAGCTGCGGGCCGCAGGTCGCAGACCACGCAGGTCCGGTCCCCATTCGATGATGTTCAGGTAGATCTCGAGAATACGATCCTTACGGAGCGCCGACTCGAGCAGGAACGTGATCGCCAGCTCCTGAAGCTTGCGCCCCAGCTGCTTGTCGCGCGACAGGAACAGGTTCTTGGCCAGCTGCTGGGTGATTGTCGATGCGCCGCGCGCGGCGCCACCGCGCGATAAGTCGGTGAGCAGCGCGGTGGGTAATTCGTGCAGGTCGATGCCGCGATGCCCGTAGAAGCCAGCGTCCTCTGACAGCAGCAGAGTGCGCACGAACAGCGGCGGAACGTCGCGCAGTGCGATGAAGTCGGGGGATGAAGGCGAGACCTCGATGGGGCGGTGCGGCCCGGAGCCGTCTTGGGAGCCGAAGATGAAATCGCCGCGCAAGCGCAGGATTGCCGGCGGCAGCTCGCGCGGCGGCTGGAAGTCGACTTTTGGAATCACCGAGAGCGATGCGGGGTCCGACGGGCGTCCGCGTACACGCACGTCGATCGAGACCGAGCCTAAGTCTCGGCCGTCGCCGGGCGGCACGCCCAAGCTCTCGGGCACCCCGACGCCGGATGCACCCAGCAGCTGCACGAAGTCCAGATGCTGCACGCTGAGTGCGAGATCTACGGCCGGATCGGTGTCGAGATCACGCAGTGCGATCGAGCCCGACAGTTCCGCACCGGCCACCGTCCCGTGGACCTCGGGGATCTCGAACACTCCTCCGGCCCGCCGCCAGGTGCCATCGAATCTCATGGTCACGTCCGTCGGATCGCCGAGCTGCGGGGCGTCGTCGCTGTGATCCGCCAGCGCGCCGAAGCGCGCGCCGCGCGCGGCCAATCCCACGTGAAAACGCAGCGCATTGTTGCTGAATTGAACCTCCACGCGGCCGTCTGCGATACCCCCGTCGAGCAGCGGGTGGGCATCGCGCCGCACTTCGAGCAGGCGCCCGACGTCGAGTCCGCGTGCCTCGATGTTCCACGCGCCGCCCGCCGCATCTGCCAGCTTGTGGATTGACAGGCCGGCCTGTGGTTCCACCAGCGCGAGCCGAAGGTCATCGTCGAAAATCCCCGCCGTGTCCCAGGCAGTGACCGGCGCGCTGACCGTAATTCCTGCTGGGCCAGTCAAAGCGGCGCCGCGAACTGCGAGTCGCAAGCGGCCGGGCCACGTGGCCGCGATCATGTCGGCATGTAGGCGCAGTCCCGACTTAAGGTCGAGATCGATGTTCTCCAGTCGAAGCAACGGCCAGACACCGATGTGCACCACTCCGATTCGGACAATGGCGCCATGGCGAACGGCCGCGGACTCTATCCGCGCACGAACCGCCTGCTCGAGCGTGCATCGCAGCAGCAGCGGCGCGGCCACGCTTGCGACCAACGCAGTGGCGATCGCCACAAGCCACCAGCGTCGCATGCGGATTCGAAATGCAAACATGACACAAGAATGCCACAGCCAGATTGCGAGTCAGATTGCGCGCGTCTGTAGACGGCCTAGCCAGGTCATTGTTCTTTCGTAAACCCACGGCAAACTGCGGCTAGTTTATTGCCATCCACATCGCGCACGTAGGCGGCATAGAAATCCGGTCCGTAGTGCAAGCGAAGACCGGGAGCACCGTCAGAGCATCCGCCGTTGGCGAGAGCCGCCGCATAAAATTCATCCACCGCTTTCCACGAGCGTGCGCTGAACGCAACCATGCTGCCGTTGCCAACCGTGGCCGGTCTCTGGTCGAATGGCTTACCGATCCAAAATCCCAGTTCGCGCGCGCCGCTGTTTTCATAGATACCCCACCCGGCCGCAACACGATCCCACTCCGGATCGCCCGTCACGCAGCGGGGCATGTCGAGTGGAGCCAACGTTGCATCGTAGAATCTAACGGCTCGTTCAAAGTCATTGGTGCCGAAGTAGACGTAAGACAGCATCTTGCCCTCCCGGATGGAAAACCAATTGGATTCAGGACCCGCGCCAGCGCCAGCGATTAGCGGGTACGCCCAAGTGGCATCGGTACATTCATGCTGCGCGACACCACAAGTTTTTCGAGCATACATTCAGGAATAACGAAAACCCAAACATTGCACGACCAGGCGGCGTGAAGGCGCCATTTCATGACGGGTTCTTTAATGGCTAATCCATTAAACTTACGGCGGTTAAGTCACAGCGTAAATGGAGTCAAAAGCAATGAAGACACATTGCGACGTCGTGAGGCAATTTATCGAGCGCGTCATAAACGGAGGGGACATCGACGCTGTTGATCAGTTCTTCTGGGAGAACATGGTCGAGCAGGTTCCCTTTCCCGGTCAGGGTCCAGGAATTGAAGGATTGAAAGACGTTTTGCGCGGACTGAAAGCCGCGTTTCCCGATATGCACTGGGCGATCGAAGAGCAGATCGCCGAAGGAGATAGAGTTCTCACGCGATTCGAGTGGACAGGAAACCACAGCGGCCCGTTTCTGGGTGTGCCCGCGACGCATCGTCGTGTAAAAGTCTGGGGCATGGTAATTGATCGATTCGAAAGCGGAAAAATCAAGGATACCCGCATCATCATGGATACGTTGGGTCTGATGGTGCAGTTGGGCGTGATACCTAGGCCGAATGAATGAGTAACCCACTACGGCGGTGGTGAGTCGCCGTTCTAAGGAACTGTTCTGAAACTGGCAGCTGATCCTTGCGCTCGGTTAGCGCCAACCGTGCCACGTTAACAGCTCGTCGGTCGAGTTCGGCTTTTGGCCAACGTTCTCAGTGCCCAGCGAATGCCAAGCGCCACCAGTTAAACGGTATTCCGTAATCTCAAAATAGTGCGAATAACCGCCGCGCTCGACCGCAATCACGGCGCAATCGTCGCCGACTGCGGCCAACGAGAAGCGGCGCATTGGAAGTTTAGGATTTACAACGTCGGTGACATTGTAATCTCCGCCACTATCCGCGATCCCGTCCAACCCTGTCGAGCGCTCAGGCAATACGTGGCGAAGTTCGCCCGGTAGTCCGTCGAGTGATCTGACTTCCTTTAGTGGAACACCCGCACACCGTGCACCGACCAAATCGGAGAATGCCAAAGAAAGCGGGACCACCAAGCGGAACAAGAGCAGCTTTGGGAGTTTTTTTCGCATAATCTTTACGAGATGATACGCGAACGCACTACGGTGGGAGCAGGACCCAGACGCCCACCGCCGTCGGATAGGGAGCCGCGATCGCCGTCGTCCCCAGCAGCGTGGGAGCGCCCCCGTTCAGTCCGGCGAAGATCGTTAGACTTCCACCGGTGGCCGACGTATTGGCTACGGCACCCGAATTGCTCGTCAACACAAACAGCGTGTCGGACTGTACGATCTGTGCCATTGCCACCGCTTTCCCCTGGGTGTTCTGCGATTGCGGATTCGTCGCGACCAGAACGCCCGAGTTGCCAATCTGATAAGACGACAGCGAGCTGCTTTCAGTGTCCACGCCCATCGCGTTGGTGAGCACATAACCCGAGCTGCCGTCGACGGCACTGCCGAACGCTATTGCGACGCCGAGCGTGTGGGTGCCCGTCGTGACGACGTTGCCGGTATCGGTCAAAGCACCGGTCGTGTCCACGCTGAATTGCCGGATCGAACCTAGACACTGCGTACCGTCGCAGTTACTGAACACGTAGGCGAAGGTGTCGAACTCGCCGGTGGCGAAGACCGAGGGATTCGTGCCCGCTGCCACCGGGGTCGAGTCCGCCGGCGTGAGCGTCCCGTCCGCTCCCTGCGTGTATTGCACTACGCTGCCGGTAGTGCCAACTGCGCCGGAGTTCAGGACGTAATACGACTGGCTGCCCGAACTCACGACCAGGGACGTGACGACGGACACGGGTGCGACGGCGGTCGCCACGGTGGCCGGGACGAGCGGGGTCAATTGACCGCCGCTGCCGATGCTGAATTGCGCGATGTTGTCGTCCGCCGTGTTCGCGACGTACAAATAACGGCCAAGCGGATCGACCGTCGCCGCGCCGCCCGCGACGCCGAGCGTATGCATGCCCGGGTTCGTCACGGTGGCCGGAGACAAGGGCGTCAGGGTGGCGTCAGCTGCGACGGCGAATTGCGAGATGGTGCCGTCACCCGCGTTGACGACGTAGACGTAGGTGCCGTTGCCCACGACCACCAAGGAGGACGGGTTGATGCCGGCGCCAGTGGAGGGCTGCGCCAACGGAGTGACGGTTCCATCAACCCCGACCGAATATTCATAGACCGCCCCCGCGGTACCCGGAGTCGGACCAGTCGAGGCCACATAGGCAAAGCCGGTCGAGTTGTCCGGGTAATGAATTTGGTTGTTCTGTTTGAGTACCGACCCGCCGTCACCTGAGCCACAGCCGCTGGTTGCGAGGATGGCTGCCACAAAAACAATGCTCAGTCGATGCTGTCTGTGTGGATCGATCGTGGTGCGCATGGGATCACTCGCTGTGTTCCAGGGTAGTTCGGGTGCATTTGCTGACGAGTGTACTGGTGTCAGCTCTGCGCAACTGTGTCGATTTGTAACGCCCCGAAGCTTGCGTGGATCGATAACAAGTTGCCGCATTTCTTCGTCGCACGCCCTTTGGTTGTCGAGCCGGTTGATTTTCCGTTGGACGTGTGTAGGGATACCACTGACATACCCATCCTGGGCACCGCAGTCGGTGGCCAGTGCGCGCTTCTGATCAGCGTCGATCGTTGACCGGCAGCTTTCGACCCCACAGCAGTCTGTCATGAACGGCGGGTTTGCGGACTCAGGACTTAGTCAATTTTATCCCGCGTCAACTTCAAGATCAGGGCGTAACCGCAATAATTCCGGCTCTGCCGCTTCCGCACTGTCAAAGATGCCGCCCCACTGTAGGTCGTGGAATTCATAAGGCTGCTTGATACCGACATACGGGTCATCATGGAAGACTTGGAATAGTCCGTCGCTCCGCCGCCGGATCGAATAGTGACCTCCGTAGCTAGCGACAAACCGCTTAACTATTGTCGTCGATGGAAATAAAGTCATACGAAGAATCTTTCAATCTTTGTTGCAATCCGGGCTCCTGAGCTTCGTCGTACCAACTGATCGTGCAAGAAATTCGATCACCCGATTTCCCACGCAGCGACCGCGCTCGACCCGCTGCTGCCAGTCGTCAGCGGCAGCTTTCGGGCATCCTGGCAGGCGACCGTGCGTCGGCCAAATCTTGCCGAGAACCTCGAACGGTTACGGAAGACTGTTGAGTTGGCGTTCGGCCGTTTCGATTTCGTGCAAGTTTCTTTCGCCACGAACCATTACACTCGCAGCTCCCCGGGCTTGGCGCGACCAATAGCGAAACTCCTCCGAGCCGATTTCGAGTTCTACGGTGTTTGTTTGCATCTGCTTTAGCTCGTCCTGAGCCGGCGCGAGCCCGACTAAGGTGCTGTACCCGCGCAAAGCCATGTCGAAAGTGCCCGGCCGCGATGACGCGGAGATGGATTGGCCACTACGGAGGATACGCTGAGTTCCGAGTATCGAGCGAATTGCATCCTCTCGATGAGTGTAAGCGATAAAGATTCGATCGAGGAGTCCATTCATCTCTCCATAGGCTTCTGCCTCCTGTTGAGAAAGCAAGGCGAAT
>Ga0116228_10000849_pt1 | contig 24290 bp, 16 predicted proteins | sample S1TSphfallax_2_FD_89694 | JGI IMG/M metagenome (GOLD analysis project Ga0116228, IMG submission 89694) | Host-associated microbial communities from peat moss isolated from Minnesota, USA - S1T2_Fc - Sphagnum fallax MG | ecosystem: Host-associated > Plants > Peat moss > Unclassified | place...
GCCCAAGCCCATGTTCAAGAAGCTTGAGATCTCACCAAAAGACTTGGACAAACCCCTCCTCAATTAAAGAAGCCCAAGCCCACACCTAAGAAGCCCTAATTGTGTTGACCCTATGTTCAAAATGCATGGGACCTCATCAAAAAAACTTAGAGAAGTCCATTCCCTATCCAAGAAGCCCAAGCCCATGCCAAGAAAACAGAAATCACCTTTGACACTATGTCCAAAAAGACAGCCTCACCATAAAAACTTAAACAAGCCCATACCTTGTACAAAAAATGCAAGCCCATGGCCGAATGGCCTAAACCAACTACATATGTTAAGAAAGCCCAATGCCCCATGAAGCAAAAAGTTCATGCTATGTCCAAAGGCCTAGGCAACTTAGGAAAACCCGTAGCCAACCTAGGAAAAAACCAAGGATGCCTATGAAAAAGCCTAGGCAACTTCAAAAAAACCCCAAGATGCTTATGAAAAAGCCTAGGCAACTTCCAAAAAAGCCCCAAGATGCTTATGAAAAAGTCTAGGCAACTTTTTTAAAATCTCAAGATGCCTATGAAAAAACCCTAGGCAACCTAGGAAAAAAACAAGGATGCCTATGAAAAAGCCTAGGCACCTATGGAAAACCTCAAGATGCTTATGAAAAAGCCTAGGCAACCTAGGAAAATCCCAAGATGCCTATGAAAAAACCTATGTAACCTAAGAAAAACCCCAAGATGCCCATGAAAAAACCTAGGCAACCTAAGAAAAACCCCAAGATGCTTATGAAAAAACCTATGCAAACTAGGAAAAGGCTTAAGATGCTTATGAAAAAGCCTACACAATCTAGGAAAAACCCCAAGATGCCTATGGAAAAGCCTAAGCAACCTAAGAAAAACCCTAAAATGCCTATAAAAAAACTTAGGCAACTTAGGAAAAACTTCAAGATACCTATGAAAATGTCTAGGCAACTTAAGAAAAAGCTAGGATGCATATGAAAAAGCCTAAGCAACCTAGGAAAAAGCCTAAGAAACTTAGGAAAAACCCCAAGATGCATATGAAAAAACATGGGAACCAATGCAACTTATAAGCCTAAGTAGTATAGGATAAAGCCTAGGCACCTAGGGTGCTTAGGAAAGAGCACATGTAAACTAGTAAAAAGTGTTATTAACCTAGGAAAAAACTTGGGCACCCTAGGAACCGACCTAGGTAACTTACAAAAAGAACTAGGCAACCTAGGAAAGAGTTTAGGCATCTTATACACAAAAGCCTAAATAACCTAAGCAAAAGCCCCCCTAGTTTAAAACCTAGGCAACGAAGAAAATGTATAGGTAGCTTAGAAAAAAACCTTTGTAGCCTAATCCAATTAAGAAAGAGCCTATGACCCAGCATGGGAGAACTAGCACCCATGAACATGTTACCTAACTTGGTTGTTCAATTTTTTGACCTCAAGTCAAATGAATCCCCCACTCCATATAATTCCAATTCACACATTTATCCCTTTACTATTTTTACCCTCCTACATTTTATCTTGTTTTGGTTCAACCTTTCCCTTTTAAAGAAACCTCTATACTTCATGGCAAATTTTTTGTCTCTTGCCAAAACTTCTACCCTTATTGGCATAGCTCTTATCTTTTCACAAAACCTTTTTATTTCTTGGTTAAACCTTCACATATTGGCAAAACCTCTATAATTTTTGGCAAAACTTTAACCTTTTGGCAAAACCTTTCTTTTTCTTGAATAAACATCTATCTATTGGGAAAACCTATTTCATTCATGGCTAAACCTTTACCTTTAGGCAAAACTTTTATATCTTCATGACTAAACCTTTACCTTTGGGCAAAACTTTTATATCTTCATGGCTAAACCTCTACCTCTTGGCAAAACTGTTTTCCTTCACAATTAAACTTTTAGTGCTTGACAAAACATTTTCATTCCATGGTTAAACCTTTGCCACTTGGCAAAACCTTTTTACTCCATGATTAAACATTTACCTCTTGGTAAAACCTTTCTACCTCATGGCTAAACCTCTACCTCTTAACAAAACCTTCATACTTCATGGTTAAACCTCTCCCTTTTGGCAAAACCTTTCCTACTTCATAGCTAAATTTCTACCTCTTGGCAAAACCTTCATACTTCATGGTTAAACCTCTCCCTCTTGACAAAACCTTTCCTACTTCATGATTAAACATTTACCTCTTGGCAAAACCTTTTTACTTCATGCCCAAACCTCTACCTCTTAACAAAAGCTTTCTGATTCATGGCTAAAACATTGCCTCTTGGCAAAAAAAATTTCCTTCATGGTTCAAATTCTCCCTCTTGGCAAAACGTTTTTACTTCATGACTAAATTAATTTCTACCTCATGGCAAAACGATTCCATTTCATGACCAAACTTCTAACTCATTGCAAAACCTTTCTCTTCTTTAACAAAACCTTTTTCCTTCATTGGTTAAACAAAACCTTTTTCCTCATTAGTTAAACCTCTCCCTCTTTACAAAACCTTTCTCTTCCTTAGCTAAACCTCTCCCTCTTGGCAAAACCTTTCTCCTTATTGGTTAAACTTATCCCATTTGGCAAAACTTTTCAACTTCATGGCTAAACCTCTATCTCTTGGCAAAACATTTTCATTTCATGGCAAAATTTCTACTGTTTCGCAAAAGCATTTTATTTCATAGTTCAACCTTTGCTTCTTGGCAAAACCTTTGTCCTTCATGGTTAAACTTGTTTTTATTGACAAAACCTTTCTATTTCACGGCTAAACCTCTACCTCTTGGCAAAAGCATTTTACTTCATGGCTCAACTTCTGCCTTTTGGCAAAACCTTCCTCCTTCATGGTTAAATTTTTTTTTCTTGGCAAAACCTTTCTATTTCACGGCTAAACTTCTACCCTTTGGAAAAATCTTTCTATTTCATGGTTAAACCTTTGTTGAAACATAATAGTTGTTCTTATATGCTCATCCAATTCTACTTCTATCCCTTGCACAAACCTTGTTGTATGAAACCTAAAAATCCTACCCTTGGAATTTGTACCTGATGAACCTAGACTCCTATGTGAAATCCAAATTTCTTTAAATACATTCATGTTTAGTATAGAACTTGGTCTTGAAGGCAACATACCTTCATTATTCAATGGTGATGGAAGATATTTTTGTACTTTTGGTGGATTTCGGTCAAAATCCTCTATTTGCTCTTCTGTTGATTATTGAGCTTAAGACTCTAGCTCCTTCTTGGGCCATCTCTAATACTCCTACCCATTTGATCTTTGCTCTTGCTTGGGAAAAATTGGTGGTCTTGGATCAAATTTAGGAAATATAAAATTTTCCTTTTATTTTTTATTATGTTATTGTTGCTTCTTTAACAATTTTGTTACTTGTTAAAGATCAATATTGCCTCTCATTGCAGTACCCTCTTCTCTTTTCTATTTCTTTTGTAGAGTCTCTTTCTCCTCATCATCATGAGATTAAGACATCAAAACCGTTCTTCTAGTTGTCCTAGTCTCTAATTATTTCTCCTTTTTAAGAGAGATGTGTGTAGCGTTTAGAGGCCTTTTATTCTTAATGAACCTCTCCCTCAAATTGTCTCTTCTTCTTTTTTCCTCTTGATGTTGTTCTACCTACTTCTTCTTCTCCTGTGATTTTCCTCCTTCTAATGGAAACCACTTTTAAAATAGAACTTTTAAGACCATGGCAGAATGGCATACATCCTTTTTAAATTTTCTTTTGGTTGTTCCCTCAATCATATTTTTCTAACACTTTTCCCATTTGATCAATTCTTTGACCAATTGAGAATACATGATTGTAGCCCAATTAACACACTTTCCATTATTTGCTCTAAAGATCATCGTAGCAAACTTATTACTAAAATACTACACCTTATCCTTATGGTAACTAATTGGTAGAATTGCAACAATTTTATTAGCATACTTTGACCTCATCTTTTCACAACCCACCTTTCATTGGTGTTGCAAATGTTAAAGACTTTATTTGCTATATCTACTAATGCTAGTTTGGCATTAGACATTTCCACCTAGTTTGCCTCTAATTTTCCTATATGGCAAAATTTTAAAACTTCTACCAAGACATGTTTATCTATTATTCTATGCTTGTCCCCCAACATAACCTTGATTATATTATGTTTAGGATCCAACTTCCAATTGTTTAGAAATTCAACAGAATGTTGTGGTAGGGTGTCTTCCAATCAATTTCAAATAAGCTTACTAATCCAAATCTATTTGCCTAGGTTCTCTATTCCTCTCCAAACCTTGTCCAAAGTAGAATGTTCTTTAGATTGCTATTGTAACTCTATTTTATTGGAGTAAAGTCATACATAACCTCATCATCCTAATGAGTACACACTTTCTTCCCATGCAAATTTGTAGCAATTATTTATTGACTTGTTTTCTTTGTGCGCTTTTTATTAAGAATATGAACTCTTTCCGGAATTTGCTCCTGAGTATACTCCTCTTGATGTAATGGTGATTATTGTTATTGTTGCAAATTGTCCTTCTATTGGTCTTTTTCAAAATCTGAAAATACAAATGGGACTGATTTGCTCATTAGGACATGCCTATCTTTTGGGCTTTTTAAAGTTATATCTCCTCAATGTTTTTTTATAATCTTTCTCATTTTTTCCAGATTGTTCAAAAGCTCTTTCAAATTTGGATATCGAAAAAGATTTCTAAGGAAAAGAAGAATAATAAACTCAAGAAAGAAAAAGCAAACGTCTTTTTGGAGACCTGAATTACAAAGGCAAAATGTTTGCAAATTTCTATTGCTCTTTCAATCTCTTTTACTCCTCTTTCAACTTCTACAACTTCTCTTTAAATTGTCTTTGTAATTTCTCCACAAAACTTTTTTCAACATTCATTTTGGAAATAAAAAACGATTGAAACCTACTTGTAGAAAATGAAAACAAAGAGTCATTCTAGTGTTTGTCACCTTTTAAAACATAATCACCTCATTTCATGAAATGACATTTCACATTTCGTTTTAAGGCCAATGTTTGAATGATTTATATGTTTTTCAAATTGTTTGACATCTTTCACCTTTTGCTTAAATTCATATTAACATCAACATGGGCTACAATTAATACCTACTAAGCAAAGAATTTTATGGATAACATTGGGTAATTATGATGACATTCCTAAATCTGATGACCTAGTATAGTCTACACTACAAATTCCCTTTAGCCTATGCTGAGTCATCAAATTAGCAAAAAAATATTTTAACATCATTTATTTATTTACCCCACAATCCGATAATTGTGAAATTGTCTAAATATTTGTTCGTAACTTGCTAACTTATTACATTTACTAAGGCTTAATACGATAATATTATTTGATTAGTCCCAATGATCTGTGTTTTTTTTATCTTTTGAATGTTCATCACATTTTTTTTCCATGTTGTCTTCATCTATGGACTATAAAGACTTTTGATCCTCTGAACTCTAAATCCCCTTTAATGTTTAATCCACATATGTGTATGGTTTCAACTTATTAACATTGCCCAATATTGGGTTTTGTTCAAAATTGCTAACAAAAACAAGAAGAACAATATTATTGGTTAAACAATATTGTACCTTGAATGGACCAAACCATCTTTTCTTAAATTTTCCCATATGTGTTTTTTCTCCTTTGGGAAACCATAAGACATAATTTCCAAGTTGGAACTTTTTTTTAGTATTTTTTTATTGACTCCATAGAAATATGCTCCATTGGTTGACTCCCACATTATTTTGAACTTCCAATCTATTCTCCTACAACTTTTCCAGTTCTATAATTCTAGTTGTTAGCACTCTGGTTGGTTCTACATCTATGTGGCCCCCACTAATAGCCAGTGTAACATATTATTTTGGCATTAAAGGATGCAAACCGTAGACTAAATGGTAGGGTGTATAACTTGTTGCCACCTTGTAAGTAGTTTTATACGAAAACAAAACTATAGACAAATGTTCATCCAAGTCTATTATTTTCTCATTAACCAACTTGGTCAATAGTCTACCAATGATTTTGTTAGCAGACTATGCTAAATTACCACTATGGGTGATAACCACGTGGCCTCTTCTACTAGTTGAATAAATCTAGTTGATAATAATTTGTCAATGTCATGTTTGATCGTTGCAACATATTTGAGGTTCAATTTGCACCTTGTTTGATGTGTTGGTGGAATTGAGGTATCTAATTTAATTTTGTGTTGAGCAAATTCTAGAAATATGCCTTTCAAATCTTTGTAAGTCTAGGCAAACACATCCTTGAACTCTTTAAGTAACATCTAAAGCTCTTCAATCTTCTCCTTTGTTAATTATGAATTAACCTTGATGTATTGTGGATTTACTTCTGTGCCAAGATTTAGTTTAACAAGTTATTTTTCTTTAGTCAAAGTCCAGTATGCTATTTGAAAATTCTATACCTATATTTTTGTTGGTGTTTCATCCACTTGAATATCATCTTGGCTATGATGGTAATAGGTTTCTAGATAAACCTTGTCTTCTAATGAAACCTTTGGTCTCACACAAAAATCTTTTGTTTTCACTATTGAAGGCACCATTTCTATAATTGTTTGATCTTATGTCCGTTGCTTTAGATCGATTCCTTAATGTTTATGATTTATAACACTCTGACACTCAACAACAAAACTACTTCTCTAAGAGAATAATTGTGCCAATTGAAAATAACTCTGATTATGTTTCAAAGATTAGATCTTCCTCTTCATCTATTAACCCTTCCATTAAGTCATAACAAACAAGTACTTGGGGCCTTCTGGTTTCTACTCCCAATTTCTTGTTAACTGATATTGTTTCGATTGTTCTATTAATTTGAACAATAATGACATTATTACCTTAGTCATGTGTAACCTTTGCATCTTTGAGCCAAGGTTTTCCTAGCAACATATAATAATTAAAATCTACCACACTATTTTTTAAAACAATAAATGTGGTTATATATAGAATACCATGTATGTGAATCTTCAAATTTTTGATGATTCTTAGAGTTTTGGTCATACTTTGATTTGCCATTTTGAGGTGGTATGGAACTGGTCTTGGTTTGGGTAAACCTAACTTTATTCTAATTTTTTATATTATAATGTTCACACTTGCTCCTCCATCTATCAAAACATCTTCATCAATGTTTTTCCCAACTTGTACTTTAATAACTACCACTTGGTTATCTACCTTTATAGTTATTGTGTTTAGTTCAAAATGTGTTGCAACCATTGTGGCTACACTAGGCTCTAATATTTGTTTAGTAGTTATATTAAGTTTTTTTGGCTTTAGTTTCTACCACATATATTTTTTAAGATCTGGTGCTATCTTCACCAATTGACCTATTTTCAAAGTATAAGTAGTGTCCAACATTTGGTTATTAATATCTTGGAATATTTGTTCCATAAACATAACTTTGTTGATAGGATTAACAAACAAACTTTGTGATACATTAGTTTTGTGGACACCTCAGATTTTGGCAATCTTGACCAAATTGTACTCCTCTGTGCTTTTTCCTTTGGAATCAGATTTTGTGGTGGGTCTTTTGCTTACATCTTCTGTATAGTCTTAACAAAAGATTCTTGTAGTCTTTACTCCTCTTCCTAGTCACCAACAAACTTTTTCTTGATTGGCTTTCTATCCTTGAACACTTGTTTTTTAGTAACCTTGTTCCTGGTGATGGTTATATTCACATCCACCATATGGATTGAAGGATTTGAAACCTTGGGTTCTACCACAACTTATTTATCTATTGGCTTCACTCCTTTATTCTTAAACATATTCTGCATATCATTGTACTTAGGACAATTTATGATCTTATGTCCAGTGTCACCACAAATATGACAAGAATACCTCACAGGTCTCTATACTTTAATGTTGAGTAGTAATTTCAAAGACTGCAGAACATGGTTTTCCTTTCTTTTGATTCTATAGGTTTCAACATTATGATTTGCCTTGTGATAATTTGTTCAATACATTCTTGTTTTCTCTAGGAATGTCTAAGGTTTTTGAGCTAATATTATCTTACTACTTTGTAGTACTAATAAATTGCTTATGGCCTCTACTTCAGAAATCCCTTCTTCACAAACTAAAGTTGTTTCCTTATGTTGTTGTAGAGTTTTTTTCTTCATATCTATTATTGTTACACTCATATATGGTTGTAATTCAGATCTTAAAACAATAGTTGAGAAACTATTTATTGTCTTGTGTTGAAGACTATTGGCCAACTTCAATAATCTTTCATGATAGACTTCCATTCTTTCATTCTTCTCCTACTTCATATTTTTCAACTATAAGTAAACTTGTTCATTATTTGAACTTTTTTGTAATTTTTTACAAAATGCCAGTTGTAGTTCTGCAAAAATACAACCTAGGTAATCTCCCATATAATTGTTACATTAATCAAACATAGTATCTTCAAATGTAAAATTGAACAAATTAACAATTTTTGCATCATTTGTTTCAATATTTGCTCTAATGGCAACTTAAAATATTCTAACATGAGCATCTGGGTTAGAATCATTGATGTACTTAGGATAATTAAGTGGTTGATGATAAGGTCTATTTGGTTATAATGGTGGCCTACCTGGATTCACCATTGGCAATCAAAAGTATCGTGGAAGTTGTGGTGGTCCTAGTGGATTTGAGCCACCTCCTCTTGGATCTCATGGCTAATTAGCAAAAATTCTATTTTTGGTGTTGAAATATGCATGGTAAGTAATAGTTAGCAACCACTTGGGGATGTAAATTTATGTCACATTGAAAATATCTTCCAATTCTGGGTTTGAATAATTTGAGTTTAATATCAAATGGACCCCAAAAGATATAAAGTGATTTTGGAAAATCAAATTTAGTGGATATTTGTTATGCATGTGTATGGGATTATGCTAAAGATAGTCAATTCATTCGTGCATCCAACAAACAAATTGGAATAACATGATATTGTCTTTAAGAATTTATTTCCATTAAAGTTGTGCATGACTATTGGTTGGGCATGATTAATGAAGTGTAATATATGTAGGAAGTTACACATGATAAATGCTAGGAATCTATTGATCAAATTATGGGTGCTCTTTTTATGCATATATAAGTTAGTTTCCATTTAATTGTAATGTGGCAAAAGGTAATACATACTATAAGTCCAAATTCTACAACCTGAATAAATATATACATAATGTGCGCATACACTTCATCACTACCACAAAAACATGGTTTTTACACTACTAACATCATGTCTAAAATGAATATTATATAGCCATTATTTAAAATACATTAGTAACATCTGCAACCATGGAAATAAAGGAGCATATACAACCTGAGGAGCATATAATTTATGAAGATCAATAAGGTCAAATTGAATTAGTGTCAGAGTTGTAGCAGTAGGGTTAAATTCCTATTACATGAAATCTGTAATCAAATTAATAATTACAAGTTATATTAGAGTTGCAATAGTAGGGTCAAAACTAGATCACATCATATCTGCAATTATAGTAGTAATTACAAGTGACAACAAAGTTGTAGTCATAAAAGGAGAGAGTAACCTATTAATAAATGATTGCATAGTTATCAATAAGGGCATCAAAAAAACGACAACAAACTTTGTATATATAGTAGAGAATCAAATAATGCTTTAATGTGATGCACCCCCATACTCCTTGAAAGATTCAAATGTAAGTTAGAAAGTGAAAACAACGAAAGGAGTTGAATTATGTTCCTTAGTTCATAGCACTTCGAAGGTAAAATAGGTGTGCCAGAATTCCAAGATGGGGACTAAGATGAATGACAAGTGAATCAATTATTCATATGGACCTGCACAAACCAAACAACAAGTTGGTTAATGCATAGTTGGAACACCTTTGATGCATGGACAAACCACGGGCATACATGGACTCATAAAACTCACCATGATTTGAATTTGGGGGGAAGCCACCACCTTCCCCCTCATTTTTTTTTTTGACTGGCCATTGGGGTTGCACCCAAATGTCATTTTTCTTGGTACTCCCAAGTCGGGAGTTTCAAAATTCCCGAAATTGTGATTTTTGCCACTTTGGACACCTATAACTTTTTGTGTAGACCTTCAATTGAGGTGAAGTCTAAAGAAAAGTTATAGCCTTCATAAAAAACTTCCAACAATATATGTGGCATGCCCCTTGCACACATGTAATTCAGGGCAATTCTTGACTTTTAGTGGTAAGGAGTTAAATTATCATTTTGATTGTTAGCCTCTCCTTTGGCCATAACTTGTGTTGTAAATACTCAAATGGATATGAGCCCATTTTAAACATCTTCATTTTCAGAGTTTTTAATGGTATAAGGAAAATTTCAATCCAATGAAATTTGACCCCTCAAATCATTTTTTGAAGATTTGAAAGTCCTTAAGGACTCTAATTCCCAAAGTGGGAGTCCATTTGGGAGTGTGTGGGCTCATTCCCTCACACTTTACTGCACTCCTAGGAGTGTGAATGTAACTTTCAAGTTACACTTTTGACCCTCACCTTTCCATGCCCCTTGCCTTGGTTGTGAACCTAAGGCTAGGGTCATGACAGTTATTAATAGGGGCATTAGAAGAGCAACAACAAACTTCATATATATAGAGAAAAATTAAACAATGTTTCAATTTAAAGTTAGTAGAATAAACTATAGTATAGACAAAACAAATTGTAATACAAACAAATCAAATTTTTGAATCACAAGATTAAAAATAATAACACATTTAGCTTTCTTAACACATTTTTTATCCAAAATTTCAGGACATAATTTAGAGTACACATGGGGTAACGTTAAAATAGTTACTTGTGATAATTATTGATTAATATATTTCTATTTACCTAGTTATTATTTTAAGAATTTCTAGTTATATTACATAGTTTTATCACCATTTGAATTTGAATAGCACATAAGATTATTTTTGTTGCGGAATATCTTTGGAGAAAAGGAAGAGATGAATACCATTGTATAGTTGTAGAACATTGAACTTTAATGGAGTATGATAGAAATATATTTTGAATTGTGGAAAAGCTTTGTTTCCATAGTCATAGTTTGTTGTTTTAACATTTTTATCATACTTTCATTATTGGATTTTAATTTAAAAACTAGTTTTAAGGAGATCTGAATTAATAGTGTTTGTTACTATTAATTTTATTGCATTTCAATCCACATTCTAGACCAAAATATAAGATTAATTTTTTTGTATTTGCCAAGTTCTATTTTTGAGACATTCAATAAAAATTATTTGTCTTCATTGGAAAAACATGTATTATTTCTTCCAAAGTTTCATTGTTTTTGCAATTCGTTTTTTTGTTCAATTTAAAATAATAATAATAATATTTAAAATATATATATATATATATTGTACGTGTTAACCACTTTGGTTTATGAAAGATGACAAATATGTTGACAAGGAGTATGAAAAAGCTAATGAATGAGGTGTTGTAATAAGAAGGTGGGGATGTACCCTTTGTTGGTTAAGGAAGACAATTCCACATGATGGATCAAGAAGGCCTTACTACCTTGTAAATGGCAGAACAACATGAAGCTGAAATCAACATTGAAAGAGGAGAATTGAAAATACAAACTATCATCAGATTCATTCGATGGAGTAGTTGGTTGTGATTACGAATGTGGATCCTTCATGTGACCATGTTTGGACCCCTACCAAAAATGATGCTTTTCAATACCAAGAGATTGTCGTACCCAATACCTAAGCCTAGGAGATTGAAAATTTTCAACTCCAGAAGACAATCGAGGATTTGGTGGAATCTCCAAAAAAGGTTGCTTCCAAAATTAACAACATTGACCACTTTTTAATGATGAATCTATGCAGGGAACATGACTCACATCAAATAATTTTGATAATGTTTATCTTTATTATTGATTCCATACCCATTAGCTGGATCTAGTCCTTTTGTATAGGTCCTAGACATGTAGTTGGAAATTGCCCTTGTAGACCTTGCTAAGTACCAATTGTAAATAGGGGAAAGGTTTAACCGTGAAGTACAAAGGTTTTCCAATAGGGAAAAGTTTAGCCATGAAATTAAAAAAAATTGCTGAGAGGTAGAGGTTTAGGCATGAAGGAAAAAGGTTTTGTCAAAAAACAAAAGTTTAGCCATGAAGTAGAAAGGTTTTGCTAAGAGGGAGAAGTTTAGCCATGTAGTAGAAAGGTTTTGCTAAGAGGCATGGGTTTAACCATGAAGTAGAAAAGTTTTGTCAAGAGGAAAAGGTTTAGCCAATAAATGAAGAGGTTTTGTCAATGGGTAGAATGTTAGCCAAAAAGACATAAAGGTCTTGCCAAGAGATAAAATTTTACCCATGGAGTATAAAGGTTTTGCTAAAAGGTAAGGTTTCATTAAGAAGTAAACCGGTTTTTCAATTAAGAGGTAGAGGTTGAGCCATGAAGTTGAAAGGTTTTGGTAAGAGGTAGAGGTTTAAGCATGAAATGGAAAGGTTTTTGGCAAGACGTAAATGTTTAGCCATGAAGTAAAATGTTTTGTTAAGAAGGAGAGGTTTAGCCATGAAGAAGAAAGGTTTTGCCAAGAGGTAGAAGTTTAGTCATGAAGTAGAAAGGTTTTGTCGAGAGGTAAAAATTTAACCCCGAAGTAAAAATGTTTTACCAAAAGGGAAAAACTTAGCCATGAAAGAATTTTGTTTTGTTAAAAGGTAGAGGTTTAGCCATGAAATATAAAGGTTTTGTGAAGAGGTAAAAGTTTACCCATGAATTAAAAAGTTTTTGCAAATAGGGAGGAGTTTAACCATGAAAGAATAAGGATTAACCAAGATATAAAGGTTTAGCCTTGAAGTAGAAAAGTTCTACCAAAATGAAAGGGTTTAGCCATTATGAAGAAAGGTTTTGCTAATAGGTAAAAATTTAGCTATGAAGAAGAAAGGTTTTGCCAAGAGGTAGAAGTGTAGCTATGAACAAGAAAGGTTTTGCCAATAGGCAGAGGTTTAGCCTTGAAGTAGAAAGGTTTTGTTAGGAGGTAGAAATTTAGCCATGAAGAGAAGATGTTGCCAAAATATAGAGGTTGGGATTAAACTATAAAAGGTTTTGCCTAGAGGTAGAGGTTTAACCATGAAGGAGAAAGGTTTTGCCAAAAATGAGAGGTTTAGCCATGAAATAGAAAGGTTGTGCCAAAAGGTAAAAGTGTAACAATGAGGTAGGAAGGTTTTGTGAAGAGGTAGAGTTTAATTTAACCATGAAGTAGCAAGGTTTTGCCAATAGGAAAATGTTAAGCCATGAAATAGAAAGGTTTTGCCAAAAGCAAGAGGTTTAACCATGAAGGATAAAGGTTTTTTCCAAGAGGCAAAAATGGAACCATGAAATAGAAAGGTTTTGCCAAAAGGTAGAAGTTTAGCCATGAAGTACAAAGGTTTCCCTAGGAGGGAAGGGTTGATCTATCAAGTAAAAAGGTTTTGCCAAGAAACAAAGGTTGAGCCTTAAAGTACAAAGTTCTTTCCAAAAAGTAGAGGTTTGGCTATGAAGTAGAAAGGTTTTGTTAAAAGGTGAAGGTTTTGGCATGAAGGAGAAAGGTTTTGTCAAGAAGCAAAAGCTTAGCCATGAAATAGAAAAAAATTGTTAAAAGGGAGAAGTTTAACCATGTGGTAAATTTTTTTTGTGAATAGCAAAAGGTTTAGCCATGAAGTAGAAAGGTTTTGCAAAGAGGCAAAAGTTTAGCTATGAAGAAGAAAGGTTTGGCAAAGATGCAGAGGGTTAACCAATAAATAAAGAGGTTTTGTCAATGGGTTAGCCAAAAAGACGTAAAGGTTTTGCTAAGAAGCACAAAGGTTTTGTCAAAAGGTAAAGGTTAAGCCATAAAGGAAAGAAATTTTGTTAAGAGGTAGAAGTTGAACCATGAAATACAAAATTTTTGTCAAGAGGGAACGGTTTAGGCATGAAATAGAAAGGTTTTGCCTAGAGGTAGGGGTTTAGCCATGAAATGAAAATGTTTTTCTAAGAGTTAAAGGTTTAGCCATGAACAAAAAAGTTGTGTTAAAAGGTAGAGGTTTAACCATGAAGGAAAAACATTTTACCAAAAGGGAAAGGTTAAGCTATGAGGGAGATCAAAGGTTTTGCCAAGAAGGAAAAGTTTAGTGATGTATAAAAAATGTTTTGCCGAAAAGGAGGGGATTCATCATGAAGAAAAAAGGTTTTGCTAAGAGGTAAAGGTTTAACCATAAGTAGAAAAGTTTTGTTAAAAGGGAAAGGTTGCGCCATGAAATAGAAAGGTTTTGCAAGAGGCATAGGTTGAACCATGAAATATAAGGGTTTGATTAAGAGCGAGAGGTTTAACAATGAAAATATAAAGGTTTTTTCCAAAAGGTAGAGGTTTAGGCCTAAAGGAGAAAGGTTTAACCAAACATGAGAGGTTTGGTCATCAAGGACATAGGTTTTGCTAAAAGGCAAATGTTTAGCCATGAAATAGAAAGGTTTTGCTAGGAGGCAAATGTTTAGCTGTGGAATAGAAAGGTTTTGTTAAGAGAGAGAAGTTTACCCATAACGAAAAAAGGTTTTGCCAAGAGGCAGAGGTTGAACCATGAAATAAAATGTTTTTACCAAGAGGTAGAGGTTTAACCATGAAGTAGAGAGGTTTTGTTAAGGGGTAGAAGTTTAGCTAATAAGTGAAAAGGTTTTGCCAAGAGATAAAGGTTTAGTTATGAAGTTGAAAGGTTTTGCCAAGAGGTAGAAGTTTAGCCAAAAAGGAGATTTTTTTTTGCTAAAAATGAGAGGTTTAGCCGAGGAGGATAAAGGTTTTGCCAAGAGGGAAAGGTTTAACCAAGAAGTTGAAAGGTTTTGCCAAGAGGGAGAGGTTTAGCCATGAAGGAGAATGGTTTTGCGAAGAGGTAGAGGTTTAGCCATGAAGTGGAATGGTTTTGCCATGAGGTGGAAGTTTAACCATGAAGTAAAAAGGTTTTGCAAAAAAGGAGAAATTAAACCATGAAAGAGAAAGGTTTTGCCAAAAGGCAATGCTTTAGCCATGAAGCGGAAAATTTTTATCAAGAGGTAGAGGTTTGGGCATGAAGTAGGCTGATTTTGCCAAGAAGTAGAAGATTAACCATGAGGTAGAAAGGTTTTGCCAATAGGTAGAGGTTTAATTATGAAGTAGAAAGGTTTTGCCAAGTGGCAAAGGTTTAACCATGGAGTGAAAATGCTTTGGCAAGAGCTAGAGGTTTAATTGTGAAGGAAAAAAGTTTTGCCAAGAGGTAGAGGTTTAGCCATGAAGATATAAAAGTCTTGCCTAAAGGTAAAGGTTTAGTGTTGAAGATATAAAAGTTTTGCCTAAAAGTAATGGTTTAGCCATGAATGAAATAGGTTTTGCCAATAGATAGATGTTTAATTAAGAAGAGGAAAGGTTTTGCCAAGAGATAAAGGTTTAACCAAAAATTGTTGAGGTTTTGCCAATATGTTAAGGTTTAGCCAATAATTAAAGAGGTTTTGTGAAAAGATAGGAGTTTTGCCAATTAGTAGAGAAGTTTTGCCAATAGAGAAAAATTTGGCCATGAATTATAGAGGTTTTTTCAAAAGGTAAAGGTTAAGCCAAAACAAGATAGAAAGTAATAAGGTAAAAATAGTAGGGTGATAAACGTGTGAACTAGAATTATATGGAGTCGGGGGTTCATTCAACTTGAAGTCGAAAAACTGGACACTGAGGTAGGTAGCATGTTCATGGGTGCTAATTCTCCCATGTTGGGTCATGGGCTCTTTCTTAAATGGACTAGGCTACAAAGACTTTTTTCTAGGCTACCTATACATTTTCTTTGTTGCCTAAGCTTTAAATTAAAGGGGTTTTTCCTAGGTTGTCTAGGCTTTTGTATAGGATGCCTAAACTTTGTCCTAGGTTTCCTAGTTCTTTTTATAAGTTACCTAATTGGCTCCTAAAGTGCCCAAGCTTTTTCCTAGGCTACTTACACTTTTGAGTAGTTTACATGTGTTCTTTTGTAGGCACCTTAGGGTGCCTGGGCTTTATCCTAGATTACTTAGGTTTTTCCATAAGTTACATCGGTTCCCATGTTTTTTCATAGGCATCTTGGGGTTTTCCCTAAGTTGCTTAAGCTTTTTCCTAGGTTGATTAAACCTTTTCATAGGCATCTTATGCTTTTTCCTAGGTTGCCTAAGCTTTTTTATAGGCATCTTGGGGTTTTCCCTAGGTTCCCTAATCTTTTTCCTAGATAGCTTAGGCTTTTTCATAGGCATTTTGAGTTTTTTCATAAGCATCTTGGGGTTTTCCCTAGGTTGCCTGGGCTTTTTCATATGCATCTTGGGGTTTTCCCTAGGTTGCTTAGGTTTTTCATAAGTATCTTGGGGTTTTTCTTAGGTTGCTTATGCTTTTTCATAGGCATCTTGGGGTTTTTCCTAAGTTGCATAGGTTTTTTCATAAGCATCCTTGGCTTTTCATAAGCATCTTTGGGATTTTTTCAAAGTTGCTCAGGCTTTTTCATATTTTGGGGTTTTTTGAAAGTTGCCTAGGTTTTTTCATAAGCATCTTGGGGTTTTCTTGAAGTTGTCCAAGCTTTTTCATAGGCATCCTTGGCTTTTTCTAGGTTGCCTAAGGTTTTTCCTAGGTTGCCCAGGCCTTTGAACATAGCATGACCTTTTTGTTTCATGGGGCGTTGGGCTTTCTTAACATACGTAGGTGATTTAGGGTACTTGGGCATGGGCTTGCATTTTTTGGACTAGGTATGGGCTTGTTTAAGTTTATATGGTGAGGCCTAATTTTCTTAGACATAGGGTCAAAGGTAATTCCTAATTCCTTGGCATGGGCTTGAGCTTCTTGGATAGGCAATGGACTTCTCTCAATCTTTTTGGTGAGGTCCCATGCTTTTTGAACATAGGGTCAACACAATTAAGGCTTCTTAGGTGTGGGCTTGGGCTTCTTTAATTGAAGAGGGGTTTGTCCAAGTCTTTTGGTGAGATCTCGAGCTTCTTGAACATGGGCTTGGGCTTCTTAAACATAGGCTTAGACATTGTTCTTAGACTCTTGGATAGGAAGATGGGCAACCATGAATCTCTTGAATTCAAAACGCTCATTGCTTCTTGATAAGAGGCATGTCAATTCTAGCACTCCACATTTGAGCTAGAATTTTCTAAGCATATGCATCGAGGTGGCCCAAGCCTCTTGGGTACGGGCTTAGGCTTCTTGGACAATAACATGGGCTACTCCATGTCCAATCGAAATCATAACCTTATCATAAGCATGGCCTTCTTGAACAAGGCCTAGGTTCCTTGAACACATGCCATTTTTAACACAATGCCAAATTAGGCCAAAGCTTTATAGTTAGATGAAAGCCTCAATATGGATGAAGATGTATGAAATATATTTTAAGAGATACATAAATATGATATACAAAATTGTGCACAACTCAAGGCCAAATATGCAAAGATTTCAAAACCTAGGGCCAAATATGCATGAACTTTAAAACCCAGGGTCAATATTTGTGAACTTTTAGACCAAGGGCAAGTATTGCATGGGTTGTTAGACCCTGGGTCTGTTGGGGTGGCTGAAAAACCCTTATAGAACAACAGGTTTGAAATCACCTAGCATATTGTTATGTGTGCTCCTAGGGTTTTTTGGATTCCAAATGCTTAGATGAGATATTGCATTTTGATTGGACGAAAATCATAGGGCCAAGGCTTGCTACAAGCATGGCCTTTTTGCTATTCCATAACCATGGTGGTACTTGGCTTTTGAGTACCTTTATAAAAAGTGTTTACCAACCACAATTGATTGAAGCCCATGATGGAACCTAATGGGAAAGACAAAGTAGCACATGGAAGGGGCAAGAGAGAAGAAGGAAGGAAGGTGTCCACTATAACATAGGGGTGTCAGGTTTTAACCGGGATAGTATACGTACAAGTACTCGGGACGAGGCTTCTGGTCCGCACAGACGTCTGGGGTTAAAATCTGTGACGACGGATTGTGTCATTTCTTGCCCACATTACCGATGATGCTGCGACAATGGCCCAAACGTGTCTTGAACATGAATGTTTTTTCAAATCATTGAATCGGTACCGAGACTTCCATGGCAGAATGATGTGTAGAAGGCCAGTTCTCTTCTACGACAAGAAGGGAAATCCAATCTGGGAATCCTCAGTCCGTCCTTTTGAGGTATACATACCTATATAACGATTCGTGCACCCTCTTGGAAAAACTGGTTCTGGTTTTTTATAGAGAGATTGGGAGCGGAAGTGCTGATCATGGCCCCAAATTTCCTGGTCTTGGCCAGAAAGGCGATAGTTGAGGCTTTGGACCTTACATCTGGAAAGAATGAGCAACTCTTGAAGCTCAACAAACTGCAGTGTAAATGTGTTGCGCAGAAGCTCTTAGAGACTCGAGAAATTTTGCAATATGTGGAGTCGGGAGCCGGTTTTGCTAGTGCCTTTGAACGATGTGAGGCAACGTTGAAAAAAGAGCTGTATCGAGTTGTGACAGATGCTCTATCGCTTATCAAGGAATGTCATGGCGAGCAGTGGCTGAGAGCAGCCATTAGACAACGTAGTGAAAATAGCTCGGAGGACTTTGTCGAGATTTGTTATGAAGTGCAATGGTGCACTTCCATACTCTGTATTTGTTTACAGAGTGCTGTACAGGCTGCCGTTGTAGAGCCAGAAGCATGTGATGGTAGGCTGAGTGTTCTTGATCACTTCAAACTGGAGGCGGCCGCAAATCAAGATCGAGAGGATTTGAGATCATATTTGGAGCTCCTAAGCCAAGGCCATGTTTGTGATGCTAGTTGTGCGATGTCCAAAGCCGAAAAATGCCTTGCTGCGCAGTTTTTTGAGAGGCTGGATAGTAGGCCGACTGAATTAGCAGCTGATCAGGATAGTACGTCTGCAGAAATATTGCCTTCCTTATTGTGGAAGGTGAATCATCGAGATCTTCCTAATATGAGGAAGATAGGGCAAGGGTCCTTTGGCGAAGTTCAGGAAACCGAATGGCTAGAAGACAAATATGCCAAGAAGGTATTCCGTGGTGTTGACAACAAGAGTTTTAAGCAGGAGTCTGAGGTTCTGGCTTGCCTCTGTCATCCGAATGTGGTGAGAGTAGTTGGTTGGTCTGAAAGTAGGAATGGTGAGAATAAATCTATCGTCATGGAGCTCATGCACGAGGACCTTTCTAATTTTTTGAGCGAATGTGCAGACAAGAATGAATTCAGGGGTTCCGCCGATGTTCCGCTATCAATCCTTGCAGCAGTGAATCTTATGCTTCAAGTGGCACGGGGATTGAAATACTTGCACAGTAGACGCGTAGTACATCGCGACGTCAAATCCTTGAACGTTTTAGTGAAAAGTCTTTCAGAAGCCCCTAAGGTTGAGTATAGCGAGGGATATCTAAATGCGAAGCTCGCCGATTTCGGGTTGTCCAAGACAAAAAACTCGAGCACCAGATATTCCAACCAGACATCCGATATTGGTACTCGGAGATGGATGCCTCCCGAGGTGTTCAAAATCACCAAGGATATGGTCGACAATGACGCTGTGAAACTGCCTGAAATTGCACACCCCTTCAAAGCAGACGTGTACAGTTTCGCTCTTGTGTGCTACGAGATCCTGACTGGGAAAGAGCCTTTTGAAGGTGAGAAGATGAGTGACCTGTACAAACGAGTAGTACTTGAGCATGCGCGGCCAGAGCTCCCCAAAACATGCCCGAGAAGGCTGGTGTCCTTGATACGACGGTGTTGGGACCACGATCCTCTTTCTAGGCCCGATTTCCCCGAAATCTGCAAAGAATTACGATACATGAAAGGTCTTCTTCTCACAGGTACGCTTATTGCTTTCTCCACAAGCTACTCTGCTCAGTGCTACTCATGACAGAGCGCCTCCAAACAAGTCATAAAATAGGGCGCTAACTGCGAACGTGGTAGGTGCTTCGATCTTCAAAGAGTCACTTCTGGAGTTTACGTTGAGCAATATTTTCTGTAGTATTTTGTTCTTGTTGGAAACGAAACTTGAAAAGTATGCCACCATTCTGGGGCCTTGGAACTTCAAACCCAGTGGTGTGGAGGTGAAACTCCTGCCGGCCCTTTAATTTGCCAATGAGCTGTCAACGGCTTGTCAGGTCGCGTCTGCTGTTGTCCTTCAAAAAACAAGAAAAAAAACCATGCCACCATTAAGACTCCAGAGTGCAGTATCTAGCATGGGGCAAGCAATCTTGTGCCTGGAAAGCCTTGACCATATCTCTCCAGTACATGTCTATTACAGCCCCCCAAAACCCCAATCCTCCATCCAGTCAAATCTTGATGAATGATTTACATGAATCCTTGGTTATTTAAGCTTAGGTTGTTTGCTGACAATTGTTTACTTGGCTCAATGGGGGCAATCTAATCTGGTTCCCTGTCTTTTACCTCACAGGTGATGAAACACAGGTACTGGAAACGGACATTGATGCTTCTACACTGAAGCCAACTAAGGTACCAAATCTAGCAATGTGGCACACACTGATGCATTTGAAGTATGAGTTGGTTGTTGATCTTTTCTTGTATTGATACCTATATACATATTGTTGTCGTACAAATAGCTATCATCGTCAATCGTAGCCAGAGTTGAAGTATTTCAGGTCATGGTCACAACATGATCACAAGTATAGTGGTCTCAACCTTTTTGACAAGATGGCATACACAGGATTACAAACCAGAGGTCCAAGTCCCTTGGAATGTCCAAGGTCCTTGGGGGGGGATTGGTGGGGTTCCTTTTAATGATGGCGTAGCAACAGGCATCAAAGGGTTCAAGATCAAGAGCAATACAAGCATTTTTTTCTCTCTGAGTGTTGAATATGATAAATGTGGCAAATCATTTCACTCCCCTCACCGTGGCAATCCTTCTTCTTACCGTGCAAAGAAACTCCAAGAAGATGAGGTGAGTCTCATATGCATCTTGTGATTTAGGCAAGTAGGTCAAAACATGATTGAAATTGGATTTGGATTTTTTTTCAATATTTTATGAAAGTTATGTCATGTGCATTGTGAATATATTCATAGACTCATTTGAAAAAAAATAGCATTTTTGGAAAGTTAGCAAAATTGTATAATTATTTGTAGGAATAATCATTCTCTCCTCAACAAATGAATCATGATTTGTATGTAGGTTCTAAGTTTTATATATGGCCATTGCCATTTGTGTAGATAAAATTCGACTACCCTAATGAGTATCTTCAACAAATTGAGGGAGTTTTGGGTAAAGAACATGGTTACCATTCAGGAGGTATGGTGACGTGTGTCACTTCCATCACGTTCAAGACCAACATCAAAACCTATGGCCCCTATGGCAACCCTAAACTTGGAGATCAAGGATTCAAAAGTGGCAGTGGAAAGATTGTGGGTTTTTGGGGAGGCTCAGGTCAGGCTCTTGATCGACTTGGAGTATTCATAATTGACACAACTTGATCACCATTATCTAACAAGTTATAGTATGGGCAAGTATTTTTACTTGAAATTATGGTATAAATCACTAACTTTTGAATGAAACTTCTCTCATTAGGGCTCTTCAGCATCAAAACACAATAATTATATCTTCATTTGGAAGATGGAAAAGTTAAAGATTAGCTCACCTTAATATTATGTTCCAAAATATATCGATGAAAGATTTTTAGAAATGAATGAATGCTATATGAAAAGTGATGATTTCCCTTGCTTTTTAAGTTCCTTCTTTGTGCATATTGTAAAGTGGATATTGTGTATGGGAGGAATAAAATTTATAGTGTTGACTTGCCCAAGGTCAGTAATTGCAAATCCTCTATTGTTGGAAATAGGAGTGTTGTAAAGGAAACTCCTACATTAATCCTTATTCCCATTGCCAACTTAGGTTTTCATGTATTGTTGTCACATGTGACCATGAAGGACTACTTAGGTTAATAAATTATGAGATTTGATGTTTTGTTGGTGTGTTGACTCAACCCTACCCATCCCCACCCCCGCATCCCCACTCTTCCCAAATGCCATGTGGCCCAAATTGTGCATGAATCTTTTGTGAAAAATAAGTTCCAATTGGGAAGAATTTTGATTAACATGCAAGTATTTATGACATAACATTGCATTTGATATTCTTGAACGATTACCTAAACCTTTTAGTGAATCATGATGTTCCAATATGTTTCAGTTTTGGAGAGAGGTGAGAGCATGCTAAAGTGAACATTAAATCTACATGTTTCATATTTATCTTGTGACATGCATATAAAAGCATGCAAGTAGTATCAAAATGAATGTAAGTACAATAAAAAAATCATCCATGCCGTATATTGAACTTATTTTTTAAAAAAGAATTTAAAAGTACATCAACAATAGAATCTTTCAATAAAATGAGATATTTGGGTTTAGGGTTTTTTTAACATCAATCAAATATGTGTTATTAGGTTAGGATACAAAAATCATTATTTTAAAACTAGAATAAAATAAGATTTACTTTCTATTTGTTAAAACATGTTTCCTCCTTACTTTACATGCATTTATAATAGTTCACATTGCAAATTAAAATAAGTTACAAATCTACTTGCACTACAAGTAGAGAAAGTAACCCAAAAATGAATAATGGGTTTCTCTTAAATACACTAGATTCTTAGCAAAATTGGGCCAAAATTGATTAATGTACAATTTGTACGGTTTTGATAAAAGAAATTTGATTGATTAGAACATTTTTAATGTTTTAAAAAAAAAAGTGTTTTGGCTAGTTGCATGTTGCATTAAATGAATTTTAATTTTAAAAAAATTATATGGATATTATGAAGTTCCAAGTTAATATTACTTAGATTAAAATGTCATGTCATTGCACAACACTTTTTTTTTTGAGTCATTAAATCATGAACCATATTTTTCCATAACAGATTGTGACAAAAATACATGTTGTGAAAAAACAACTTTTTTTTGTTGGGGTTTTGTTAGCAAGAAGGAATTGTGAATGTTGTAATTAATGAAATTCATTAGGTTTTCAATAAAATTGGACAAAAACTGATTAATATGCAAGTTGTATGGTTTTGACCAAAACAAATTACTTGATTAAAACATTTTTAATAAAATTATTTTTAGTGGTTTAGAACAATCACATATTGCATAAAATAATTTTTTAATTTTAAAATGTTGACATTTTAAAATCGTTCTACCTTCGAATTAGTGGGTACCAAATTGATATTGGTGTTTAATGGTTGATTTTGAAAACCTACAATTGTTGCTATTGGTGTAGGTGCACTGGTTCTGGGTAAATAGTAACCTAGGGTTGTAGATCATCATGGTTGTTGTGTGGAGACAACTTCATCAAACAGTTGATCAGATCCATGAATTGAGAGCATGTTACATGCATATAAAATGGCCTTACACCTGATAGAACAAAGAATATAGTTCCACCCCTCTCTGGATTTTTGGAGAATTTGGCTTCCATCCTAGGGTCCAGCACTCAGCTTTACGTACGACAACTCTTCTCAATCATATTACAGATGCCAGAATTCAAACAATTCTATTGGACACTCATAAAATAAGAAATTTCATAACAGAGTTGAAGTTCAATTGTCTCTCTATTTCATGACCATCAACATATCAGGTTGCTTGGTTTGACACCATGTTCCATGATAGCACATACCTCAAATGGAGGAGTTGAACAAAAATGTCAGCCCCCCCAAAAAAAGAATGGAAGGTTTTGTTGTGAAGGCACGCTGAAATGGACTCTGGACACTGGTGGACTGCATGAGAGTGCACATGTTATAGAAGGAGTCAGACACCTGAGCAAAGAGGAGTCTTCTGTTGTATTGCAATAGATCATTAATGAACACATCAAGGCTCTACAAAATTATCATGGTGTGTTTCATCCTTGAAGCTTACTAGAAAAGCTATCAATAGAGATGTTTCCCTGCTGAGTAGTTCCAATGTCATTCAACTATGATTTCATCACAAGAAAGATACAAGGCTATTGGAATAAGGCTGCTGGAATCTCTGATTATATTTTTACCTCCTATGTCTTCCCACTGACAATTTACCTCAAAGTTGTCGAACCAGGGTGACCAACCCGAACTCACTGGTGATGCATTATATAGAGGTTGTCAACCATGTTCAACCTTGCGATGAGCAAGTGTAGCAAGTGGAAATGTTTTCAGATTTTGATTTGCTGCAGATCATGAAGCACAACAATTTTAGAAATTATGGCTTATTCCATGTATTCCATGGATATTGCATTCCAATTATTCCAGATCAAAATTGACTAATGTTTTGCATCTCCCCCATTTCAAGTAAAGAAAATCCTAAAACATGGCATAACTTCTTCTCCCTCCTACAAATTGCACAAAGAAACCAACAATAGACTGAACTTGATCCTGATGAGAACAAACTGCAACAAGATATCATTGAGATTTCAGATAAAATTTCA
>Ga0116228_10000850_pt1 | contig 24280 bp, 17 predicted proteins | sample S1TSphfallax_2_FD_89694 | JGI IMG/M metagenome (GOLD analysis project Ga0116228, IMG submission 89694) | Host-associated microbial communities from peat moss isolated from Minnesota, USA - S1T2_Fc - Sphagnum fallax MG | ecosystem: Host-associated > Plants > Peat moss > Unclassified | place...
ACAAAAGCTAATTCAACTATTAATAATCATTATTTGAAGGTTTATAAGCATTCAAATCATTAGTACTAAGGAAATTTAAGGAACTAAAGCTTAACTATTTGTTGAGCTATAATCCATGGCTCATAGCCTTCTCCTTGGATGGGGTTATTTTGGCACTAGCTTCTTGTTGGGCCTTCTCCTTGGATGGAGTAATTTTGGCAAGTGGTAAACAAACTTTAAATTGGGTGCTTTTGGCACTAACTTTTGGTTGGGCCTTTTCCTTGAATGGGGTGGTTTTGCTAGTAGGTGGTAGGTAGTCTTTGGATGGGGTGCTTTTGGCATTGACTTCTAGTTGGGCCTTTTCCTTGCATGGGGTGGTTTTGCCAGTAGGTGGCTGGCAATCCTTGGATGGGGTGGTTTTGGCACTGGCTTCTAGTTGGGCCTTCTTATTAGATGGGGTTGTTTTGGCAGGTAGTAGGTAGTCCTTGGTTGGGGTGCTTTTGGCGTTGGATTGTGGTTGGGCCTTGTCCTTGGATGGGGTGGTCTTGTTGGTAGGTGGTTCCTTGTTTAATTTGTATGGGTTGCATTTGGCGGCCTCTGGTCCTTGTCCTTGGTTGGGGTGGTTTTGTAAGCAAGTGGTCCCTTACCCTTCTATAGGGTGTGATTGGTAACTTTAGGTCCCTTGTCCTTCACATTGTTAGGATTTAGTGTATTTCCCTTGATTGGGATGACAACTGGGCAAAAAAATTAAGACACAATTAAATAAAACACAACTAAACACCAAATACATTAGAGCTTTCAAAACAACCAAAATTGAAACATAAAAATCCATACATGATGCAATATAAAAATGTTTACCTTATGAATCAACATTTGTTGTGGGTGGGCAACTAGGTGCTTAACCATATGTGGAGCTTGGGATTGTCATAGTACCCATGCTGCTTTGCTAGTGTGTGGGCTTTAACTCTATAAGTACAAAACCCTTGCAACATTTTAACATTTATTAATCTGACTTCTTTCTTAGACCCTATATCACATATGACATGGTGTTTAATCTAAATTCTAAAAATCAAAAGTCAAACACGTGTTGGAATACAAATATCACAAGATGACAAGTTTGGAACATTTTACTTTCCATTTGGCATACTATTATGGGTGGGCAATTGGGCTCCTTTCCATCACTAGAGCTTTGTATTGTACCTTCATGTGGGCTTGTTTTCAAATTAGTGTCCAGCCTATTTTCTCATCATGTTGAATTTCTTGTTGTCTTAATGGGACAAACCATGTGGCAAAAGGGTTTAATTGTATTTGTTGCACTTGGGATACCAAGATTTTGGTCTCTAGAAAAGAGTCAATACCTGGACTATTTTCAATTGTGATGTCATCATGTTCATAGTATGGATCTTGTTGGTTTGGGATCATGAATTGTTGTATGTGTGTTGATGATCAAATAGCTCATGAGAATAAATTTGAAGAGATTTGATCCAATAAATACCTACAAATATTATATGGATAAATTGTTTTCATTGTTTGGGAGAAGCAAAGTCCTAAGGAAGTAAAACTTAATAGATATCAATCCATACATTGAACATTGTGCAACTAACATGTCAAATTCTTATTTTTGAATTTCATCATATAAATGTAATTGGTTTAGGAAAATAATTCCACATTTTTTATGTATTTGGAATTAAAGGAAAGATGCCACTTGGGCTTTGTAACACAATGTATAATTTCAATGGTCCATGGCAAACAGATCAACATTATTACAAAGCACTAACATTTGATGCAATCTCATCACCTCTTCAACTTACAACTTATTCAATCTCCATTGATTTTACATGACCATGTTCGGAATGTAATCATTTTGGCCTAGAAGTCATTGAACTTGGATATGTTTAAAATCAATTTGTAGGGGTTTTCTACCTATGTTTGATTGAGAATTTCATGCTTACTATCAATGAAAGTAGTCCATGGTTGTTTTAGAAATGACAAATTTCCAGTTACCATAACAAACTAAAATTGTCAAAAGGGGTGTTTGCAGTCAAGCCTCCTATTGATGAATTGTAATTCTTTTGGAGTTTCAAATTCTAATGCAGTGCTCATCTTTAGGGTTTGATCTTGTTCTTGAGCCTCAGAGAAAGGAACCAATCTTCCTTGCCATGCAATTTAGTTTCATGTGCCTTAAGCTCTACATTAATACCATTCAAGTTAGTGAATAAAACATGTGGGTAATGCGTACAAGGAACAATTTCCAAGACTGTGCTTACTTATGAACCAAACTTTACTAGAACTTCTACCTTCTTCTCTTAATTGTGATTTTCTGAGATCTCAAGTTAGTGTTAATACATTTTTTTAGTTCATTATTTTCTTTTTTTTTTGTTTCTCCTTGCTATTCAATGTTTCTATTTTTTGAAAGTTTTGAAATGTGCACATGGTTAAATTGTATTCATGTGAACTTCCACTATGGATTTTTGCTCCATTTTTGAGGATTAATGACATCAAATAACAATTTATCATTGGTGCGGTTTCCAGTTTCTAAATGTCAATAACTATGGACTTTCCAAAAACACACCATGTGTACATGTCCACTAGGAGATATTACATCACATTCCCAACATTAAAAGAAACTTGGATTGACAACACCCACCACCCAACCTTGTTGGAACAAGGTATTGAAAAATGAACTTGATTTCACATTGAATTCAAAAACCCTCATGGTTCATTGAATGTCATTAGCCTTTCCAATAACCCTATTAGACCACTAAATGTCATTGACCTTCCCAAATTTCACCGTTATGATTCATTGAAAATCAATACCTTGTGCATGTATTTCTACAAGGCCTGATAAAAATACCATGTTGTAGTGGAGGTGCAAGACAATCATGAAAAATGAACAAATGAACCCAATGCAAATCTGACATAAAAAATAGTAATGATTCATTGGATTTAAGGAAGATGATAGAAAAACCTATACAATTGAAGATCCTTAAGACACTATTGCATTTAAGTTGGAAGACAATCTTGGAAAATGATTAAAAACTTGTAACACAATGGAATGGAATGCATGATTAATTAAGATCCAAATAGTCATGTCAAAGATATGTAATTTAAATAATAATTTTTGGTCTGTTAATAGTTAAATATTGATAAGATTAAACTCAGAGTCTAGTAAACCAACAAATAACTATATATATATATATATGTTCATGATCATTGAAATAAATTAACAACTAAGCTAGAATATAGCCATGAAAAGATACAAAAATGAATTGTATTCGTCAAAACTTAGTTTTAATTAAAAAAACTTGAACCCACAATGAGTTTCAAAACCTTGTGATTATTCACTGAATGTTATTAGCCCTTCCAAAATTTGTGATGATTCACTAAAAGTCAGTAGCCTTGCCAAAAACCCCACTAACCCATTGAATATTCCCTTTCCAAAATTTACCTTTATGACTCACAAAAAATCAAATAACATTACTATAATATTGAGCATATTTGCAAGGCACAATTAAAGATCTAGGATGAAAAAATACTCATAATGAGTTCAAAACCCATTATATATAGTCATTAAATGTTAATAGATAAGTACCAGAGTCTACACTGACATCTCATAAATGGGTTGTAGTCAATATTTTATTTCAGTATCCCACCCAAGAAAATCTATTATCAAACCGTGATCAAATTGTTAATGAAAATGGACTAACACAAAACTTAAATGATATGTATTGAAGATAATTGGAAAATTATTGCAAGAGTTATTAAAAAATCCTAAATAAAGATGAACAAATCATTGGAAACCCAATGCTGGAATTGGAAAACAATCTTGTAAAGATGAACAAAATCATTAGAAAACCATTGCAAGAGTTGGAAACAATCCTATGAAGATTAATGAGATCATTGGAAAACCATTATAGGAGTTAGAAAACAATCCTTTAAAGATTCACAAACAAACCTCAAATTATGTTCAAAACCCTTCATGACTAATCATCAAAAATAATAATTAACAACTTGTCCAAAAACTCCACCATGTGTACATGTTCAAGCAAAAGGATTACATCCTAGGTCAACCCAACAAAGCAAATGAGTTAGTAAATAGGGGTTGACCAAGTCATTAAGAATAATCAAAACAAAACTAGAAAGTTGGATACTTTGGATCAAACATTGAAACAAAATTCCAATTGTTGAAAGACAATCATGACAAATGAACTTACTTGATCACAATGAGTTTAGAATCTATGATGGCTTATTGAAACCCAATAGCTTTCCAAAACCTCCACCATTGCATTCTAGTTCAATCATTTCAACATTACATCACCAACCCATTGAAATAGGTTAAAACACAAGTTGAGACCACCAACTCTTGTGATTTAAAGAAATGAACATGTTCAAAGGACATATTCAAGATCATTATAGTTGCTGGAAGACAATATTTGAAAATAAGACATTCAATTGCCATATTATGTCAAAAGAAGGTTCCAACTGTTCATAAATACATGGCTCATGGATACATCCACGTGCAATGTCCCAACTATGCAAAATAAGACTAGTAGATTTAAAAACTAAACTTGCATTGCACTTTAGTGATTTTTGTGGCTATGTATACATGCATATTGTAATTAGTATACAACACAGTCCTTTGACAACACAACTCCATCCATTCTGGTCACCTTGCTTCTTGCCATGCATTTGAACACAAATGTACTTATTAATTGGGAGGGAGCATTAGGAGGTAAATTGAATGTTTACAAAATGAATGTTATAAAGTTGAGTGTTTAAACACATCATTTATGCATGCTGTAAATGAATATGCCATAGACTTAAATTCATGACCCAAATGCAATTCTTGGCTGGACTTGTGTGAACAAAAATTAAATGAAAAATTTGTTGCAAATTCATTTGTAGCCTAAATCTACCAAATATTTTTCATTACCTCATAGTCCAATATGGAATTCCTAGTTGGGAATGTGAACAAAGATTCAGCTAGAACTAAAATTACATGAAGTCCTATAGTTGTTTTGTTACATTTAAAATTACGTCATTTTGATTTCCCATGAACTTTGGCAGCCTTTGTTTTTGTCAAGACAAAACCCTTTGAACATTAAGACAATTTTCTTTAGATTTTTTCTTGGCTTCTTCAAAGGGCTTTTAACAATTTGATCATTTTGATGATAAATTTTAGACCTTCCTTTATTAAAAACGCTTATATGTTCCTCACCTTCATCTTTTGAAAATGCTACTTTTTCTTTTGGTTTTTTTGGACCATAACAGCTAGAGTCAAACTTTTATTTGCACCTCTTTTGTGCTTTTGGTTAGGGGAGGGTTCTATTAATAATTATGGAATGTCACAATCCTTTTTGCTCTATTGTGGGCAAGTTGGGGATGTTACTTTAAAGGTAGCATGTAGATTTGACTTGCTAGCATGTGTTGGAGTTGATTTGTCATCATGTAATGACTTTGTGGTACGTGGTGTGGACTTGGGGTGGTGGTAGCTTAATGTTTCTTACTAATGGATTGATTGTGCTGGATCTTGTAGGTAATTGGTGGTTATCACGAATAATTGAGAAGGACAAGGTAGTTGGAGTTGGATTTGCATATCTAAAATTTTATCATTCAATAAAAAACAAAATGATATGTCAATCTTCCATATCACAACATATTATGCATTTGTTTGTCCATAATATAGGAACATTTCACATGTGATGACGCACTCCCAAGCTCCTTAATAGACTCAAATGTGAGTCTTAGGTGAACACAACGAAAGAATGAGGAGTTGGGGTATACTCCCTGGCTTGCAGTACTTCGGGGGTAGAGGGGCGTGCTCGAGCTCCAGAATAGGGATTAGAAAGAGTAACAAGCAAGTCAATTACTTACACAAACCTTCACAAACCCAACAACTAGTTGGTTAGTGCATAATTGGAGCATTTTTGGTGCACGGACAAGCCATGGGCAAACATAGACTCACAAGACTCACCATGGCCTAGACTTGGGGGAAGCCACCACCTTCCCCCTTATAGTATTTTATGTGCCTGGCCATGGGACTAGCATCGAAATGTCATTTTGTCCTAGGACTCCCAAGTTGGAGTCCCGAAATTCCTTAAATTGGGATTTCCGCAACTTTGGAAGCCCATAACTTTATGTTCAAACCTCTGATTGAAGTGCAATCCAAGGAAAAGTTGTAGACCTTGTCAAGATCTTTCCAATGGTATGTGACACGCCACTTGAGCATAAAAAAATCAGGGCAATTCTTGACTTTTAGTGGTTAGGAGTCAAATTGCCAATTTGACTCCTAGCTTTTCTTTTGGCCATAACTTATGTTTTAAGTACTTAAATGAGTCATGCGAGCCCATTTTAGACATTTAAGTTCTAAGAGCTTTCTAATGATATAAAGAACTTTTCAATCCAATGAATTTCGACCCTTGCAATCACCATCTGAATATTTGAGAGTCCATTGGGACTCCAACTCCCAAAATGGGAGTTCACTCAAGAATGTGGGGGTTCATTCCCTCACACTTTCCTAAACTTTCAGGAACATGAAATGTGACTCCTCGGCTTCATTCTTGGTCTGCACCTTTGTAAGCCCTTGCCTTGGTCACAAGGCCAAGGCTAGGATTGCGACATGTGAGGATTAAATACTATAAATATTAGACCTTGGACTCTTAGGAACAATGCAAGCTTTCAATGACTCTCATAAACATCCACATGACTTGAGTGATTTTGAAGCGTTGAATTAGGGACACATATGACTTGATAGGGATTATGTGGCAAAGTATAAAATTCAAGAAGACTATTAGTGACTCAAGGTGAAACAACATGGACTATACAAATTCCCATGGATTATACCACATTGACTACCATATTCGGGAAAAGGTATGTTGAAGGGCTAATTATGTTGGAGAAAGTAAGTGGGGGTTTACCTAGGTAATACATATTAAGAATCATTGTCCATGGGTTGGGAATATTATCATTGCATGTATAGGATGATCCATAGTTCCCAAGGTAGGTTGGTAAAATATTATTTTTGTTAGGATTCATTATTTGATACTAGTCGTTCAACATTTGAGTAATTGGATAACTTGGGGCAATTATAAAAAAAAGGTCATGTTCATGTATTACAGGAACCTAAGTCACTGGAATCTAGGAACTAACTAAGATGACAGGTTGGGTGGTATCAAAATTTGGTTCAATTACAAAAATTGGTACGTGGTTGGATTTATAGGGGCAATTCTCAACTACGTGTGTGAGACCTTTGCAAAAAGTGTAGATTTGGCTAGTGGGTGTGGAATCAATAGTAAAAATAGGCATTACCAAAAAAAATTAACATGAGTCGTGTTCCCCACAAAAATTCATTGTCAATGAGTGGTCACTATCGTTAGTTTTGAAAGTAACCTTCTCTGGAAACTCTGCTAGATCCTTGGTTATCCTCTAAAGTTGAAATTTTTCAATATCTAGGGTCGGTTATCCTCTAAAGTTGAAAATTTTCAATATCTAAGGCTTAGGTATTGGGTGCAATAATCTTTTGGTACCAAAAAACATTATTTCTGGTAGGGGTCCAAATAGGGCCTCACAAAGGTTCCGCATCTATAATCACGACCAATCGCTCCATCAAGTGAATTTTGGTGTGAATTCCTATTTTTGATTCTCCTCTTTCAATGTTGATTTCGACCTATTGTTGCTCTACCACTTGTAGGGTAGCAAGGCCTTCTTTCTCCATAGTGTGAAATTATCTTTCATGACCAACATAAAGTACATCTCCACCCTTTCATTGCGATGCCTCGTTCATTTGCTTCCTCATATTCCTTGTCGACACAATTGTCATTTTTCATAAACAAAAATGGTTCACACGTATAATAAATTTTTAAAAATATTTTTAAAAGGTTTACACAAAAGAATGAATTACATAAACACTGAAACTTTAACAAAAATTAATACTTTCTTTTCTAGTGAAAACAAATAGCTTTTATTGAATATTTCAACAAGAAAGTTATTGAACCAAAAATCCTGGTTTTGTATCTTTGGAATGGTCACAAATGTTTGGCCCACTTGGTGAATTCCCGGGTTTTTTTGGGTACTTGAACACCTCAAATCCATTAGTTTTTAGTGCCAAATAGTCACTTTAAAAACAAGTGGAAAACATTTAGGCAAATAACCTACCACTTTCTCTTTTTAAAAAATGACAATAAACAACTCTGCAACATTTCCAAAGCTTGCAATCACAGCAAGTGGGAAAATCCACTTCAACACATTTTGCAAAGCAAAAACTTGAGCAAAAAAAAATTCACTTCATGCAAAAAATTCCAAAAGTGCCAAAATAAATTATAAATTGAGTAAAAAAAAAAGATTAGCCCAAAAGACCCCTTGAGCAACCCCAAGATAAGACTTCAAATCCATTAGAAAATGATGGGGATCCTAAAAACAATGAAAGCCTTTAAAAATCCTCTTAAACTCCAAGTTATCCAACCTTATCCCACATCTAGAACCTGGAATAAAAGTCAAAGGTGATAGTTGATTTATTGGTTTTATTAATAAACAATTCTCCAAAATTGGTAGTGATCCTAAAATTGGCTTTAACCTAAAATTGATAGTAATCTAAAATTGGTCCTAACTTAAAATCGGTAGGAATTTAAAATCAATAGAAATGTAAAATTGGTAAAAGTGTAAAATCAATTTATATATCAAAAACTGATAAAATCTGATGTTTGATACAAAATTACAACTCTTCAAAATTGGCTTAGAAAACTTTTTAGCTTTAACAACCTTGATGCATGTTACACAAATTTCATGCACATTTGAACATAATCACAAGATGAATGTAGATTTGAGATATATTTAAGATGGTTCAATGAATTCACCTTGCACATTATCTAGAGTAGTTTTTCTAGTTCAATCTATTCTTGCTTGTCCTTTATCATCACTACATGGCTTTGTGATACTTGAAAGCCCCCACCACTCTACATGCATTTCCTCCTAATAACCCTTCAACAAGCATTGAAGAGTTGGAAAATTGGATAGTCACACACCAAGAATGATATGCATGTCTATAAGAAGCAATTTTATAATCCCAAGCAAGTTCAAACCTTCTATTACAAAATGGGCAAAGCAAAATAAACAAAATGTTTGATGAACATTGAAAAGAAACATTGATGTCCATGGGCACAAAAGGCCATGGCAATGGGCTGAAATTTATCCATCGATTGTTGCTTCTCATGGATTTGACTTGAGCAGAAACAACAACCTTTTGCCGTTTGAATATTTCAAGCTTCTTTGAAGCTGAATTCCATGCCTTTTTTGTTGATGCGCTCTTGGCCAACAATTTGTTATGGTTTGTTAAACATGTTTGTAATGTAGCCTTGCAACCCTTGACCATGCCTTCTTGTGAAGCTATCTATAATTTCATCTCCACAATAATAGAACTTTCTGCATCGTTTATGGAATTAAGTTGTAGGGCTTGAAGTTGCATTTGTAACTGTTACAACTTTTTGTCTCCAATTGCAACAAGTTCCAATCAAGCTTCAATTTGGCCATCAACCTTCTCCAATTCCTTGCAAGCCTCATCTTTTGCTTTCTGAAGTGAGGACACAACCACCTCTAAGTCTTGCAACTCCTTTTCCATACGAAAGATGTGTTTTTACCATTTTCCAATAATTCACAAGTCCTTGGCACGAACTTGGCCTTAGTGTTTTTTGGTTGTCAACTTTGACATGATCATGTCACTTTCAAAATCTTCCTCATCCTCTAGCTCCCCCTTTGGATCTTCGTTTGCATCCAAATTCAATGTTGCACTTAGATCGAACCCTGAACCTTGTTTATTACACTAATGAGTAGCCTTTAATGATTGCAACCTTTGAAGTTGGTCCCTTATGGTCCACTCTATAGAAACACACCAATTAACATCTTGACCTTTCTTTTGACATACAATCCCCCTTGCCTCAGCCTTGTTTATCATGAGCATTATCAACACTTGTGTTCTTTGGTGCATTATCATCCACAATTTCTTTACTTAGGCAATGAGTTGTTCATCGTCTATGTAAGTAAACATGTATCCATTTTGACTGTTGTAAGGTCCAAATAAGGTCGTGTTCTTCAAAATCCCTCCCAAGTTTTAGCCTTTTTGGGCATAGCCCCTTGTTGCATAGCTTGTACTTCTCACATATTTTTTTTTAAGAGGCAAGGTTTTTCCTATCAAATAGAATGTCGGGCTTCTCTCCATACAGAGGTTTTACAAAAGAAGACATGACACCTTCTAGTTTTACTTTCTTTTTTAAGTCTACAAAGCCTAAGTTACCTTTTTTCGTTGTAAGAAACATTGTGAAAAAATACACTAACTTTGGTTACTAATGGTAAATTATAGCTTTGTAACTCACTATAAGTGCACTTGATTGTTGCATTCTCACATGCATAATCACAATCAACGAGACAAATGAACAAGATCACACTCAAGCAAAAGAAATGAGTAATGTCCACCAATTACACTAATTACACTCATCTATGCACAAACCCGTTGGTGGAGCATTCTTGACCCCAAATGGCATGACCATCCAAACAAATGCTCCCCAGTTGGTCATGAATGCAGTTTTGTATCCATCTTTGGGGGCCATCATAATTTGGTGATAACCGAAAAATCCATTAAAAAATGAATAGACCTCATGACCCATCTCTTCAATAAAAGGTAAAGGATATGGATTTTTTTGGTCGCAACATTGAATTGTTGGAAATCCACATAAATCTTAATTGCTGTTCTTTTTTTATACAATGACAATTGGCAATAGCCAACTAACTTTTTCCATCGGGGCAATGAAACCTACACTTAAAAGGTTGTCCAAATCTTGCTTGATTACTGTAGCATAATTTGGGTTCATTCAATACCTAGTTTGATGGGCAAGTGGAATAGTGATGTGGAGCTCGATGTGATGATGAACAATTTGTGGTGGAATTCCTTTCAAGTAAGTATGATTCCATGTGAAAATGTCCTTATACTCCTAGAGTAATGTTCAATATTGGTGAAAATTAGTTCATCCAATGTTACATTCAACTTAACCATCTAAGGATTTTTGGTAATCCTCAAATTGAAAAGTCTTACCTGGTGATCCTTAGGTCATGTCCAACGTGCAATGTCCAATTCTTGGACTTTAATGTGTGCTAGTGTAGTATCTACTAAAATGTGTCCTTCAGAATGCGGAAAGTTGAACATAAGGTCCTCTTTATTGACTTTTGTATTGAAAATTATAGCATTGAAAATTTTTGGTCATGGTTAAATGTGATGGTTCCAAGTGTAAACAAATTTGATTATGCTACGAAAAGTATTTCTTCTTCTTCATTTGTGACTCCTTCCATTAGATCATAACATAGCAAAACCTTAGGATGATTGGTATTGCTATCCAAATGTTTGGTTACAATAATGGTTTGCATCATGCCATTGCCTTCAATGGTGATTAAGTTGTTTCCCCAATCATGAGTAACATGTGCATTACGCAACCATCATTGGCTTAACAACATTGAATAATTAGAATCCAAAACATTGTTTTTCATTACTGTGAACATTGCAATGTAGGGAATCCCATGAATGTGGATTCTGAGATCCTTAACAAGTTCAATTGGTTTGGTGATGGTTTAGGATTGGGGAGTCTTAACCATTTTTGTAGTTCCTCCATCATGATGTTTACACTGAATCCTCCATCCATAGGATGTCCTCAACAATGTTCTTGCCCACTTGAACCTATATCATAGCCATGTGAGGATCAATCGCCACTGAGGTGATAATCATAGTTTTTACCATTAATTGCTGGATTAGGTCTTGCCACGGTGATTTTTTTTTTCTAGGGGCAAGTTTGGCAACAACATATTGTTTCAAATCCAAAGTGAAATTGAAGAGTTGACCCAAAGTAAACGTCACTACTACATAAATGTGTTTTTAAGTTAGTTTTTTTTACTAAATTTAGTCATATTTTTAGTCACATTAGACAATGGACAAAATTGGTTGTATTCATAATAAATTGGCCATTTTAAACACAAATGTGATTAAAAATATATGACTAACATGATTAAATATGCTTGTCCAAAATGACTAAAATGATTTAAACTATTCGTTGACGTGGCATTATTAATTTGATTTTAAATTTAAAACTATATTATTTATATGAATATATAATGACATTATGGAACTTTAATATTTTGAAAATATAGGTGAATCCAAAACACTAGCACTCTTGATTTGTGATTCAATGTTGGACTTTTATTTATTTTTCTTAGGCTGACATTATTTGCAAATCGTGTTAATTGATGTCATAGGCCTTTGAATCCCCAAAAGTAGGATTTTTAAAAATAATGAAAATTTCAAGTTTGAACCTTCTTGGCCACATTCCAAGGCTTTAACCATTAAGCCATCACCTCACGTGATGACAAAAAATGACATCACAAAATATATAAACACATATTTTGAACAAAATAATGAATTATTTTAATATCATTATTTGATTTAATTGATTTGGTAGGTTTATTATTACATTGTAATTTGTGATTTTTAAAATTCACAAAAGTGTGAATCATAATTATTTTAAATATTCATTAATTAACAAATTCAAATGCATCATTTGAAACTTTAAATTGAGTTATATATTAAAATACTATTTAAACACATCTAATTTATTAACTTTTGTGAAACTTTGTTATTATTTTCCATTTCAAAATGTACAACAACTAAAATGATTTTAAATATTAATCTAAAAAACTCATATATAATGTCTCAAATATAATTATTAAAAAAAAAATTTACTATCACAATTACATTTAATTTTTTAATTTTTTAAGTCTCAAAATGTAAAAACAAATTAAGTCGCTAAATTAAAAAATTCATATATAATGCATTAAATTTTTGATTGAGTTATAATCTATAATTATTTAGGTAAAATCAATTTATAATCATAATCATGTTGAACTTTGTGATTCCTTTCGATTTCAAAGCATTTTCAATATTTGTTTAAAAAATTCAAGCAATGTTTTTTTTTGCTTGGGTTAGAAATTTTGCATATAACTATTTGGGTACATTTGGTATCCTTAATTTCATCATTGATTTCAATTTTATGGTATTTTTAATCCAAAATTTTTAGACATTCCATTAATTTAAATATTTTGATTATGCCAATATTTATCAAATATCTTTAAAATATCATAACAAAAAAGATTTTAATTTTGAAATTATGGTATTAAATTTTTTACATGCCTTCAATCTTCTATCAATTTTTGTAATAAAATAAAACAAGTTGAATTCATTGTTACAATGTTTTTGTAGTAACAATGGATTTTATTATATTTTTATAAATTAATTATATTATATATTTAAAAATATATATTTAAGTGAGTTGTACATTAGTTTTACTTTATTTTTGAATCAAATTACACGAAGTTATTTTATTTTATTATTCCATTTTACTCATGTCATTTGATCATAAATAAATAAATAGATAGTTTAATTTGGGGCTAATTTAATTTGGACATTTATATGCATTCAATTTATCACAAATACAAATTGATCATGGGTCTTGAATAATTCAAGATTTGCATGTACATTTAGTTAATTATTATGATTTATTTTCAATAATTTTGATAAAAGTAGAAAATTTGAAATTAGTACTCCATTTTTTCATTACCTTTTTTTTCAAAATTTCCCCCTTGTAATTATTTGTTCATTTGAATGATAATTATTAATAATTGAATTCATGAGAATTATATCTTTTGTCAATTTTTTTGTAACAAAGTTTTAAAAATGAGAACATGATTTTTTTCCCATTTTATTAATACTACATCATTAAACAATAACATTATAATAATGTGTGTCATATTTTATGACTAATTCTAGTCATGTTAGTTGTATTCTAGTTAACATAGACTAATCCACATGTGCACCGTCAACATTTACCACATGTGCAACATATTGTCTAATTTGATTATAATACTAAATTTTTTAGTCATAACAGGTATTGATCTTAGTCATGATGGACACATTTAATCACTTTAGACTACTAGTGCATTATAAATATTAACTATATGGTCATTTTCATCATGATGCTAGTAACATAAAAACCATGTTTCTATAGTATTGGGTATGTTTACTTTCCCAAAACAATTGGCTAATATTTTCCAAAACCAAAAAGTTTCTAATATTTTCAATAGCATTGGTATTTTTGGTAAATTTAGTAGATTTGATAAATTTGGTAACATTGATAAATCCAATAGGTCATGTAAAGTGATTTTTGGTATCCGACGCAAAATTTCTTGTGAGGTTGGTTTTAACTAAAATTTGTATATTGGCTTTAGGTAGATCCCTTGGAAGTTCTTTTTGTTGTATGTCCTTAATATCTTTTTCAAACGAACATAGAAGCTTTTCTTCTTTTGCCAATTGGCCAAGTTCTTGTTCTTGGGAAACTTAATTTCCTTGAATACCACATAATACAAAGGCATTTAACTACAAGTGGTAATTGCCAAAACCATGTCAATAACAACATCGTCTTTCTTAGGTGCAGTTGTTGCATTTTCTTTAAACATTGCTTGAGCTATGTCCTTATGAAGGTAGTCATAAATTTTATGTTCAATGGAATTGCAAATGAAGCAATGGTAATTGATGGAACCAGATTTGTTTGCTTTTCCATAATGATGCACCCCAAACTTCTTAATAGACTCAAATGCAAGTCCAAAGGTGAAAATAGTGGAAGCTCCCTAGCGTGCAGCACTTTGAGGGGGGTAGAAGGGCATGCTGGAGCTCTAGGATGGGGACTAAGATGAGTGATAAATGAATCAATTATTCCCATAGACTTGCACAAACTAAATAACAAGTTGGTTAGTGCATAATTGGAACATTTTTGGTGCACGAACGAGTCACGAACATACACATATTCACAAGACTCACCACGGCCCAAACTTGGGGGAAGCCACCACCTTCCCCCTTTATAATATTTTTTGTGATTTTTCACATGGGCTACATCCAAATGTCATTTTGTCCCAGGATTCCCAAGTTGGGATTTTCAAAATTCCCTAAATTAGGACTCTTACAAATTTGGAGGTTCATAATTTTTTGTGCCGACCTTCGATTGAAGTGAGGTCTAAAGCAAAGTTGTATCCTTTATTGAGAGCTTTCCAACAATATGTGGCATTCCATCTACACACAAATAAATCAGGGTGATTCCCAACTTTTAGTGGTCGGGAGTCAAATTGATAGTTTGACTTTTGGCCTTTCTTTTGGCCATAACTTGTGTTTAAAGTACTCAAATGAGATGTGCAAACTCATTTTAAATATTTTGGTTTTAAGACCTTTTTAATGGTATAATTAATTTTTTAATCCAATGAGTTTTGACCCTTGAAATTGCCTTCTGAAAGCTTAGGAGTCTATTGGGACTCTAACTCCCAAAGTGGGAACTCACTTAGGAGTGTGTGGGTTCATTCCTTCACACCTTCTTACACTCCTGAGAGCATGAAATGTGATTCTTAGGCTTCACTCTCGACCCGCACCTTTGCAAGCCTTTGTTTTCGTCGTGAGCCCAAGGCTAGGGTTGTAACACATGACCTCCTTTGTTATTGGATTAATTTCTTGTACCACCACCAATTTGGGCCAAAATTCCATGCACAACTACCTCTTTATTTATAAGTTTGTTGTTTAGATTGTTTCAATTTTAATGGAAACCCTCCTTGAAATGTCCCTATTTATTACATAGACACATCACATTTGTTTATCCATTTTTATTTTTCGGTAACATTTATAGAACGTAGCCTCCAATTCTTCAAATCTACAAAATTGGATGGGCTCTCACAAAAAATATTCCCCACGTAGATGTGATAATTGTGACGTGTAAAACAAAAAAAATTGTTGATATCAACATCATTTTTGACGCACCCCTAAGCTCCTTGATGGACTCAATTACGAGTCCAAAGGTGAAGACAATAGAAGGAGAAGGAATTGGGACGCGCTCCCTGGCTCGCAACACTTCAAGGGTAGAGGGGCATGTTAAAGCTTCGGGATGGGACTATGAAGATTGACAAGTAATTCAATTACTCACACGAACTTGCACAAACCAAACAACAAGTTGGTTAGTGTGTAATTGGAGCATTTTAGTGCATGGACGAGCTAAGGGTAAACATGGATTCACAAAACTTACCATGGCCCAAACTTGGGGGAAGCCACCACCTTCCCCCTTATAGTATACTTTGTGCATGGCCATGGGACCAGCACCCAAATGTCATTTTGTCCAGGGATTCCCAAGTGGGAGTCTTGAAATTCCCAAAGTTGGGACTCCCACAACTTTAAGGGCCCATAACTTTGTGTGCAAACCTCCAATTAAGATAAGGTTTGAAGCAAAGTTATAGCCATTGTTGAGATTTTTTCAACGGTATCTCACACAACACCTGAACATAAGGAAATTGGGGCGATTCCCAACTTCTAGTGGTCGGGAATCAAATTGGCAAATTGACTCCCGACCTTTCTTTTGACCATAACTCGTGTTTTAAGTGTCCAAATGGGTCATGCGAGCCCATTTTAGAGATCAAAGTTTCAAAAGCTTTTCAATGATATAATGATCATTTCAATCCAATGGGTTTTGATCCTTATAATTGTTCTTTGAAAATGTGGGAGTCCATTAGGACTCCAACTCCCAAAGTGGGAGCTCACTTGGGAATGTGAGGATTCATTCCTTCACACTCTCCTACACTCTTAAGAGCATGAGATGTGACTCTCAGGCTTCTTTTTTGGCCCTCACCCTTGCAAGCCCTTGCTTTGGTCGTGAGACGAAGGCTAGGGTTGTGACAATTTTTTTCTCCATTGGCTTGAATGGCCTTGTGAAAAACTTATACATGAGCATCATGATCCATTCTTGTATTGTAAATGAAGTAATGTAAAAATTTCCTACTTGGCAAAGGATTTGGTGCTACATGAGGTTGGATAAAATGCCATGGGGGATACCATAGATTCCAAATAGGCCCTATCCATGGTCCTATGGTCCTACAATGTATGATTTTGGATTTTAGTCTTTTAGGGGTCTACTACCACCGCCTCTTGGAGAACTACTACCACCACCTCCAAAAGGATTGCCACCACCGTTGAAAAGTTCACCACCATTGTTGCTTGTAGGTACATTTCGTTCATTGGTAAAAAGCCCATTAACATTTTTAATCGGGGATGGTTGGCCTCTTTGTTCATGGTACAATCTTTCAAAATACTCATCATCTTCATCCAAAAGCTCCCTATGATTTGTTACAATCCCAACTTGTGTAATTCCAAAAATTAACTTTGGTGGTGTTGTGGGGTTAATTAAGGGATTGAACATTGGAAGCCACATTGTAGGAACATTTTTTATGCCCCCATTACCAGAATAAAAATATGGTGTATAGGGTCCAACATGAAAATACATTGAATTTGGAGATCCTACTAAATTTTTCTCCATGACATTTTTGGTAAGTGGAATAGAGACAAGTGGAATAACTAATTCTCTACAAGTTACATTTGGTAGTGCTAAAGGATAAATTGAATTTTGAACATTCAAAACTAAAATTTGAACATGTAATGATATTGAATAAGGTCTATCATCCGTCAACATCGTTTGGGTAAGCAAAATTCGACTAGACTCATAAGGACAATACTTTGCAACTAGTGACTTGAATCTTGACAAAAAGTGCAAGCAGGAAATGCACAAGGAGAAGTACAAGTATTAAAAATGAAAGTTACAGAAATTTCCTGATGGAATGAAGTCTTTTTCATTTGAAATGTTCATCTTCAAAGACTTCACGTTTTGCACTTCATTTGAAGGCTCCTTCCCCTAAAACCGGTGCAGTTCATTAATTTGTTTCTAGAATCAATCAATTTCAGTTTTTCTAGTGTGTGGAATTGTCACAACGGTTTCATGGGACCAAAAATATTTATTTTTGATAAGGTCCCAAATTAGTTCTCGTGGAGTTTTTGGTTTGATTTTATTGTGTCACAATTTTGGTGGATGATTTTCAATAGGTGGAATAGTTTCCAATTCAATATTTTCAATAACATCTTCCAATTTGTTTTGCTCCCCACTGTGAAAGGTCACAACCTCTTTTGGGTCAATTTTTGGTTGTTCCAATTGCTCCAAATTACCTATGTGCCCTACTTCAGCACTTTCTTGCATAAATTGTTCCATTATTTTCTTCATACTTTTTATCAACATTATTGGCATATTGTAAATGATTACAGAAAACTTGTAATCTATGGGTTATTTTGGTTTTTTATTTTTATTTGTCAAACAACAACGATAATCAATCTATAGTTTGTTTTAGTTAGATCAAATAGTTCTAACCAATATTTGTCCAAATAGGAATGATAATGAACCACAATTTTTGGATTCAATATATGTGGCATGGTCACCAAATGTTAAGGTCACCTAATGAACTATTGGGTTTTGAAATAAATAAGGGAAAAGAAGGTAGAATCTTCTTATTTTCCTCAAATAAGCAAAAAGCTTAAAATAGGTATTGTCCGCACTTAGTAAAACAACTTCATGAACTTTTTATAGAAACAAACCTCAAAGAAAAAAACCTTGCACATAAAAAGATCGAATACTCACAACAAACAAAGAAAAAACTACCCATAAAACTTCCACATACAAAAGTATGGTAGTAGAAAATAGTAAGTTACTCTAGAATATATTCTCTTGTATAGCCCATAAAAGGACAACACTTTAAGTACTTCCAAGAAAGAAAGTCAGAAATGGTGGAATAGGCAGTTAACTTAATCCCAAAAAAATTGGTCCTAAATATAACTTAGCTTAAATTAGTAATATAAACTAGTTTCGATAATAAGGTTTTTGGTAGAAAAAATTCAATAAATGGGTTTTAATAGGGAAAATTCAGTTTTGGTAAAACTTCAGTAAAAATTCAATTTTGGTAAAATCTACTTTTAACAATGGATCTAGGGCCTTGTCTTGTAGCACGACTAGTAGATGTAGCTTCAATGTGTTGCAAAAGGGCCCTTTCTTCTTTTCTTTATTGTGACTTTTCCTTGACACACACTTGGGATTGTTATTCAACTTATGTTCGGGTTGCCAAACTCAGGCATACTCCCTTTTAAAAACTAATATTCCATCTTCATCATCTTCAACGTTAAACCCATCAACTTCCATTGCACCCTCACTTCCCAACAACCCTAATCCTTCTACATGCACAACTAGGTGAAGCCGATGATTTGGAGCATACATTCGTTTGTTCTTGAAGTTACCCATGTTTTTTCACAACATTTGATGAAAGTAATTTGAACCATGGTGAAATGATAGACCTAAATTTGTGTAGCAAACAATATAATTTGCAAATTTTCATGTTCCGGCTAACTTACATTCATAATTCAAAATAAGTTAGTGCTTGAATTTCATCATTGATCAACATAGAAAACCCAAAACAAAGTTCCATAACCCTAAAATAAATAATGTTATTTGTATTTACAAAAAGACATGTTTTACCATTATCATGTAATGACTTTTTTGTTAGAACATGAAATCATTATAGCATGCTTTAAATCAACTAATCTGAAACCTCAACCTTTGGAGTTCATGAGATCTTTGATTTCAAACAACAAATTCATCACCCAATCCAACCTTCAAAATCTTCACAACAAAGGTTTCTTAAAGGTTGCATTGGGCATGGAACCTATCATAATTGCTCCTTGGTGCTTGTTTCGATTGTGAGCAGCAAATAACTTGACAGTGGTGGAGGATGAAAATCCATGGTAGGCAAGCTTTTGCTAGTCTAAATAATGGTGACCATTAAGCACAACGAATTATGAGTTATGAATTTCACACACAAATTGATGTTCACCATAAAAAAACTTAGCATAATGGTTGGTAGGTCACTTGAATACTAAAGATGAAACAATGAACTACTAATGAAGGACTTTGCATATATGGGCTTTCCATAGACATTTGTTCATTCCACATTGGATGAATTGATTTTCATTGATACATTATATAATATAAAATTTTGTCAAAATTAATTTAATCTTTATATGTTAAATTGCATAATAAATGTTTTGTATCTAATACACACTTGTGAATGATTCAATGGTTTTCATACACATAGCTACAATATCCAAATTAATAAATCACGTACATGCTAGCTTTTGGATCTAATCATGTTGATTCATTTGGTTTTAATATTTGTTGACATTTTAAAAATGAAAATGAAAATCCTCCTTATTACGTGCAAACATGAAATTTAATAAACATAATTTTTTATTTCATGCTAAATGTAAGAAATCACACACACACACACACACACACACACACATGTGTAATATTATATATCAGATCAAATTTCCATGAAAATGCAACCTTTTCATACACAACAAAAACATTTTGTCTTTGAGGAGGTATTTCAAATTAACAAATATTAATGGTCAAAACCATGTTCATATGCTAAAAAAGTGATTACATGGATAAATAAGTTCAAAACATATATTCCAATTGATTTCAACTCCATGCCTTCATAATCATCAAACTATGCCCATCCACAAAATATTAGAAGGAATGGATTAATTTTACATAGGGTTAAGGACATTCAAAGTTTTAGCCCTAATCAACACTATAATGTTCACTACTTAATATTCACCAAATGACCATTGATACATTTAGATTACCCAAAAAAAATTGAGATGAAAATTCATGAGTATAAAAAAATTATGCACTTAATTTCATCAAATTCTAAAGCTTATAACTCATGCAACAAAATTTCAAAGTTAAGGTGGTGTAGGATTTTATTGCATTCAACACAATCCTTGACTCTTTTTGTTTTCATGTCCGTTGAAATTCTATAATGCTTAAGATTCTATAAATTGTTGAGCAATTCCAAATTTTATCTAAAACTAGACTGGAAGTTCTAAATCTTTCAGGAGTAGTTACACTTATAGTCGGTCAAACTCACCCCATGGTCAATAGTGAGAGATAAACATGAATGAATGTGGATGAAATCAACTGATGAATGTAATTGAATATAATGGATTATGATAGATGAAATAACTAATCCATGATCCTGTTTTACCTCGTAACTCCTGGCTCATCGCTCATGACCTAGCTGCTCACGAATTAGGGCCCTATTGAACCAGGCTCACGAACTTTCGATCAAGCGTTATTGGAACAGTTTACTACGACCCTGTTGAACCAGCCTTCCTCGGAATTTGGCATGAATTTTCGTCCAAAAGATACCATGGACGTAGGCCTCTAAAATTTTACAAGCCACCAGGAATCGCTGGGACCTCGCGATGAAGGAGGGCGGCCGGGGAGATGTTTGTGGTCACAATTCATTGTACATTTTTACTGCTCGGCATCCATGACTTGGCCGTGGGGCATGTGGTAGCCATGGCCGCCCTCTATAGGCAAACAATTGAAAAAGCCACCTACAATTGGATCAGAAGCTATAAGAAGGTGAATCTTACCCTTTTTCGTTTTAAGACTTTTTCTTTGAACCTTTTTCCCCTACAGGAACAACCCCTCCATACACCATCCATTGAATTTTATTTTGATTGAAATTGACCGCGCGAAATGACCGTTTGAAAAAGTGGGAGTCAGAAAAATAAACCCCGCTAATAAAGCTCCTTTGGAGTCCATGTGAAAAACCGCCGGTTGATTGTTGATTCCAGTTTATAGGGTTACGAAACCAGCGGCGACCTGGCAAATGGTCAGGTTCCGAACTAATCCCAGGTGGAGCCAGTCCTACAGGTAACCGAACTCGTCCTTTAGTAGCCAGTCAACGTGTCCTCCACTCTACGGAACACAAAAAGAGCCAGACTAGAATTATAAGTCCTAGAGTCGTTCCTTTGTCTCAGGGTGGAGCCCCAAGACCTATAGTATAAGGCAAGGACTTGGGGCCTAGGAATGTTGGTTCTGATACCCAAGGGTTTGACGTCCCAAGACCTGAGTCTTTCGAAGTCTAGGACTTTCCAGTCTCAGTACATAGGACATGAATTTTTTAAAGGTCTAGGACGTTATGTTTGTACAAGCCAAAGACATTAAGGCTAAAACATATGGTGTAGGACATGAAAGCTTAAGGGCCTAGAACATTGGGCTTTAGACTTTTTCTATCCCTATGGCCCAGACATGAGGCCTGGAGACATGAAGATTTTGACTATCCTTGCTCCAAGGGCTTACACATGAGGCCTAAACACAAAAGCATCTCAAAGGCCTAGGACATGAGAGCCTAGGGACGTGAAAACAATTGATCCTAAAGGAAATGAGGGCATCAGAAGGGGTGATCCCTGTCTTTGACTCCTATACCGGGGGCCTAAAGACACAACAGTACCTGGCCCAGGGACTTGCAAACAAGGAACATAAAGACATTTGACCTAGGGACGTGAATAAGTCTGTTTTTTCTGACGCTATTCATTACCCCTTATTGCAGTTGCCAAAAATACATCAACAAACATTGGGGCATTCACTTTCAGAATTGCTCTGTCACATGTCACTACAACATGTCCTAAGCCAACTATTATAAACGTTAAACCCAATGTCTTAGGCCCCAAGCCAAATGGCCTAGCCATAAATCCAGTGTCTTGCGTCCTAAGCCATTTGTCTTACACGTCAAAGCAAAGTATCTTAAACCCTAAGCCCTATGTTTTAGGGCCAAAGCCAAATGTCATGAGCCCTAAAGCCAAATCTTTAAGGCCTTAGCCAAATGTCTTAAACCATAAAGTCAAAGGTTCTAAGCCTTAAACCAATTGTCCTCTGCCACATGTGAAAATTTCATATAAACACCCTACACCAACTATCCTAGGCAATTGGTGAAAGATCTCACCAAAGACCCTAAGCCAACTGTCCTATGCCATTAATGGGGTCTCACAAATTCCTTAAGCCAAATCCCTTATAAATAAATAAAGCCAAAAGTTTATGAACTCCCCCTCAACCACAAGTCCTAGGCCACAAGCCAAAAGTCCCATGGACATTAGTCAAATATTTTGCAGACGTCCTGAGCCAAATCTACTTAGATTCAATATCAAGTAGGCTGTAGAAACAAAAACATATGTTAAAGCCAATATGATTTGACTTAGTATTAAACCCTAAGCCAATAAATTTAACCCCAAGCCAAAATCTAATTTGACTTGCACATTCTGACTTGGCGCTAGAATAGTTTTGTGCATATTGGTTTAGGGTTAAATAATTTTCAGCATTTTGGCTTGGGGTTATAACAACTTTTGGGATCTTGGCTTTGGTTTAGAATATATTTTGGCATCTTGGCCTCAGATAGTGCCATGTCCCATATGGCTGTTTTTGTATTCCATAGGGAAGATGTTAAATTGACCAAAGAAATTGAATGCAGTTAGTATAAAAAGTACTGCTGCGATTTCCCACCCCAGCCCTCTGCTCTTTGCCTCCTTTGTTTTTACCTTGTTACACCTAATTGATGGGCCAGTGCGCCCCTGGCCTTTTGGCTTTTCTCCTTGTGATACCTAATCACGTTCTGTGTCCATGTCATTCATGTTTTGGACCTGTTACTGGTATTAGGGGTATGTAACATGTCACTGGGCATTTTATGTGCCCTTTAGAACATTCGTAATATGTAAGGTTATGAGTGCAAAACATGCGTGGGTATCACTGAATTTGTTTTAGAAAATGTGAATGGGGGCGAAGGCCAGACTAGGGGAAAAAATCGCAGGAGTACTTTTGTACTGACTGCATTCAATTTCTTTGTCCGATTTAACATTTCAATGGGTACTTGCGCCATGCATGCACGATGTTATCGCCAGGCTACTGCAGCTGCGTCTACGGTGCAACGGCTGCAGGTAAAGAACTACGATACCAATTTTGTTTTCTAAATTGCAGGGAATCTCGAGGGTATGGCTGTAGCTCGCTGCAGCCATTTAAGAGAGGTTCAACGAGCAACTAGACCACTAGAGCTTAAGGCATCTCGGCGAGTGATCAGGAGGGGGATAGCGAGTTTCTGCTTCTTTCTAGAAGTCAAGTGAGGAATTCAAGTCGCTGCTGATCATAAAAAACGTTTTGAAATTTCGGGTGTGGTAGTTGAGTTACAATTTAGCCCATGATCAGCGCGTTGCAGGCAAGAAATATAATTTGTGACCGGAGCGCCACGAATTAATTAGTTCCCTTTCGACGTAGTCTCGAGTCGGGAGATAAGGTTTTGAGACGTATTGCACTGGCTGCTCATTTGTTGCGGGCCGTAGTCGCTTGACTCGATACGGGCGTTGTGTGTGATTTCCAAACAAGGTCAGAAAAGTTCAATTCTTTTTGCGCGTTGGTGGAGTTCCTACTCGAGGTTTTTGTAGTCCTCGACACTGCAGAAATGAACTAGGAGATTC
>Ga0116228_10000851_pt1 | contig 24237 bp, 17 predicted proteins | sample S1TSphfallax_2_FD_89694 | JGI IMG/M metagenome (GOLD analysis project Ga0116228, IMG submission 89694) | Host-associated microbial communities from peat moss isolated from Minnesota, USA - S1T2_Fc - Sphagnum fallax MG | ecosystem: Host-associated > Plants > Peat moss > Unclassified | place...
AGGCCTATCATGGCATCGCCCCCGCCTGGACGCCGGGCCATGGCGGCCTCATCGAGGAAGATCGCGTCCATATCCATGACTTCGATTGGAACGACCTCGAGTCTTTCGAGACGTGCCTCAAGCAACACCGTGGAGACGTCGCGGCCGTCATCATGACCCCCTTCCATCACCCGGCGTTCAAAGCCTCGCAGATGCCGGCTCCGGGCTTCTGGCAGCACATCGAAGCAGCCTGCCGCAAGGAAGGCATCGTGCTCATCCTGGATGACATCCGAGCTGGGTTCCGGCTGAATCTGCACGGCTCGCACAAGGTCTTTGGGTTCGAGCCCGATCTCATTTGCTTCTGCAAAGCGCTCGCCAACGGCCATGCACTGTCCGCCACGTTGGGGCGAAAGGAGCTCCGCGTCGCCGCGAGCAAAGTGTTCCTCACGGGAAGCTTCTGGAACAGCGCACCCGCGATGGCGGCTTCCATGGCATGCCTGAATATCATGGAACGCGAAGACGTCGTGACCGCGCTGCGTCATCGCGGCGACGCGCTCATGAATGGCCTGATCGCGCTCGGCCAAAAACACGGCTACGAGATGGTTGCCACGGGGCCACCCGCCTTACCGTTTCCGGTGTTCGTGCAAGATCCAGACCTACGGCGGCAACAGCGATTCTGCGGCGAGGTCACGCGGCGTGGCGCCTTGTTTCACCCACATCACAATTGGTTCTTGTCGATGGCGCACGAGGCGTCGCATATCAATGCCACGTTGGCGATGGCGGATGAGGCATTTGCTCTGATGAAGCGCGAAGGCGTGTAGGCTACAGAATCCAAAACACGCGTGCCGCTGCTAGAATTGGTTCGCTAGAGTGCCGTTGAACCACGGAAGGTGTATGACCTCAATCCTCCAGCCTATTCTTTTCCTCAGAGTCCTGCCGCTCGTTCTTCTTGCCTCCGCGCTGGCTACCTGCGGTGGCGACGGCGGCACCGGAACAACGGTCGCCGAACCACATACTTGGACTGCCGCGCAAAGTATGCTGAATCCGCGTACTGGGCACACAGCGACATTGCTTGCGGATGGCAAGGTCCTGGTTGCGGGCGGCCAATCGTCCTTCACTTCCGTTCTTGCCAGTGCCGAACTGTACGATCCCAACACGGACACCTGGACACAGACGGGGAGCATGAGCACAGCTCGGACAGGTCACACGGCGACCCTGCTCGCCAATGGCGATGTGCTGGTCGCTGGCGGCGCTGTAACGACGGACCTGACTCTCACCAACACCGCTGAAATATACGATTCGACCAGCGGCACTTGGAGCGCGACAGGCAGCATGAACTTGCGGTCCAGCGATAACGCGGCCGTCTTGTTGCCGAACGGAAACGTTGTGGTGGCTAGTGGAACCGATGCGGAGCTGTACGATACGGCTACTGGCACCTGGACCACGATCTCCAGTCCGGGTGGAGATGGGTATTACACAAGCGCAAATCTCATGACCGTGGTGCCCAATGTCGGCGTACTGGCGATCCTCAATAGCCTTCCGCAACAATATGACTCGTCAACCAATGTTTGGACGCCGACCAATCCACTCCCTGGTGTCCAATATGAGTCTGGACCATACCAAGTTAACCTGACGACTTTAAAGGATGGGACAGTTCTGACCGCCGGCGGCTTCATTTATCCCGGAGGTACCCAGACTGTCTTTCCCTCAGTCAACACCGCTTTCATTTACCAACCTTCAACTGGCGCCTGGAGCACAACCGGCAACATGACTACCAAGCGCGATGCCGCGAGCGCCAGCCTGCTTCAAGACGGGACTGTACTCGTTTTCGGAGGAACCTCTGACTCGAGCAGTGAACTCTTTGATCCTTCGACGGGCACATGGTCAGCGACGGGCAATATGGTCACCGCCCTCAGTATAAATGGTACGGCCACGGTACTGTCCGACGGCAGAGTCTTGGTCGCGGGCGGTATCGCCGTCAACAGCAACCCGAACTCCGCAAATGCGCCCTTCTCGAATGCGGAGATATACACGCCGTAGCTCGGCGTACTTTCGAAAACGTCCACTCCTCTCAGGCGCGCCGCAGGCCGTAATACTTGCGCAGCCCCCACTGCACCCACGAGCGCCGCACGCTGCGCGCGAGTACCCGCGCAATGCCAGCCTGAAAGATGTCTCCCACCGCCTGTACCGGCCCGCGCACCCTTCCCTCGACAATGGCAACCAGGAGATCCGCGACCGCTTGCGAACCCTTGGCACGTTTCATGTTCTCGTCGATGGCGTGCCAGGCGCGAATCAAATTGGGCTGATATTCGGACGCCAGTTCGCTGCCGATGCGGCGAGTCGATTCATGGAAATTGGTGGCAAAATCGCCGGGACGTACGTCGACCACACGCACGCCGGTATGCAACAGCTCGAACCCCAAGCCTTCCGACATCGAGCTCACGGCGGCCTTGAACATGGAATACGGCGCCATGAACGGCAGCGGGAACTCGCCGGCCAGAGAGGCCACGTTGACAATGAGCCCGGTATGGCGCGCGCGCATCTCGGGTAGTGCGAGGCGAATCAATCGCATCGGACCTAGCAGCAATGTCTCGAATTGAGCGATGAACTCCTCGTCCGAAAAGCTCTCCAGTGGCCCGAACACTCCGGCCCCGGCATTATTGATGAGCACATCGAAGTATCCTGCTTCGCGCAACGCCTCACCATAGCTCGTCTCAATCGAGTCCTTATCGTTGAGATCTAGTACCACGGGATGCAATCGTTCCAAGTCCGGCATCGTGGACACATTTCGCCCGGTGCCCCATACCTGGTGGCCCCTTTTGCACAGCAACTCTGCGGTGAGTAGCCCTATACCGGCGCTTGCACCGGTGAGAAACACATGTTTCAAATTTCTTTCCCACAAAGAAACGCGTTCCATTTAGGTAGAATGCGGTCGAAAGTGTAGCGGCCGGACACATCCGCGCCTTTTGCAATCAATTCATCTCTTCGCATCGCGTTTTCGGGACTGATGATCCTGTCGATTGCGTGGCTTAGGTCGTCGAACGAGTAAGGATTGAAATATTCCGCGGCGTCGTCATAAACCTCCCGATGCACTGGAATATCAGAGGCAACGACCGCGCCTCCGGATCGCATCGCTTCGACTCCGGCGAAATCGAATCCCTCGCCGAAGCTCGGGCAAATTGTGGCACGGGCATGCTTATAGAGCAGCCGCAAATCAGACGAAGGCACATTCGTGAGGAAAAACGCGTCGCCTCGTTCCAACCAAGGACGAAATTTATCTACGATCTCGGAATGATGCCAACCAAGCTTGCCCACGATGATCAGCTTTACGTCGGGAAACTTCTCGGAGCGTATCTTTTCCCATGCACGCAAAAGCGCTTCATGATTTTTTCGTGGTTCGATGGTGGACACGATCAAAAGGTACTCCAGCGGTACAACAGAATCTTCGGCGAAGGAGGCGTTCCAGAAGGCAGTGTCCAGCGGCGACTCGATCTCAGTATTGAGCCGAGTTCTGATGATCTGTGGAATACGCTTCGGAATCGATGCCTCATCGAAATAATCGTGCGAGACCATGTTGTGAATGGTGATGGAGCGCGCCTCAACCTGAGGAAACACCGACACCAGATCCTTTCTGGTGGCTTCCGACACGCAGACGAACCACGCTCCCGCTGCCACATTCTTGCGCAAGGCATGGTAGTGAAAGGCGTGGTGCCACCGTTTGTCTGAGATGGTGTGCGGCATCGTCAAGGGAATGGCGTCGTGATACCGCACAACCAACTTTGTCTTTTTGGAGACTGTGGCGGGGTAAGGAGTTTCCGCGATCATTACATCGAAATCCGACGTGTCCAGCCTCGGAAACAGTGAGGGGTAGCCCATTTTTCTCGTGACGACTGCCGCAATTTGCATGGAATTCCAAGGTTCGCGCACGATGCGATATCCGCTGCTCGTTACAGTGTCAAAGTCGGCCGGCGGCAACGTCTGAGCGAAGAATCGGCGCCAAAGAAAGTCTTTGAAATGTAGCGCCTCGAACCGCGAAAGAGACTGCCTGCCGCCCAAAAGATGCCATAGCGACATGGCAAAGGCATACCCGAAAGCACGAAGTTTGGAGTCCCAGTATTTCTGCTCAAGCGTAATGACCACCCGACCCAAGCGATTTACTTGGCGGTCCCTCGATTGTCTTTCCTGAGTCTTGCGCTTGGCAGGCAGACCGGAGGGAAGCACTCGTGTGGGATGCTGCAGCAGACCTTCCACCGAAATTCCCGCGAGTAACGAAAGCCCGCGGAATAGTAGACGCGTCTCTTGTGGGATTCCGGCGTTGCCGTTCATGGCGGCACGCATCTCAAGCAGAATTTTCAATTCCCTGGCTTTCGAATCGGGCATAGAAGGTGTGCTAGAGACGCCTGTCGACCAGTCGCGAACCATGTGGCGGGTCTTCGGCGCCCAGCGCCCGCATTTCGCGCACCGCCAAGAGCGCAATAAGCAACACGCCAATGACAGCCAAGGTTGAAATGACTACGTCGTGAACAGACACCCATTCAAACTTTGCCAGATAAGGAGAAAAGGAACGCAGGTCAAGAATACCGAATGCGAGCACCAGCAGATTGCCAATTAATAAAAGGGCACGGATTTCGGTTGGACCGAAGCCGAAGTAGGTAATACGCATTCTTTGCCGGACATGAGTACCAATCATGGTATAGATAAATGCCATCAAGAATGTGATCAGTCCCAGACATGACACCGCGAAATGCGCGCACGGTGAGATGCCAATGCCAATAAAGATGATCACCTGGGAAAACATGTCGCTGGTGTGATCGATGAAAAAACCATAGCGAGGGCGTTCTATCTGGCGATACCGCGCCAACGTTCCATCGACGGAATCGCCGAGCCAATTCGCGATCAGTCCAAAGTTAGCGAGCCAGAGCCAGCTTAATGACGAACAACTGAGAACGAACCCAGTGCCGGTGAGCAGCGCCCCGGAAAAACCAAGTAATGTCAGGTGATCGGGTTTGACGCTGGGCGGCATGCGCTGAGCGAGCCACGCCAATGCCGGCCGCTCCAGCGCGCCCAGCACACTTTGATTCACGCGCGTCACAGCCATCCCGTGCAGTGCCTTGGGCTTTACGAATTGTGCCTGCAGGGTACAGAAAGGGTTCACCGCGCTCAAGTCTATGCAAACGAGACCGCGTGAGACGCATCAGTAAAATCTTGCAAATGGGGAAAAAATCATTAGCCTACACGCACGATTCTATTTATAATTCATGCGTTAAGGACGTGCGCCTGTGCTAACGGTTGCCGCTGCGACTGGATGACGGTGGATCACCCCATCCCCTACGCGATTTGAGCAATATGCCGGTCGCCGCTCAAACCTTCCCTGGCGACCATATCTGCACTCATGCTTCAAATCCGCGTTTTCTTTTTATCTTTTTTAGCGCTTATTTTTCTGAATGGTTGCGCAGGGTTCTTGCCCACAATTGGCCCCAGCCGCTATCAGATCGAGCATAAAAAGTCCTCACAAAATGCTGCCGCGTTTCAGATTATCGATGTAAACGATGCCGTCACGCAGCAGCTGCTGGCGCAGCGTAGCCAGCGCATGTTCTCGGAAACTTTGGGAAATCGGCGGATTGCATCGCGCACAGTTGGCGCTGGCGATCTGCTCGAGGTCTGGATCTGGGAAGCTGCTCCGGCGACATTATTCGGCACGGCCACGGTGACTTCCAACGCGATCGCGACCTCGCATCCGACGACATTGCCCGAGCAGCCGGTAGATGACGATGGCTTCATCTTGGTGCCCTTTGCGGGGCGCGTACCCGCGGCCGGCAAAACTCTGCAGGAAATCGAGGCCGAAATAACGGTGCGTCTGAAAGGCAAAGCCAATCAACCCGAAGTGCTCGTCAAGATGACGCGGAACTATTCATCGAATGCCACTGTCGTTGGAGAGGTAAATCTCAGCACTCGCATTCAACTGGTGCCTGGCAACGAGCGCCTGCTGGATGCGCTGGCGGCAGCGGGCGGCGTTCGTCAACCCGTCAACAAGATGACCATACAGGTGACACGCGCCGACAACGTGTTCTCGCTGCCGCTCGAGACCATCATTCGAGATCCAAAGCAGAACGTGCCTTTGGTTCCCGGCGATGTTGTCACCGCGCTTTTTCAGCCTTATAGCTTCACGGCGTTGGGTGCAACCGGCAAGGCCGAGGAGGTCAATTTTGAAACGCAGGGAATAACGGCGGCGCAGGCGTTGGCACGTTCTGGTGGCCTCATAGATGCCAGATCGAATCCCAAGGGAGTGTTCATTTTTCGCTTCGAGCCGAAGAACGCGCTTCTCTGGCCAAACCAGCCGGTCAAGACGACTGCAGATGGCCTGGTACCCACCGTGTTTCGTGTCGACCTCACCGATCCCAACAGCTTTTTCTTAATTCAAAATTTCCCCATCGAGAACAGGGATATTTTGTACGTATCCAATGCACCCATTACGGAGATTCAGAAATATCTGAGTGTCTTGTTCGAAGTGGCATATCCAATATTGGCTATCAAGCAGGTTTACTAGGTAAGTTCGATGAAAGATTGGCTGCGTCGCCACCTGTTGTTCGTATTGCTTGTAGTGTTGCCAACGTTGGGCGCAGCAATTTACTTCGGACTAATCGCCTCGGATGTTTATACGTCGGAATCCCGTTTTTTGGTGCGCAGCCCGCAGAAGCCCGCAACCGGAGGCGCTATGGGCGCGCTGTTGATATCAACCGGGATTTCCCATTCGCAAGACGATACATATTCGGTGCGCGATTACATACTGTCCAGAGATGCGCTGAGGGAGTTGGACGGCAAGCTCCGAATACGCAGCCTGTATGGCAGTCAAAGAATCGACATTTTCAATCGTTTCCCCGGTGCCTTCGGGCTGGGAACAAGCTTTGAGCAGTTCTATCGGTACTACGGGAAACACGTAAAGGTGGAATACGATCCCTTGTCTTCGATTTCGGTGCTCACCGTTGACGCCTACACGGCTCAAGACGCCTACAACATCAATTCGCTTTTGATCGACATCAGTGAGCGTTTAGTCAACACTCTCAATGATCGCAGCCGCCGAGATCTGATCAGTTTTGCCGACAATGAGGTCCGACTGGCTTCGGACAAGGCGAAAGAAGCCTCTCTGGCCTTGTTGTCGTATCGATCAAGTCAGTCGGTATTCGAACCCGACAAGCAAGCCGCGCTGCAGCTCGAGAGCGTCGCAAAAATCCAGCAAGAACTGATTTCGACTGAAGCGGAACTTGCACAAGTAAAGAAACTCTCGCCGGACAATCCCCAGATCAACTCTTTGACCAGCCGCGCAGATTCATTGCGCGCTGCGATTTCATCTGAGGCGTCCAAAGTAACGAGTAAAAATGGCTCATTCAGCGCGCGCGCGCCAGATTTTGAGCGGCTGGCATTGGACGTTGAATTTGCCGACAAGCAGCTTGGCGTCGCGCTGGCCGAACTGGAATCCGCGCGGAGCGAAGCACAGCAGAAGCAGCTTTATCTGGAACGACTGGTCCAACCCAATCTACCGGATAAAGCGATGTCGCCTAGACGGGTCAGGTCAACCTTCACGGTCCTCGTGATCAGCCTCATCGCCTGGGGTGTCGCAAGTCTGTTGATCGCGAGCGTCAGAGAGCATGCTGACTGACGCATCGGAGCGCAACGTGAGCGCCGAAACCTCTTTCTTTGAAGCTTTGAAGGTTCAGAGCAGGGTAATGCACGCTTTGATGCTGCGCGAGCTGATTACGCGCTTCGGACGAGATAATTTAGGGGTACTTTGGCTGGTTGGCGAACCTATGATGTTCACGCTTGGGGTAGCCACACTCTGGAGTGCGGCAGGCCTGGCCCATGGAGGCATCGGCATCCCGATCGTCGCCTTCGCCGTAACGGGATATTCATCGGTTCTCATGTGGCGCAATGCTGCGTTGCATTGCACCGATGGGATCGGCGCAAATAAGCCGCTTCTGTTCCACCGTTCCGTCCAAGTCATTGATGTTCTGCTGACGCGCATCGCACTCGAAGTGGCAGGCGCCACCGCCTCCTTCATCACCCTGTCTCTTGTTTTTATTTACTTCGGTTGGATGCCTGCACCCGAGGACTTGTTCCTGGTGATCCAGGGATGGCTCATGCTTGCGTGGTTCGGTGCCAGTCTCGCACTGATGATTGGGGGCGGGACCGCCCTTTCTCCGCTGGTACAGCGTTTCTGGCACCCGGTCTCTTATCTGCTGTTTCCCCTGTCGGGAGCAGCATTCATGGTCGATTGGCTGCCGACCAAATTTCAGCAACTCGTCCTGCTGCTACCGATGGTTCACGGCGTCGAGGCGCTGCGCCACGGATATTTTGGCAACGTAGTCACGGCGCACTTCGACTTGGCCTACATGGCCGCGTGTTGCCTTATTCAAACTTTCGTCGGTATGTACTTAGTTCGCGAGTCTAGCCGCAGAATGGAATTTACCTGATGCTGGCCGTTGAACGCGTATCTAAGGTTTACATAACGCGTCACGGCAAGCACCGCGTTCTCAAAGACGTCAGCTTCACGCTTCAGCGCGGGAGAAATATAGGTATCTTGGGTCGGAATGGAGCGGGCAAATCCACGATGATCCGGCTGATCAGCGGTGCGGAGCGTCCAACGTCGGGACGCATCGTCCGAGGAATGCGTGTGTCGTGGCCGCTGGCGTTTGGCGGAGCATTCCAAAGTCATCTCACCGGTTTGGACAATCTGAAATTCGTGTGTCGAATCTATGGGGTAGATTACAAGCCTCTCGTTCCGGCGGTCGAAGAGTTCACGGAGTTGGGTGACTTCTTTCGAGAGCCGGTTTCTCACTACTCGCATGGTATGTTGACACGATTGGCTTTTGCGTTGTCCATGGCCATCGAGTTCGACTGCTTCCTTATCGACGAAGCGATGGTCGTGGGCGATAAACGCTTTCATGATCGATGTCATTATGAGCTGTTCAAGAAACGTAAGGACAGGGCCTATATCCTGGTTTCGCATGACGCCAACGTCATCCGACAGTATTGTGAAAGCGCGGTCGTACTTCATGACGGAAGTCTTCTCGCCTTCCCGAATGTCGACGCTGCTTACGAGTTTTACCAAACGACTCTGTTTGTGAACCCCGAGGACGTTGAACGCTAGTCCGAGTTTGTCAACGCGATGGCGTACCACGCTCAAAACGTCAGGCTCCGTTGCATCGTGTCGGTTCGCATTGGCGAACACCACCCGACACGGCTCCGGTACGACAGCATTATCTCAAGGAGCTTGTAGATGACGGGAACCGATACGAGTGACGTAACGATAACGCCCGCTCAAAATTTGCCGGCCATCATGTCGCTGGACTACGACCACTTCGTCCAATGCGCTTTTCTGACAATACTCAATCGTCCTGCAGATTCGGATGCGTTGGAACATTACGTCGAGCGTCTCAAGGCTGGACATCCGAAGCTTGCGATCCTCAGCGCACTTTATAAATCGGAGGAAGCACGGGCGGCGAATGTGCGAATTCCGTGGATGCGTAACGCCCTTCGCAGATACAAACTGACAAGCATTCCCGTCGTCCGGCTTGCTTTCATGTCAGACCGGCGAGACGTTCGACTCGAGTTCGAGCACAGACTTCATGCGGTGGAAAAAAAGGTGGTGCTGCTGACGGCCCAAACTGCTGCGTTGGTGGCGGAACTGGCTGAACTATCGGGTGCCTTGAGGCGTATCACGCCGCCCGAAACACGCGGCGAATACGTCGCAGCTCCGGATAATTTGGACGATGAACTGCGCGGTGAGTCCCTGGCCGCCAGGCGTATGTACAAAGCTTTATCAGATGCAATCGCCGATGAGAGAGATGATGCCGGCTTGTCAAAGTGAAAACCGCCATCTCGCTGCCGCGCATGGGCAGGACGATCAGCGGCGTTTGCGTTAGCTTCACTTAGGGAAAAACCATCAATGCGTCTCGTCATCGATCTTCAAGGAGCACAGACCGGCAGTCGGAAACGCGGCATAGGCAGATACTCGCTCTCGCTCGCGAAAGAAATCGCAAAGATCCGGGCAAAGCACGAAGTTATCGTCGCCCTGAGCGATCAGTTTCCAGATACGGTCGAGCCAATTCGCGCGGATTTCGCCGAGCTGCTTCCCCCGGATTGTATCCGCGTCTGGCACGCAGTCGGTCCTACCCGCGAGGATGATCCACAAAACATCACGCGGCGGGAGATTTCAGAAAGACTACGCGAAGCATTCCTTGCTGAGTTGCAGCCCGACGTGATTCTCGTCATGAGTCTCTTTGAGGGACTGCGGGATGACGCAGTTGGAAGTCTTGGCACTTTAAGGTTCGGGATTCCTACGGCGGTAGTCCTTTATGACCTGGTGCCGTTGGTGAATCCAGATGGACAGTTCCGCGACAGTTCTGTTCAAAAAGCGTGGTACGCGCGGAAGATCCAGTCGCTGGAGCGAAGCGATTTGTTACTGGCTATCTCGGATAGCTCTCGCGAAGAGGCGCTGCGGACGCCGCAGTTCGCGGATAAACGCATCGTAAGTGTTTCCGGTGCGTGTGACGAGTCGTTCCGCAGATTGAATGTGTCGACAGAAGATGCCGGGGAAATAACCACCCGACTTGGCATCACGCGCCAGTTCGTGCTTTACGCCGGCGGCGCGGACGAACGAAAGAATCTGCATCGACTCATAAGAGCCTATGCAGGCTTATCGCAGGAAATCAGAAACCGCCACCAACTTGTATTTGCCGGTGAGATGCCGGCGGGCGACGTTGAGTCTTTTCATCTAGCCAGCAAGGCCGCCGGCCTGGCAGTTGATGAACTGGTGTTCCTCGGATATATCGATGACGCCGATCTGATCCGGTTATACAACGATTGCGCGCTATTCGTCTTCCCCTCGCTTCACGAGGGCTTTGGCCTTCCTCCGCTGGAGGCGATGGCTTGCGGCGCCCCCGTTATCGCATCCAACGCAACCAGCTTGCCAGAGGTGATCGGACTTACCGACGCACTATTTGACCCGACATCCGTCACCGACATCAATGCAAGGATGAAACGGGCGCTTACAGATGACACGTTCCGAGCACGGTTGAGTGATCACGGACGCAAGCAAAGCATTAAATTTTCGTGGGCCCGAAGCGCGGCGATCGCACTTACCGCCCTGGAAAGCCTTGTAAATCCGAGAAGCGCACGCGTCTCGAGGCTGCTCAATGTTCAGCGAACATCATCTTTCACTCGACGCCGATTGCGCGTTCTTGCCATCAAACTCGATCATCTCGGCGACTTTCTACTTGCCATACCCGCCCTTGCCAAGCTGCGGGCTAGATTCCCATACGCGAAAATAGACATTGTTGTTGGAAGCTGGAATGCGCCTCTTGCGCAGCAGACTGGTCTTTTCGACGCGATCCACATCTTCGATTTCTTTCGCCAGAAATCATCTGATGCACCGAAGAAGAGAGAGCATGATTTGAATGAACTTCTGGCGTCACTCGGCTCGTACGACATAGCGTTAGACTTCCGTCGACCGTCCGACACCCGGTTTTTTCTGGTTAGGACGCGCGCGGCGATGAAGGTCGGCTATCGTACCTTTGATGACGCTTTGGATAGCAAGCTCAACATCGTTCTACAACAATTTAAAGACGCCTCGTCCATTACAACATACTTCAATAGGACCTCGGTCTCCCTTCAAATGCTTCAGCTGGTGGATGCCATCCCCACTGATCCAAACGATTATATTGAATTCCCAGAGATTGGCGTGACGCAGGACAGGCAACAGGGGACGGTCGCGATATTTCCAAAGGCTGGTTCGGGCGTGAGAGAGTGGAACAAAGAAAATTTTCAAAAACTGGTTGATTTGCTGGCGCCTGATCCGCTTATAGAAGGGGTAAGGATTTACTTTGCGAACGCTCGGGAAGCTGCGGACTTTTCATTTAAGCGGCACGCAAAGGTGACAACCAACATCGGGCTCGAAATGGCCGAGCTCACGCAGTCGTTGTCACGTAATAGCGTTTGCATTGCAAATAACTCGGGCGGCGCGCATCTTGCCGCGTATCTTGGAGTGACCGTCATCGCGCTTTACTCAGGTCACGAGCTCTCCTCCGAGTGGGGCCCGCAGTTCTTCGATAGCTACGTGATTGATCGCGCGGCTCAATGCGCCCCTTGCCATACAGGCAGAACCACGGAATGCGCCAATTCGCTATTCTGCGTGAACGATATCAAGGTTGATGACGTGTATAGAAAGGCAATTGAGGCGGTTTATACAAATCTTACAAACCTCGACGCAGCGCGCTCCGGTAAATTGCGGGTTTCACTCCAATGCAATACCGACACTATCGTTCGTGAATTGCTCACGTCCATCGCCAGACTACCCGGCGACATCGGCGGCTATCGTAGGCAGACGGCCGTGGCGATTTCCAAGAATCACCCCGACGTCTCAATGATTCCGAACTTAAGAGCGTTTCAAGTGAATCGCACAATCGACCATCGTTCTGCTCAGATTGACTGGCGGGGCTTCAGCGGAATCGAGCGGGACTTTCGTTGGAGCGACGGAAGCAATTCATCGATGTTGTTTGAATGTCCCGTCCCTATGCAAGCGCGTGGTATTCTCTTACTGCACGTGGCTTGCAGTGGTGAACAGCGAATTATTGGCCATTTGAACGGCATTAAAGTGTTGGATACCGTCGAGTCCGGCAGGCATGTCCATCTGCGTATGCCGGTGCGAAATCTTAAGAGCGGTCTCAATCAACTTGATTTTGAGTTTCCAAATGCGCGGCAGCCAGGAAATGGCGACGCAAGAAGGTTGGCTATGGCCGTCAGAGAGTTTACCGTCCAAGTTGACGAGAGCGGCTTAACGCGAGACTTGGTCGGTGAGGTCTGATCGGCGGCCGATCTGCACGCTATGGACGCGTCTCTTCAGCAACTTCTCGAAAAACTGCCGGGATTGAATTCCGACGAAAGCACATTCCCCAAGTGCAAGGTCTGCGAGGGCCATACCACCTTGTTCGACTGTGTTGACTTCAACAAACACTGCTCTGCGGATCCATATAGGTTCGGTTTATCGGGAATTGGCGTCCCCTATTACCGTTGTGGAAAGTGCGGTTTCATCTTCACGGACTTCATTGATAAGTGGAGCGACGATGAGATTGCGAGATACATATACAACGATGACTACGTCAAAGTGGATCCTCAGTATCATGGTACTCGGGCTCTCAACGCGGCGACCGAGATGGCACGGCACCTCGCGGGGTGCGAACGGCTCAAGATTCTGGACTACGGATCGGGTTCCGGGGTGTTTGCAGAGGAGATGCGTCGGCGGGGATTTCAGTTTATCGAAAGTTATGATCCGTTTTCTTCACCAGTAAAACCTGTCGGACTTTTTGATTTAATCACTTGCTTCGAGGTTATCGAGCATTCGCCCCAGCCACTGAAGACGTTGACGGACATGGCTGCAAGATTATCGCCTGATGGCGCGATTATCATTGGCCAAACACTGCAGCCTGGCAACATCGACGAAATTGGAGGGCGGTGGTGGTACCTGGGTCCCCGCAACGGCCATGTGTCGCTTTTCGCAGAGGAGACTTTTATTACCTTAGCTACGCAAACAAATCTGACTTATCACCGAGGTAACGGGTTATATTTTTTTGCAAGGCACAAGATGAACAAGCCTATCGCAAATGTAGCTGCCAGGGCGGGTAAGCCCGTGCACCTATGGCCCTTGGGGGCGCCGGGACCAGAATTCCCCGCGACAGGATGGCAGGGAATCGAGCTTGCCGGCCGAAGCATGTTTCGCTGGTCGACAAGTCCGGAGATATCCTGGCCCTCGCTTGACTTGAGGGTCGGTATTAACTTGATTCAGATTCCATTTCTTCTATCCATCCGCGATGGATTCGTCGAGCAGTGCATCGTCACCGTCGATGGCAAGAAACTTGTCACTCGAGTTGAGCGCGGCAAAATCAGCGGTGAAATCACTGTTAACAAATCTCGGACATGCACGGTGACGCTTTTGACACCCCCGCCACTCTCACCGTTCGATTTGAGAGGCGTGTCCGACATACGTAAGCTCGGGCTGGCCGTCAAAATCTGGTAGTTCGCGGTCCCGCCAAGTTCGCACCATGAGTATTTTCAAGACACTGTCCCAAGGCAGTTTTTTGGCGTCCAGGTTTCGGTCGCTCTTTCGTGCAGACGGCTGGGCAGCCCTTGCCCAGTCAAGGCGGTTGTCTAGAGAGGACGTGCTCAATTGCTACACGTATATGCTCGGACGCAAACCAGAGAATGACGAAGTTGTGAAGGAAGCCTTGTTACATCACTCGAGTATCCAGCAACTACGTAGGAGCTTTCTGGAATCAGCGGAGTTTCGCAGCCAATACAAAGCGTTGACGTATGAGCATAGCGAGCCAACTTACCTCTCGAAGTCTAGGCCCACTCTCGCTTTTATTCACCTGCTCAAGACAGGTGGAACCACGCTCCATTCATTACTGGAACATAACTTCACGCGTGAGCGGATTTGCCCTGTCCGTGACAATCGCCTGGATCTATATGCCGCCAGGGACCTTAGTCAGTTCGATTTCTATTCTGGCCATTTCGATTGGTTTTCAGTCGGGCTCATTCCGAGAGAAAAAGTAAAAAGAGTTGCGTTGTTTCGACAGCCGCAAGCCAGGCTGATATCGTTTTATCGGTTCATCAAATCTCACCCGCCGGGGTGGGAGCACGAAAATAATCTTTTCGTCACCTTGGTTCATAGACTGTCAGTGGAGGAATTTTTCGAGCATCCGTTCGTGAGGTCGAGCCCGGAAATTTGCAATCACTATCTTTTGGTTTTTGGTTTTGCCTACGCACAGGTTAACGTTGCGTGGGGGCCAGGCGCCAAATTCATGGAACAGACAGTTCTGGCGCAGGCAATCGATCGTGTACGTTCACTTGATGCCATCGGAATCACGGAGCGCTTCAACGAGTCGGTAGAACTGATTTTTCCTTCGCTCGATCTGCCCGTTCCAAGTTTGATACCAAAGCTTCAAGTTACTGATAGGCTGAATTCCTCGGTGGAACCGCTGGTCATGACTCCCCGTCTTGCGGAGGCACTAAGGGAGCTTACGATCCATGACGAGTTGATATATCGCGAGGCTCTGGATGAATTCGAGCGGCGGCGGAAGCCCGGCTGATAGTCTGCGATATGGGCATCACTTCATACGCGCAAAATTTTGAAGACGTCATGCTGTGGCGGGCTCTTGCGCATATCGAGGGTGGATTCTATATCGACATTGGCGCGCAGGATCCGGTAGTCGATTCCGTAAGCCTCTCCTTTTACGAGCGCGGCTGGCGGGGTATCCATGTTGAGCCAGTTGCCGATTATGCAGCGCTGCTCCGCCAGGCGAGGTCTGGCGACGTGGTTATTCAATCGGCGGTCGGCATGGGACCCTCCGTTCCGACATTTTTCGAGATCTCCGGATCGGGCATATCGACTGCAGATGCGGACATCGCCGCCGGCCATGCCAAACGCGGGATGGAGGTCCGCGAAACGCATGTGCCATGCGTCCCACTTTGCTCTGTATTTGAGCTTGTCGCCCCGGGCTCGGAAGTACACTGGCTGAAGATAGACGTTGAAGGATCCGAGGAAAGCGTCCTGCGTAGTTGGGGGCCTGCGGCAATAAGGCCTTGGATCGTCTTGGTTGAAAGCACGATTCCTCTCACCCAGACTGAGTCATATAGCGCCTGGGAGCCGTTATTACTCGCGCGGGGGTACCAGTTCGTATACTTTGACGGCTTGAACCGGTTTTACTTGTCGGAGCTTCATGGAGAGCTGCGGCCCGCGCTATCGGTTCCGCCGAATGTGTTTGACGAATTCACATTGAATGGAAGCGCCAACGCATCGTTCCATAGGCTCATCATTTCGCGTTTCGAAAAACAATCGGCGCAATTGCGCCAGCAGCTGGCCGAGCAATCTCGTTTAGCCGCCGCGGAGTTGTCTTCCGTCTTGAAGCGCGAAAAGGAGCGGTCGGAATATTTGGCGGATGCAGCCCAAGCCGCCGCGCGCAGTCGCGAAGTTGCTATGAAACGCGAACTAGATCTACTGTCTGAATTGGTTGAACTACAAAAAAATTGTGCTCTTGAATTAGCACAGCGGGATAGAGAGCACGCGGATAACCGGCTCGCCAATGAAACGCGGTACGCCGATCAGCTGCGTCGGGAGGCATTGCAGAATGCGCGCCTGCAAAGCCAGGCAATCGAACTTCAAGCTCGAATCAGAGACTTGGAAAGCGCGGCGACATTGCGTGATCATGAGATTTGCGAGAACTTGCAGAGGCTCCAGCAGCAACATGCTGCCGAACTGCGGGAAAGGGAGAATTCAGCTGCCAAGGCGGCTGCTGAATTGCGGAACGAGCTGCTGCACATAATTGAGAAGGTGAAAAGCCACTGGGACGATGTAAACTTCTCCGTGGCGAGCACGCGTCGCGAGCTGGACGAGTTGAAAAAGTCCTGGCTATGGCGTTTGCTCGTCAAGAGACGTCCGAAAGAGTCGATCGCCGCAAAATGATCGATACCAAGAACGAGCCTGACGCTGTTCTACATACCGTAAGCAATGTTCTAGCCTCATCGAGTCAACACCGCATGACTGAAGATATCGCAATCCAAACGCCGGCGGCGTCCGCTGAGGCGTTACTTGCCATGGAGGATGCAGAGTTCGTCTCGTCCGCGTATTTGAGCGTACTCGGCCGGCCTGCTGATCCAGTTGGGTTCGCTGATTACTTGCGACACATACGGGCAGGCGCTAGCAAGTCAGACATATTGGCGGCTCTGGCCACATCGCCGGAAGCAAAGCGCTTGGACCCGGATCGCATCTCAGGGTTAGCACGGATAGTTCGCGAGGCTAAGAGAATTCGAGTGCCTTTTTTTTCGAGGCGTACCTTTAAGCGCGTTATCCGAAGGGTCGAAGTCTGCGAATACCGCATCAGCAAAATGGAGCAGTCCTTTGCCGCCCGACTGGAAAAGCTCGAGAGCGAACTCGGTGCACTGCTACATGGGCATCGCAGACAAATGCAAGGGGGAGCCCTATCTCCTGTCATTCTGGACCCTGAGCTAAGATTGAAATTGCGAGAGATGTCTCTGCATGCGCGATCCTTGTATTTCCAACTCGAAGAAGCAGTGAAAGAACACTTGCGGACATCTATGCCATGAGGATTGTGATTGACCTGCAGGGTGCGCAATCCGACAGCCGCTATCGCGGGATCGGCCGATACAGCCTTGCACTCGCGGAAGCCATGGTCCGAGTGGGTCGTGGAAAACACGAATTCATCATCGCTTTGAACGGACTCCTGAGTGAGACCATTGAGCCCCTACGTGCGCGCTTTGACGGACTGCTGGATCAGGCCAACATCCGCGTATGGACCGCGGTGGGCCCCGTATCGTCCATGGATCCGCTCAATACCTGGCGCAGGCATGCCGCCGAATTGGAACGCGAAGCTTTTCTTCGATCGTTAAAGCCCGACGTCGTACATATCAGTAGTCTTTTCGAAGGTTTCTACGACAATGCCGTGGAATCCGTTGGATTGCTGCCGCGGAATTATTGTACGGCCGTGACCTTCTACGACGTGATCCCCTTGTTACAAAGCGCCATCTACTTGGAAGGACATCCGGGCTTCGAACCTCTTTATCGGGAGAAGATTTCTTTCCTGCGCAGTTCCGACATTTTCTTTGCGATATCGGAATCATCGAGAGCTGAAGCAATTGAGCATGTCGAGGTTCCCTCCGAGCATGTCATCAGCATCGCCGCGGCTGTCGATGAACGCTTTCGGCCATTCTTGTTGGATCACGACGCCGAGCTTGCAATTCGCCGTCGGTTTGGGTTGAAGAAGAAATTCATCATGTACTCGGGTGCGGCTGACGAGCGCAAGAATCATCTGCGTTTGATCAAAGCATTCTCGATGCTGCCGGATAACCTTCGTGCCCGGTATCAATTGGCGTTGGTAGGCAGGATACCCCCCGGCAACCGGCAAAACTTCGAGGCGCAGGTTACCGCCTGCGGCCTTTCATTCGATGACGTAGTCATTACAGGCGGCGTTTCCGATTCGGATTTGCACGCTTTGTACGTGCTTAGCGAGCTATTCGTTTTTCCTTCGATCCATGAGGGATTTGGCTTACCCGCACTGGAGGCCTTGTCGTGCGGCGCCGCTGTGATAGGCAGCAACACCACAAGTATCCCGGAAGTGATCGCTCTGCCCGAAGCGCTCTTCGACCCTTTCGATGAAAAGTCGATTTCGGACAAGATGCGTGAGGCGCTGACGGATGATGCGTTCAGGGAAAGACTTAGACAGCACGCCATTCCGCAGGCCGCCAATTTTTCGTGGCAGAAAAGCGCCGAGAAGGCGCTGGCCAGACTCGAGAAATGGTACGCAGAAGAGGGTCATCAAAGGCTTGCTCGAGATGCTATTGGTTCGTTCGATCCCACGAGGGAGCTCATCGCCAAGATATCGAAGCTGAATTTGGCGGGCAGTTCTCTCGATGACTGGGCCGAAACTGCGCGGGCAATCGCACATAATCACCCGCGTCCTTCGATGCCGAAATTGATGCTGGATGTGTCCGAACTCGTGCAACGCGATTCTCGTAGTGGCATTCAACGTGTGGTCCGCGCGGTGCTGGCGGAGCTGTTGGCTAGGCCGCCTGCCGGATGGCAAATAGTCTTGGTCCGCTCAACACCCGGTGTGACAGGATTGAGGACAGCTACAGATTTTACCAGGCGATTTCTTGGGCTGCCGACGATTGACGAAGAGGACTATATCGTCGAGCCACACAACGGAGACATTATTCTTGGTTTGGATCTCAATCATGGCAACGTGATTGGCCACCAGAAATATCTGCGATCCTTGAGGGATCTCGGTGTTTCGATTTACTTCGTGATTTACGACCTAATTCCGGTCACGCTGCCGTACGTGTATCCAAAGTCCGACGATCTGTCGAATTTGCATTCTTGTTGGCTCGACGTTATTCAGCAGCACGATGGCGTCATCTGCATTTCGCGGTCGGTCGCCGATGAGTTCATGCGATGGATTGACGCGTTCGGAACAGATCGCTTGCGTACTTTGAAGATTGGCTTTTTTCACCTCGGGGCGGATATGGCGGCGTCGAAGCCCACCCGCGGAATTGAAGAAAGCGCTGCGGAGGTTCGCAATCAGTTGGCTGCAAGGACCACATTTTTGTCAGTTGGCACCATAGAGCCGCGCAAGGGACAGGTCCAAACAGTTAGAGCCTTCGATCTTCTTTGGAGCCAGGGCCTTGACGTCAATCTGGTATTGGTCGGGAAGCGAGGTTGGGACGGGTCGGGTTGGAGCGTGGAGGATACCGCGAAGATGCTCGAAACTCATGCTCAACGGGGTCGGCGACTTTTTTGGCTTGATGCAATCAGCGATGAATATCTGGAACGTGTATATGCGGAATCTGATTGTATTCTTGCGACCTCTCTTGCGGAGGGATTCGGTTTGCCGATCATTGAAGCTGCACGTCACGGACTGCCCATCATCGCGCGTGATTTGCCGGTGTTCCGAGAGGTGGCGGGCGAGCACGCGGAGTATTTCGACGGATTGGACCCTGAGTCGCTTGCTCAGGCGATTCGCAATTGGATGGTGCGTAAAGAGCGAGAAGAGGTTCCCTCCTCGGCAGGTATCGTCTGCCTGACTTGGAAGGAAAGTACGAAGATGTTGCTCGACGTAATTTTGAAAAATGAGTGGTATCGCGAGTGGCGATCCGGCGATGAACTTCGTTTCCGGTCGACCGATCCGCGCTTCGGAACATTGGTGGGCGAGCGCAGGGACCGCGAAATCGTGACTACCGGCACGGCTGGCATTCTGTTGCATGGTCCGTATGTCGCGCTGAAGTCGGGGGCATACAGGATTACGGTTAGAGGACGAGTATCAGCATACTCTTCGATGAACGCCTACGTGGAAGTGGCGATGAAAAAAGGGGAATTAGTAATAGCTAAGGCGCCCATCCTGCGGCCTGATTGCCTTCTTAGCGCCACCTTGGTGTCATTTGACGTCTTCGTTACGGACAATTGCACGGACTTTGAAGTGAGGCTGTGGGTGGAGGCAGCAGTTGATCTTGGCGTATCTGCTATCGACATTCGCCCGCTTCACGTGGCTGCAGAATCACTTATCGCGTCCACTGACCAAGCAGGCTCTCATTTGCAGACTACGCTAGCAGCTCCGTAGACATCGACTTGAGATGCAAAAAAATGTGTCGGACGATCCACTGCGACGTATGTCAATATCTACTGAAAACGGACATTTCTCCAAGCTTGGATGCCATCGCCTATGACGACGGGTACGCCATCTGAAATGTGAAAGATCGCTGCACGCTCCATTTCGAGTTTCCAATGTCCGTTCGTCAAAAAAATCTCGAAAAGTCCCGCCTCGATTTGCTTTGAATGCGTTCCTATGAATACGTAACGGACTTTCTCGCAAAGTAGACTAAACACTTCGCGCAAAAGATCTAGTTCCGCGCCCTGTATGTCTATATGCACCAAGTCAATTCTTGGTTCATCTTTCAAGAGATTGCCAATATCAATAACTGGGATCGATACAAAAGCTCCAGAGTGCGATGCGTTGTCTAACTGCTCCATGGTTGGATTGATGATTGCAGAGCCGCCCCAGTCGATTCCCGATTGAACCTTCGGGAAAAGAGCCACGGCAGCCGACTTGCCCGCGATTCCGTTCACGAGCACGTATTCATGGTGCAGTATTTCATTATCGCTCAGCGCTTGACGCGCATATTCCAAATGGGTCGCATCGGCCTCGATACCATATAGATGTATCTTTTTACCTACCGACTTGGCTGCGACGCCTAGATTGTTCATCCAGCAACCCCACCCACAACCGAGTTCCAACATCACAAAGCGATCACCGGACAGATCCAGCGCCCTTAGGCAGCTACCCCATTCAGCGATATCTGCGTGCCAGTTAGCCGGCAGAGGTACCCGTTCCACTGTTCCAACCTGCCCTGAAAGTAACGCCGGGAAAACATTGGGTCTAACTTTGACGCCTAGGAAATTAGTGACGTGGCTAGGCGAGGACCTGACATCGCGTCGCGCGTATTTCTTGATCAAAGCTATTGGATCAAAGGATGTGTGGTAATGCCAGAAGGGACTTTGCAACGCGCCATTGTTTGCCACGTGTTCATTGCTGCTAATCAGCGCCCTCGCTAGAGAGGCCCTATCTCCGACATTGCCGATCCATTCGCGGATCACACCATCGCTTTCCGGTTCCCTGTTCAAGCAGAGTCGATACCCCCAGATGACATCTTCTTCTGTTAGCATACTTACCTCGCGACGCCATGCGTGTTGACGAATGATACTAAGCCCGTCGTCGAAGGCTACCGCATCTCTCCGAGAGTGCTGATTGGAATAAGATTCTTGTCGTCGATATAGAGCAAACAGACGATAGGGCACGAGCCCGCAACCTGCAAGCCACGAAGAATTCTAACAGAAGACGGACAACATGAAATCCTGCGTCATTATCGCAGGCAGCACAGCTGCTCTTACACCATTGGCCTTTTGCATCGAATAGGGGACTGCCTGATACTTCAAGTTCGATCTAGGCGAAATTGCCGAGACAGGAAGGACCTGATGCGCGCATTGATAATTGGAATTTCGGGACAGGACGGCACATATCTCGCTGACTTGCTGTTGCGAATGGGCTATACCGTAATCGGCACTTCGCGCGACGCAGCCACGTCGTCGTTTTCCTCTCTCAGGCGCCTCGGAATTGCAAAACAAATTGGCTTTGAATCGATGGCGACCCACGACTTCCGCAGCGTTCTTCATTTGCTGCGCAAGGTTGAGCCCGACGAGATTTATAATCTCTCCGGCCAGAGTTCCGTTGGACTCTCATTCAATCAGCCAGTTGAAACCCTGGACAGCATAATCGCGGGTACTCTCAACATACTAGAGAGCATCCGCTTTTTGGGCAGACCCGTGCGTTTCTATAACGCGGGATCGGGAGAATGTTATGGCGACACGGATCCTGGAGGTGCCGTGGAAAACTCACCTTTTAGACCTCGCAGCCCCTACGCCGTCGCCAAAGCGACCGCATATTGGCTGGTTGCGAATTACAGGGAGGCATACGGCCTTCATGCCACCACCGGAGTGCTATTCAATCATGAGTCTCCCATTCGTCCTCAGCGCTTTGTCACCCGCAAGATTGTGGCAACAGCGTGTCGGATCTCGAAAGGTAGCGATGAAAAGCTTACGCTCGGCAATCTGCAGATTCGCCGCGATTGGGGCTGGGCACCGGAATACGTTGACGCCATGTGGAGAATGCTTCAGTGCGATGACGCCCACGATTTCATTATTGCGACCGGAGAAAGCAACAGCTTGGAGGAGTTCGTCAAGGAAGCCTTTGCGAAAGTCGATCTTGATTGGCGCGAGCACACTATCGCGTCTGAAGCTTTATTTCGTCCGACCGATATCTCCGAAGGCAAGGGGAATGCGGGCAAAGCCGAGCGCTTGTTGGGATGGAAGGCCAAGGCACATATGAAGGAAGTCATAGAAATGATGGTCAGGGCCGAATTGGAGATTCAAGGCCGACGGGCGGGCGACAAGTGGAATACTGATAGCTTCGAAGCGGAGGGGAGCGGCCTACCAGAGTAGGACTCGCAGCATCGAGGTTCGGCGCCAAACGATGCCAACGCGGCGCGCGGGACGGTGAAGGCCTGTGCGCAGCCATAGTTCGAAAACTCTGAGATACTCCGGAATTCAGGCATGCGCCGTCCGCACATCCGCATCGTGTCGTTTCTCTCAGGCTTTGTGATCAATTTCGTCGTCCCGGGGTGCTCAATCGCAGAGCCGACTTACATGACGCAAAATCAGCAATTCATCTCTAACGTCGACACTGATGATGGCGTTCGGGAAATTCGCGCTACGCCAGATCGCATCACTTTTTCAGGCCGTGTCCCAAAGTACAAGACCGCTGACCCTCGCTCTCTTGGCGGCGCCAGATTCCTGATAAATTTCAGTAACAGGGAATACCGTGTAGTGAGCTTCGCCTATCTGCCGGATGAAACCGGACTACAAGCCGACCAATCTGCCGAAACCGACATCGGTCTGACGATCCTGCCTACAGCGCAAACTGTGTCGTTAAATAGCGGCGAAGAGCTGCTGGTAACGCATCAATGTGACACAGCAAATTTCCATCGTCGCGTAGTTCAAGTCAGCATTCCGTCAGGCGGTTTCGCTCTCAAGCCGGGCCAGAAGCTATCAGTAGGATCGGTATCGAGTATTTTTTCGCAGTCGGTTGTCGGCGCACAAGTTGTCGACGATGCTCGGATTGCGGATGGTCGATTCATTTCGGTTTTCTATAAAGTAGTATTAGTCCGGGCGGATCTGATCAGGCAAAATGCGGTCACGACCTACCGCTCTCCTTATAGAGACCGTTCCTATGTGGCGGATCCGCATAGAGTAGACGCTCCGTCTACCGACTTCAAAAACACCTCAAACAAATTCGTGCACATATACGGGATTGGCTTCTTCATAGGTGACGCCCCAGATTCGCCCGCCACAGATCATGACGCTATTGTTTATCTAAACGATAAGCAACTGAGGAAATTTCGTTTTGCCCAACACCAGCCAGGAATCTCCAGTAAGCCCTTGGTGATGATTCTTCCCTTTTCTTATACGATGAAACCGAACGACGTGATCTCGGTTGTAGGTCAGATTTTTGCGCCCCAAGCCGTGGTATTCGATTTCGCATCCTATTTGGTTGCTGACGCGGGGCTTACGTTGACGAATGAAAAACTGGACATGGCGAGAATCGACCTTAATGGGGACGGATTTCCCGACATAATCGACATTGACTCCGAGGGATCCGTCTGGGTTTCGTTAACCGCCAGCGGTGGCTTACAAAACACTCAGTTGGAATGGGCACGAGACTTGAAAACAGTAGAAAAACTGGCGCCAGGTCCGGATCCTCATAAGAGCATCACGCTCCGAGCTACCAACTCGCGCGGACTTTGTCTCGATCTACAGGCTGACGTTTCTAAAGCCCTATTCGTCCCAAACTACTGCGGTGATGCCCATCAAGCACAAGATGCGGAATATATCTGGGGAGATTTCAACGGAGATGGGTGGATTGATCGCATGACCATGTCCGTTCCCAATGTGTACTCCGTGGCACTAGGTGGCGCGGGTGGTCTCGGGAAGGCGCAGGAGTGGGCTTACGGCAGTCGATCGGTAGACCGCATGTTTGTATCGCGCCGACGCAATGAGGCCAATTCGAGCATTGAAGCGGAATGGAA
>Ga0116228_10000852_pt1 | contig 24235 bp, 10 predicted proteins | sample S1TSphfallax_2_FD_89694 | JGI IMG/M metagenome (GOLD analysis project Ga0116228, IMG submission 89694) | Host-associated microbial communities from peat moss isolated from Minnesota, USA - S1T2_Fc - Sphagnum fallax MG | ecosystem: Host-associated > Plants > Peat moss > Unclassified | place...
ATGGGTATCAGGTTTGGGCCTCTAGGGTTTGGGCCTTGTGAGTTCAAGTTTCAAATGACATGAAGCTCTTTGAAGCTGAGTTTTCAATGACATAACATTCATGGGTATCAGGTTTGGGCCTCTGTGATACCCAATCAAGTTTCAAAGTGTAAATTTTCACTCAAAGTCAGAACCTTCAGTTTTTGGTTTGAGAATCGGAATGAGAATCGACCTGAAAACTGAGAGGGTTAGTCATACTCGCCTAACACTGGTTCAAACCAGTGTTATTTGTTCTTGATTTTGAAAAGAACCTTGGTTCTGGTTGTTGGTTTTGTTTTTATTTCATAGAATCTTGTGCAGATTTGAGGTGGCTTTCTAGGTTTAAAAAACCTCCTGTTTTGGATATTTCCCAACAATTTGAAGCTCACTCCAAATTAAGAATTGGTTGGGTTCCATTTACATTTCACCAAACACAAATTAATCTGAATAAATATGCACCCACACTCATGACCAATGGGCTATTAATTCAGTAGAAAACTGGGGAGATATGCCATCAAGAAAACAAAATCTGAACAGCCAACCAACCTTTTTTTTTCATTTATGAGTTGTTGCAAATGTGGCAAAAAATTATACCAACAGAAAGCACATATGGTGAAGATAAAAACAATGTTCCCAAAATTTATTTCGCAAATGCCATTTTTATAAAATGGCCCTTGGGCGACTACATAAAAGGCCATAGAGTCCATGGTGGCAATGAGGCATATTTCTTTGGCTATATCCTTTGGCTACTAAAATTCCAAATCCATCAGTATCTAGCTATGTGCACCATATGCTTGCAGAAAAATTTGACTATAAACCTAAGCTAAGAAGAGTTATCCAACAACAAGCAAATGAGAAGAGGGGCATGAATCACCAATAAAATTTAAGCATATCGGCCTTGGTCATTTGTTGATTGAACATTAGACCAAATTTCATTAGCATCTTCATAAGGAAAGTTGTGAAGTGTGAAAAAAAATTGTGCATACATAGAAACAACTAGCTGAAAATGGTTGTTCAATTTATTTCGCACTTTGTTTTTCAAGAATGCAACATAATTGAAACATCGTTCATCCTCAACAAAACTAGGCAAAAAGATAATAAAACACATAATTTCATGGTTATGAAATCTAACAGAGGCAAAATATAAAAAGACTCATCTAATCACATATTTCTAAAGTTTGACAAAGGCAAAACATATGAAGACAATGTAGGTTCATGGTTACAAAATGTGATAGAGGCAAAATATAAGAAGATTGATCTAAGTTTAAAGTTCCATCTAATATAACATAGGCAAAACATATGAAAATTGATTTAAGTTCACAGTTTTTAAATATGACAAAGACCAGATAGAAGAAGTATCATCTAAGTTCATAGTTCCAGAATCTAATAGAGGCAAAACATATGAAAATCATGTAGGTTCATGGTTATAAAATCTGACAAAGGCAAAACATAAGAAAATTGATTTAAGTTCAGAGTTCCATTTAATATAACAAAGGAAAAACATATGAAAATTAACTTAAGTTCAAAGTTATTGAATCTAACAAAGGCCAAATATAAGAAGATTGATATGAATTCAAAGTTCCAAAATTTGACAAAAGTTAAATATAAAAAGATTTATCGAAATTCAAAGTTTCAAAATTTAATACAAGCAAAAGATATGAAGATACCTTAAGTTCATGGTTATAAAATCTACAAGAAATAAAAATATCATAATTAAGTTCATGGTTTTGGAATCTAACAAAAGAAAAAAGATAAAAATACCATATGGGTCCATTCATAATAAAAAGAGCCACAAACACCCAAGGTTGAAGTCCTTACCAAAGACTACATTTTACACATGTCCTACATGGATTAGTCTATTAAATACCACAACTGTATTTCAAATGTAATTTATGGGATTGAATATCAATATTGTGACCAACATGACCCATATTATAGTAAAAAATATTATTTTTTGCATGAAGACCTAGATCATATTCAAATGTACACTTTTGTTTTTAACCATGATTACAAATTTTGAACCTTTTTAATCATGAAGGATGTTCATAATCAAAATTAACAACATTTGTTCAAAGGATTCAATACATGTGCGTTTAAGAATATAAATACGTGTGGCCCTTCTTATGAAGTATATTAACGCCCATAATAAAATTGAAAACATTTGGTGAACGTTTGAGTAACAAATAACATGTTCAAATTTTATAGTCCTTGAAAAAACCTTGTCAACAAGTGCTTTGTGTATGGGGTCCAACCATGTTATTAAGAGCCACATGTGCCCCCTTCAACCATTGTTTTATTCTTGAAATGCTTTTATAATTTTTTAATATGTCTTTCAAAATACATTAAAAATCTTTCAATTTTTATTAATACTATTATATGTTAAGGTTTATATTAAAAAACATCCCAAAATATGTCATTAAAAAATATTTTCACATTGTGGTTTTAATGTCAAAACTACTTTTAACTACTTGTATGCAGTTTTTAAATATTGTTTTCAAGAGGTTAAAAGTCCTTATATGTATTTTTCACTCATTAGATTGATTCCAAATTTTTATGATATGTACATAATGTATTCAAAATAAAATTATATATATATATATAATCCAAAGTTCTAAAAATGAAATAATGGTTACGACTACTTTTGGTACATGTTAATATGACTGCACCATATGACAAAGGAAACTAATAACATAATGAAATGGTTCCAAATTTGTAAGATATCAATTTCATGAATAAACAAGCAAAACCCCAGAATATGAACAAATAATTCATTATATATAATTATTGGTGATTTTTCAAAACAATAGGTTGTAATTTTCACTACAATCAACAAGGGATTTGGCTCCTTTTACTATGAATGGACCCATTTGACTTCATCCTTTTGGAATTTAATAGAAGCAAAAAGAGGTGAAGACTATCTAAATTCATTGTTTTGGAATTTGACAAAGGTAAAAAATTAAAAAGACTTTCATAGTTCATGGTTTTGGGATGTGAAAGAAGTAGAAAGATAAAAAGACCATCAAATTTCATTAAAAGTACCTAAATGAAACCAAATCTACAAAACTCATATCAATAGAAATAAAAAGGGTTGAAGGATTTACATTTGCATTTAGCTTTCATAAGTTTTACCACTTTGGCATATGTAACTTGTGTCACTGGCAATATAACATTTGTATCAGGGCATAGTACACCCCAATGAGCCCATATTTTTTTGTCATTTGTAACAAATGCAAGATGTTTGATGGACTTATGTTATAATTAGTCACCCATTTTGTATGGATTTGTTGGTGGTAACCCTATAACAATCCATGGAAAGACCAAACCTCATTTACTTGGAATAACAGAGTTGCGTCACAATAAAAACCATATAACTAACCTTGGGATACCTTGACTACAACTATGAAATCGGACATGAAGATATCCCCCCATTGTGCAAATTCAAAAAGGGATTGCATGCTCTCCATAAGCAGCAAAATACAAGCCAACCCAAACAGCATATGAACATCATAAAAAGACCCAAATTGGTCTACACATACACCACACAATGCATATTTGCCAATATACATCATTTTTGGGATTTGCAAATAGGAAAATAAAAGATAGACCATGTTATCATGAGAATCACCTAGACCAACAACATACAAATAAAGAAACCTAAATTATTACATAGATGCAAAATGATAGTTTAGGAAAGAAATACCTTTGCCACATGGATTGTAGACCAGTAAGTTAACATCACCACAACAAAGGGTGGTATTATGCCATGATCCTCTTCAATGGATCAAGCATGGACATCCATCTTGTTTTGACATTCTTGAGGATTTTGTTTCCCTTTGTCTTTAGGGTTTGAGCAAGTTTCTGGAATTCTAGATTTTTTTTTGGTGAATGGTTAAAATAGTCATACATGTTCAACATAAAGCCCTCAATCTTAGCAACGACAATTAAATCTCCCAAGGACTACACTACCAAATTAGTGTGGTGTGCAACACAATGCAAACCTGTGGAAAAGGGGGCCCATGAATCTTTGATTGCTTTCTCACTCCATTTTTGCCCCCCTAAAACACATTCATTCCATCTACCCCAAAACACATGAGCTTTTTGGATGGCTCCTCTCTACTTAACCCCCCACCCTTCATCACAAAGTTCATAATCACCTTAGTGAAGTTGTTAAAACTCAATCCATCAACAATCCAATCAACACATTTTAAGACAAGGACTTTGGTCCAACCATCAACCACATAGGCATGGACACATATCCAAGAACCATTAGCTATGGTTGTCACCTCATCACAAGAACATGTTAAGAATTGAGCAGATTGTATGGTTTAGATAGTGGTTTGTTGGACTTGCTAATACATAAATTTAACAAGTGTGTAGCCAGTAGAATTGAACCAATGCATGCTCAAATTATTGGGGACCTTCAAGCTAACAAACAAGTCATAAATTGTTTCATATTCCAACACAGGGTGGTCATGAAAAAGAATATGAAACAAGGACTTGAATTGAACTATCTTCCAATTCCCCTCTCTCGAAGGTTTGTTGACTTGTTGCAAGATGGAATTTGGACCCCATTGGGCCCACAATCACATGTTTATCAAATGGGCACAATCTTTGGTAATGATCCCCCCTTCCCCCCCCCCCTTTCTTCACCCCAAGTCAAGGTAAATCATGAACTACAATCTTATGACCAACATGTTTAGCTAAAATACCCCATTTGCATCTGACAATTTTTTCATTATTCTCAATCAAGGAGCAAACTTTGCACCTCACAATTTGGATAATCCCACCAATAGCCACAAACCCCTTAGCCCATGGTAATTTTGTTGCCCATTATACCTGGAACTTTCTACTATTATCATGACTTTTTGTGAGGCTTTTTCCTAATGCCATCCACACCAACCTTCTATTTCTTCCCTAGGGGCTCAGCTTGGGGATCAAATTAAGAATATGACAGCTCCACAATTTCATTAAAATTTATAGTTATAGAATCAAGGATTTCAGGGAGGATTTCATTAAAATCTACATCAATAGCATCAAGGATTTGGGGGGGGGGGACTTCAGGTATTACAAAAGAAGAACTAGGGTTTTGGAGCTTCAGGGATATAATTGCTCCTACTTGGCTAACACTTGATTTTCAAGATTCAAGCCAAGCTCCGACTAATGGTGATTTTGGCCCACTATCAAAGGAACTATATATATGACCTTGGAACATACTAAAATCAAATACAATACACAATATTGTCACAATGTCACCTTTTATGTACTCCTTTACATAGTCCTATTTGACCATGTAAAGACACAAAAATGGATGAAATTGATGGAATTTTGAATTATAATGGTTTAAAATATGGTGTTTATAAATTTAACACATTTTGATTCATAAAATATTGATGGGATCAAAATATAGGACAAAAATGAACTCCATTAAGGATTAGGTCCTTTTTTTCCTTAGTGGTAACCTTAAAGAGTTTGGATGTAGACAACTCTGAAGCATAAAATCAATCAAATAGAAAAATGCACAATGCAAACAAAGCCTTAAAAATCCAAATAAAATCAAGTCTAGAGTGATCAAAAACATTGTGATGGGGGTTCAATTTCCTTTAAACCCTCCTTACAAAAGAAGAACGAAAAGAACTTATAGAAAAGGAACAAAAGGCTTCGAACAAAAAGGACTTACATAAGAAGAAAAACTCCTAAAATGGACAAATGGAATAACAAGTTGCAAAATGTGGTCAAGAAACTTACCTTGAGTTTTGCTTTGCAAATCTTAGCCAAAATCTAATTTGCAACCTTCCCAAGTCCCAATATTGCCATTATTCAAAGATGAAATAGCCTCCCCCATAATTCTACACAAATCCACAAGCACAAGTATAATATCAACCTTCACAAATATCAAACAAAAACAAGAATGGGAAATTGAAAATGAGTTGAAGGATTGGGAATTGGGAATATTGGTCGTCTCAGCTTTCAAGCATAGTAAAAAGTTGTGTGCACTTGGCACATTCTTGGATAGTTAGCAATAAGTACGAATGAAGAAGACGATTCAAACGATCCCAACTACAAGAATAGATCTTGGTGATCTACACTAAAGGAGCTTGTAACAAGTATGGCAAAAGAATTTCATTTTAGAGCACCACTATTGGCAATGGCAACAATTCTATGAGGGCAACAAAGCTCTTGTTGAGAAAACTTACAACTGCTAAGGTGATTAAAATTAAGGTTTTGGCAAAAAAAGGGTGATGAAGTCACCTCCTTATTAATTACATCAACAAATTTTCTAGCGATTTAATCACATTTAGTGGATGTACAATAACAAACTACATGTTCATCCAAGAACAATGATGGTGAACTACATCTTATACATCCTACTAGCCCCATCACATCGCCTCAACAAATGTCAAAATCTAGCCACAAGTCACCAAAAAAAAAAACTACAACCAACAAAACAAGGCTTGAAACCTATTATTTTTACTCATTTGGAAGGGGGTTGGCTTGTTTCTTTGAAAGGGGGGATGAACTTTTTGAAAGCCTAGGTGCTTATATCTTCAAAGAACCTAAACTTGTTTTATAAGGACAATACCTTCAATTCAAATTCAAAAGACACAATTGCAAGGTTCAAATTCACATCTCATGTTTTCAATTTTCTAAACCTCCATTCCAAATATCTCAAAACCTAACCTAGAACTTGCAAATAACTTAGACCTGCCAACATTTCTTTAGACCTATAAATAAACACACAATTTAGTGTTCTCCAAAAAGCTCAATAATGAAATGCTATTGGTTTTGACTAATAGATTACAACAACTAGCCCACATGGTGGCAATTAACAATTTTATATATTTCCCAATTCTAGGTAGAAGTGTAACAAAACAACTTACACATTACTATAATACTTTGGTCAATTTGAAACTAATTATATTATTTATAATTTTTTCAAATTTTTAATAATCATTACATGATTGTGTCGAAAATTTTGAAAACATTAATTGTCACATGTCAAAAATGTTGGAAACCCTGGTTGTCACTTTAGGTTTGTGTTTTTCCTTCTTGTTGGAACCAATTATAGCTACTACTACTCACTTCAATTTCTAACAATGTTAAGCTTGCACTAATTGTAGCTGCTAGTGGTGGCTACACTTATAATTGGGTTTGTGAAATTTTGATCTTGTAGTTCATTATAGTGGGTACATGGGAAATAGTTGGGGCTTTGTTCATCCAATTTTCTATGGTGGTGCTGATGCTTCTAGCACACAAGATAAAGTACACATAAAACCTATGAACTCAAGAAATTAGACAAAACAATTGTAGTGCTTGAATTGAGTTGATTCTTTTTTCCCTTTTTGGTTATTCTGATTTTGATGATGATCTAAAGCTAATTAATGGAAGTAATACCAGTTTGTTTCTCTACTCATTTGGTTTTGTTCCATTAAAAGTGGTTTTTCTTGTGCTGATGTAGGTGGAGCTTATGGGTATGGCAATACTTATAGTACATGCTATGGAGTTGACACTACTTTTAGCTTCACTTTCTTCAACTTTAATCTCATCTATGGAGCGTGCTTCCAATTCATGTGGGTTGATTCACGATGGTGCTTGCAAAATCCTGGAAGGATTACAATCATAAGCTAGTATTTATTTTCAATAGTCTCATGAAAAAACTAAATTCCATATTTGTGCTTTTGTTACAATCAAATTTTGTCATTGTTGTTGTTATTATTGTTATTGCAACAATGAAATTTTGTTCTTATTTTCTTTTGTTTGTATAGAGTTGTTGTAATGGCAATTATGGCAATGGTGCATGTGCCCTCGTTGGTGATGACCAAGAGTTTTGTAGCGTACCAACATCAATTTAGAAAGATGATAATAAGAGTAGGTGGTGGATTAGTAAGGACTCAGAGCTTAAAGATGGTAATGAAAAAGCAAGTGGGAGGGATGCAACAGTTTAATGGAATTATGTGTGCTATTAGAGATGTGTTTTTAGAATGCACTAATTACTCAATTGTTGTAGTTTTGCCATCACCATTGTCGGAACTGCTTTGCCCATTATTTTTTCTCAAAAAGACTTGTAAACCCAAGTGTTAAAGATTCTTCTTCTTCCTTCACCCATTTAGCAAAACTTTATAGAAACTCCTAATGTGTTTTGTTAATGTGTGAACTCCAATGCTTTTGAAATTACAAAAGGGTGAAAGCACACTACAAGGGGGCTGCTTTAAGCAAAAATAATAATTTTTTTTTGGTATATTTTGGTAGATTTTGGGGGCAATTTTTTTAATACATCTAGCATTTGATAAACATATAAAATGGATTTTAATACAAAGGCCTCCAGCATAATTCTTATCATCTTTCAAAAGAAAGTAATTTTTCAACAAAACATTTTTTTTAAACACACTTATGTTTGTTTCAATGAAAAACTTGTCTAGATTTTTTTGTGAAATCATATAAGTCAAACTTTTCAATTGCAATTGAAATGGTATAATCTTGATTCATATTCAATATATGACTAAGTACTTCATCAAGTTTTGCAATTATTTTAATCATTTAAAAAGTACATTTACATTTTGTACTATATCATGTGACAACACATAAATTCTTACAATTATACTCTTTAATCATTTAATATGAATTTTAAAGTGTAATTTCCTTTGACAATTTCATTAGTTAGTTATTAAACTACCTTATTTTGAGTATAATGTTTGAAAACCTCTTTTAATAATGGCTTGGTGGAAGTTGAAAGTTGCATAATTTTGAAAAACAATATTTGTGGGCCTACATTTTTTGGCCATTGTAATGTGTTTTCACCCAATATTCCACAGCAATTTCAAAGCTTGAAACTACCTACATAGATACAATTATTTTTTCTACAAGTGGTTTGTTTTTGGTAGTTATTGATGGAAGATGCATGTGTTTATGGAGTTGTAAAATTTGCAATTTTGTTGACTTTTGTTTTTGTTATTTGGAGTGTGGGGATGTGGGATGAATGGGGGAATGAAGATCCCCATAATTTGATGGGGCATGTTTTATAAAAAATCTAGGAATTAAATTCAATGAAAATGTTATGAAGGACTTGTTTCATATTGTATCCAAAAGTTGTAGTGGGCTTGGCAAAATTGGTAACATGTCTTGTAGTTATTGTTCTTCTCACAATTTTTCTTGGATTTTTTCTAGTAGTAGATTGGAGATTTAAGATTGGTCATGGATGTTGTTCTTTTGGGTTTTTGGTAGCACGATATCTTTGATTTGCAACCCCACTTTTAAAGCGGATATTGCAAGTCTCCAGAATGGTTAGATTTTGGAAGGAAAGGATTTTAGAAAGAGAGTGAAAAAGAGAGATAGAAAAGTCTAGAATTCATACATTGGATCTATGACACCATCTACAAGTCAAATTGTCAAAGCTTGGTTGATTGATGTCAAGCATCGCCCCTGATGGGTGGATTTTTGGTTGGGGGACAAGGTGGGGTTTAAGTAATCTTGGATGATCTTCATCCTTGTTGAAATGTTATTTATTATTTAATATTTTTTATGAGAATAATTTTAATTTTAAAAATGTCGAATTGAATTTTTTTAATTAATTAAATATTCGATAGTCGACTATTGAATTGGCCAAGGTACTATGGTATATGGAAAATGGTGGACATTAGTATAAGCCCACATACCAAGTGCAAGTGAACCTACTCTAATGTTAGCTTGTTGCAATTCTTCTCTTCTAAATTTGTAATCAAAGGTTCCAAATAACTTTCACAAATGCTTTATTAATCTAGAATGACTCAAATTCCATTTATTGCATTATTTATAGATCAATATTGGTATCATACCCAAAAGGCTTAATTTGTTGAAAAGTCTCACAAGTGAAGCTTCTAATTTGATTACACAAATATAGTCCAATAACTAATGTTTTTTTTCCTAATGAAATTCTGCTATTTTTCAACAAAGAAATTGGGAAATGTTTGGAGGGTGAAAAAACACTAGGGTGGACCAAAAATGGGAACTACAAAATCCATTTTGGGAGATTTTCTAGTGTATTTTTAAATGCAAAAAACTGGACAAAAACAAAAAAAACCTTGAAATGATATTAAAGTTGACACCTTTTTCCATGTCCAAGTTAATGATGCTCTAGTTTCAACCTTTTTGAACGCCTCCATTTAATTTTGGTCATGAAAAAAATTCTTCTAAATGTGTGATGGACTTTGAAAAAAAAATAGACTATTACTACACATGAAAATAAACAATCATAAAGTCCATCATATATTTCAATTTTTTCCAAAAACTTTAATTTCAAGTGTCATAACACTTGAAAGTATAACATGTCCCATATTTGTAGAAAAACATTTCAATTTTCTCATAAGCAATGTGTCCATAACACATTTTATTATGGAATGTGACCCAGGAAGTACCTATATTACAAAGTCGATCTTTCATTGAATATTAATGTTATTGGTGTAATTATTTGAAACTTAGGAAAGGAAAGAAGTTAACTTCATTTATTTGAGTCCACTTTTGTTGGAATTTTCAACTTGCATATGGGTTATATCAATAATATGTATCTAACCTAGAAAATTCTACCTTTGTTACATATAAATAAGTCCATCATAGTGTGCTTTTACCTTGGAAATTATTTTTTGGTCTAAGTAAATTTGACTAATTTTGCTAACTTTTTGTTAAATTTTGCTAAATTTGCGATATCAAAGAAATGGGAAAAAATTATGCCACTAATTAGCACAAATTATGGAAAACAAATGATTGAAACCCAAGAAGTTGAAAAAGTGGGAACAAAATGAAATATGATCCTTAGATCAGAAATATATACTACATAGAAAGTGAGTTGACAAAATGTACCAAAGGAATGGTATAGTTGATAAATAACTTGGGACTGGTGCTTTTTTTGACAAACAATTGGAATTTTAATTTTTTTCTAGCGCAAATTTGATTATTTTTTCTATTTTGTTGGAAAAATTCATCAAATTTTCAATATACCAAGATTGAACACAAAACCCTTGCCTAGGATTGCTCTACTTCTTGCACCTAAACTTTCCACGCCCACACATGTTTTTCAATTGAATGCATCATGGCTTGTAGGGGCAATACCATCAAGGTTACCACTAATGACTTAGCCTTTGTAATTTTGAAGACCGGTGTTAAACCGTGGAATTTAGCAACCTAGTTACCATCAAGGAAAAAGGTTGCCAAATAAAGAAAGGAATAATAAAAAGATGAAAACACATAAGAGTTGGACCTATTTAAGGTGAACGCATGCTAAACCCCCCCAAAATTGTAGTCACACGTACAATCTTTTTACAATTATTTTTTTTGGTAATGTATGGACATCACATCTTGGATTTTTTTTGCTTATTTTATGTATATGTGATTAGCTTTAGACTTCATTTAATCAATTGTTTTTGAAAAATTCAACAAACATTGAAAAATTTGAACATACATGGAATATATTCATGACAAAATAATACCTGTCACAAAGTTTGAAATTTTGAATATATACTTCAAAACTAGGGTTGTGGATGGAATTTTTGGGTGAATTTTTTTATGGTGTATGATATTGATATACATCAATTAAATCTAAGAAAATTTAGAAATTTAAAGTTTTTTGATGAAATTCCATTGAAAAAATGTGTTTTTTACATTTGTTTAATAATGAATGCATAATAATGTCTTTTTTTTAAGAAAAAACTAGATTTTATAGATGTGCATTGCATTATTTTTTCAATTTTCTTTTGTTTAATATTTTTTTATGAATCATAAACATGAAGCCCTATGGCCATTGAAAATTGTAAGTTATATATTTTATGTACATTCATTTTGTCCAATCCTCCTCATCTAACCATTGGATCAAAATTAATTTTGATTCAAAATGAACTTTGAGTTTTAAAATGTTGTTGTGCAAATTTTAAATTTTTTTACTCGTGTTTAAGATAACCAAAGGATGCCATCAATATTTTTGTTTATTGCATAAATAATACTTGTATCATACATCACCTTCTTTGAACAAAAATGGTTCACCCTTAATGTGCTTTCACCCTTTATTGTCCGGCTATTATCTTGTAATAACTACCATCATGCAATAGTTATTATCCTGCACATATCATCACTTGCAAACTTGAAAGAAAACCCACAATTGCTTGCAAACCTTTGATAGTTGTTGCCTATCATCTATAACACATGTAGACCTTTGTAGTTATTGCCTATTGTCTATAATGCTTGCAAACCTTTTGTGGTTGTTGCCTACCATTTGCAACAATGTTACCTAACCTGCAGACTTCAAATCTCATGTTTATCTTTTTGTTGCTACCTTCCAGTGGTAACTACCTTTTGGTGGTAACTATTGTCTTGTGGTAAAATGCATTTTCTATTCCAAATTAAAACAAAGAATAGATCATATTTGAACTTTATAGAAGAAACTAATACATAAGAGTAACAAAATTCTATATAAACTTGATATGAACTACTTTCCCTTCTTTTATCACATTCTAAATAGAACACAAACCAAGAAAAAATGTTAAAATCAATACAACTTTGAACCATTATCCATTACATAAAGACAAAAACAACTTTCTCCCATGTTTATTTCCTCACACAATGATGTCACACACAAGCATCCTCTTAATGCTATTGATCTAATGATCTAATATTTTCATAAAATCCTTCACTCCTCCTAAGAAATAAATAAGGAACTTAAAAAGGATGCTCACCATACAAAGGCTGAATCCTTATCTTTCGAGATTTCCTTATCTTAATATTTTCCACACATCTTAGTTAAAGGAAATCCATTAAGCCCTTATCCATTTGGACTATTTAACCTATATGGCTTCAACCCCTAATAAATAAAAAATGGTAAGTAAGATATTTACCACTAGTAATTAAATAGTTATTAGGATACCCTTATAAATAAATTGGATGAGGATGTTATTTTTAGTAAATAATATTACTTTCATTAAAATTCTTCCCAAAATTAACTTCTAATTATTCTGCCCCATGAAAGTAGTTCATTATACTAACGATAACTACCATCTAGTGACAATCTATTGTTTCCAAACACCCATGGTGTTTAACCAACATAGAACAATTTTCTACCCTTAAGAATGGATATCAAATTTACCAAAAAGAATCCCCTTTTATATGATTCAACCACAATAGCAAGAAGGAACTCATGTAAACAAGTTGCACCATAACCCTTAAGCTTTTGATAAGTGCAATGAGAAAAACACTACAAGTTGGTGTTGCCAGTATGAAAAGTAACCTTCTATGTGCAATATAGCAATGGGGTGGTTTCACTAGGGATTCAAATATCAACCAACAAGTGAACAAAAAGCTTGGTGTTGGGCTTTAAATAAAGTTATGAGAAGGTTAAACATCAAACTTTCTCTTGAAGGGCAAGACTTGGTGGTGTTGTGCATGGCGATGCATCAAGGAGATCATGCAATGATCATAGGATTGTTTGGTTAATAATTTTTAATGGTTATGCCATGAAGCTAAATCTTGTTATTGATGATATTAGAAGGTATATGGTTGAAAAGATGGAAGCAATTAAGGATGCATTAGATTCATAATCTTGACTAATTGAATTATCCTTTGGTTTACAAGTGTGTTAAGGACTAGGTTGCAATTATATTGGAAGGTAGGCACCTAACCCTAAAGAGGAAGATTGAAAAGGGTGAAGATTTCCTTTGAAATTGCAATGAAACATATTGGAATTAGTTGAAAGAGGTATTGGCACTAGAGGAGATGATGGAAAGGTCAAATAAATGAGTAGAATTCAAGGGATGCAAAGGAATGCAAACTATGTTAGGCGAGCAAGTGACATTGGAATTGAAGAACAAATGGGAAGCACAAGTTTAAATCCAATCATCATTTTTAATGTTAGTAACCTTCCAAGAAAATTGCATTTGATTAACAACTTGTGTGATAAATTGTAGGATTCTAGGAACAAGAATTGGGTAGATTGCCTGCATTGCTAGAGATTCAAAGAGAGTGTGAGAAGGACAAAGGCTTAAAACAAAAAAACAAGGTGGAAGGCCATGGGGTTATCAAGTGCACAAGTGGATTAATGTTTGTATGTGGTTGTTGTGGGCAACTACCATTGATCTATCAAATTTTTATTGTTCCTTTCTACCTTCTAAAAGTATTAATAAGGTTTAATGGGTGCATCCCTAATTTCATTACTACAAATATGTGTTTTTAAGCTAGTCTTTTTAATTAAATTTAGTCATATTTTTAGTCCCATGAAATAATGGCCAAAATTGGATGTAGTCAAAATAGACTAGTCATTTTTAGCACAAATGTGATTAAAATTATATGATTAACATGACTAAAGACAATTGTTTAAAATGATTAAGATGCTGGTCTAAAGTGATTAAAATGACTAAGGCTATTAGTTCAAGTGACATTATTAATTAGATTTTCAAATTAAAAATAAATTATTTTTATGAATATTTCACTAGTAGAAATCCTGTCATTTGCAACCAGTTACTATGCAACTATATGCAATTAGGTGTCGTTGCAACTACATTAGTTGTGTGTGCAACTAACATGCAATTAGTAATGTACAAAATGGACACAAGTCATAAAAATCATGACCCAAGTTGATACATATCTAGGTTAACATACTAACTATATCTACCTAGGCTATGTATAATAGTCTTACAACTTTAATACTAAGGTTAAACTTGTGTAAACAAATGTTATGCAAGTCAAAACATTGGTTAAATTTAGGCTAAATTCACATTAATCAATGTTAAACTAGCCATGATTAAATTAACTTTGGCTAAACTAAATATGAGGTTAAACTGACTTGGCTAAATTATTCATGGATAAACTAATTTTGGTTAAAATAATTACGAGGTTAAATTAATTTTGGCTCAACAAATTATGAACCTAAACAAACTTTGGTTAAACTAACCATGGATAAATCAATTTTGGCTAAACCAACGTTGGTTAAATTAATGTTGGTTAAACTAATTATGGTTCAATTAACTAAAAAAATAAATTAACTAAGAGGCTAAATTGAATTAATAATGGTTAAACTAACATGAGTAAATCAATTAGTAAACTTAACCTTGTAGTTAATTCACCTATGGTTAGGTGACCCAAAATTGATTTACCATTTTAAATTTAACTTCTTAATTATTTTAGAAAAGTTTAGTTTATCCATCATTAATTTAGCCTTATAATTAGTTTAGTCATGGTTAATTTAACCATGTGGTTAATTTAATCAAAATTAGTTTAGCCCAAAAATTTGTATTATGTTATTAATCATTATAGTTAATTACACATAATGATTTAAAAACTATTATAATTATAATTACTAATATTATTACTTACTAATGAAATGACTATTATTATTCAATAATTAATAATATTATTTAAAATAACAACATCATGTTTATTCTTCAATAATTATTATTTAATATTAGTATATTGTTATTAATTATGATAATATACCTATGTTTAGTAAATTAATTACACATACTAAATTACAAATTTTTAGCCTAGACTATGTAATAATATTATAGTATTATTACCTAGTAAATATTGATATTTATAATATAATTAATTTAGCTAGTAGGTAGGTTAATATGGTTATTTGCAAGTAGGTTGTAACTACATTCGTTGCATTTGCAACTAAATCTTTTATCCCATATTTTTTGCCATGGATTCCAAGTGTGCACTCTATATAAGTTAGTGAATTTGGTTTATTCACAAACTAAGTACCAAATGCCATTTGGGATGGGCCAATGGAAGAGGCTCAACCCTAAAGGCTAAACCCAAAAACAAAATTGGATTATTTTAAACCTACCTCCTTACTTCCCTACCTACCAACCTACCTACCTATGACTTACTTATCTAACTAATTAAATAATAATAATCAATGAACTTTTTAAAATTGCCATGTGTCACCACATAATTGGCCTTCACAAATGGACATGTGTCAAAATTAGATTCACATTTTATTGGATGGTCGAGATATTATTAATTTATGAATATTGAAATAATGTATAAATGCCACATGTCACCATATAATTGAGCTTCACAAATGAACATTTGTCACCATGGGCAACCCTTGTAGAATAATATAAATGTATAAAATATAAATTCATACTGTACATACTATCCACATACATATTGTCACATACAACTATTAATCATGTGTAAATTGTCTTATGCAACTATGGGGTCTAGTAGTTGCATGTGTCGCATGCAACTGAAAATTAGTTGCATACAATAGTTGCAAAATGATAGTTTTCTTCTAGTGTATAATGACATTATGAAGCTTTAATTTTTTTGAACTGTAGGTGAATCCATATCGTTGCCACCCATCACCTAGGATTCAATGTTGAGGAAAAAAATTCAAGCTAACGTTATTCACATATCGCCAACCAACATTATATGAGCCATTAAATCCCCAAACTTGAAATTTTTTTTAATGATGAAATGTTCAAAGTAAGGTTTGAATCCATAACCTTTTTAGCCACATTCCAAGGCCTTAACCACCAAACAATCACCTCATGTGATGGCTCCAAACACACACAAAGGAGCCAAGGACTATGTTGAATGTAATAAAATCTTACACCCCCAAACTTTGAAAAATCATGGAATCAAGTGCATAATAATTTTATTCTTGTGAAATTATCAATCCAACAATTCTTGTCTAATTTCAACATGTTTCAATGTTCGTTTAGTGAATAGAAAGGAATGTTCAATCTAATGTTGATTAGGGTTGAAATTTTGAATGTATCCAATGTAAAACAAAATAATTCCTTAAGAAAAATTGGGGATAACCATGTATTGATGAATATGACAAGCTAGCATTGAAAGAAACTTGAATTTGTGTTGGAGTTTGGTTATCCCCTATAGTCCTTTTTTGATGTCTAAATGTGTTTTTGACCACTAAGATTTGTTATTTTGAAAAACTTTCTCAAAGACAATATATTTCTTTTCGTTTAAAGAAGGGCATGATTGCATTGTCATGGGTATTAAATGTGTTATGTGTGCATACAAATGTATATGTGGTCCATTAACTTTGTTACATTTGGAATGGAAATGATCAAAGTTGTGTTTAATAAACTTATTCTTTTGCATATGGTAAAGAAGGGTTTGGACATGTGTTTAAAGGTCCAAAAATACTAAGACCTCGAATAAATCTATTATGTTTTAAATCTAAAACTTTTGACGTGAGTCTGTAGTATAAATTTGGGTATTGTTGGTATGTGGATGAAAACACATTTATATAATTGTATTAGGTTTAATCATCAAATAAATGTAACTTCATTTATATTCCAAATCCTAAAATTCAACATAAACAAGTTATTGATGTATAATGAATGTACTAGGGATGAAAACTTATTCATTTGATTTAGAACAATCAAGGTGTGAAAAGTTTGAATGTGTAAAGTACATTCATTAATAGTTTTTTTTTCATTCAAGTGACTGGCCTACCTTTATTATGAGCTTTTTTATGAACTTCATTGATATTAGTGTGGCCTTTGAACTCAAAAAATCCTGTGCAATGGAGGTATTTATAATTTGTAATGGAATCACACTTCAGAAGCTTGAATACATAGCGAAGGTCGTTACAACATTACCCTTCAAACTTTCCTCAACCCAAATGTTGTGAAAGATGGCAACCTTAAGAATAAACAAAAATATGTTCTAGATCGTTAAAACCAACAAGTGTAGCCTCTTGTAGAAGGGTTGTAAGGAGGTGAAGGTTTAGGGGAAGGTAATGGGTTAAAGGATGATGATGATGATGATTATAGTAGGTTAGTTCATAAAAGAGAGTATGTTCGAGCTTGGCAACAACAATATAGGCTTCAACAAACTAAAGCACATGTTGAAGGAAAGTTTGGATAAATAGAAGAAGAGATGGCCCTTCTAAAGCATGTCTACTTTACATCTACTAGTAATGTTTCAAAATAAGGCCCTAGATCCATCATAGGTGCTACATGAACCATAACTATGTTCATTATAAACTTTTTGAAAAGTTATGATGTGGTAGTACAAAATACCATTATGCAAAAAGTTGTGTCCCATGAGCTTCTTGTTTAGATTGTGCCTCTCTACTTACATGATACTAAGATGTTGAGACATAGTCAACAAGTGATTGAAAACTTCAAGTTTGGATTAAATAGTCATGTGATAGGCTAACAATTTAGAATAAGTTTACAATGGCCAAATATATTGTCTACAACTTTGCATGATTTCAATTAGTAGGGAGCAATAGGGGAGTAACAAAGGTTTTGGGTGTTGATAGGAGGAACCTTAAAAAGGGTTGCAAAATATGATCATTGCTGGACACATTAGGCAGGCTTTTTAGATTGACTACAAAAAGGCCAAGAGATCAAATGTTTCGTTTGCAAATCTTCAATAGTCAATGATAGAGTGGTGGACCTTTGAAATGACAGTCTCTCCTAATTGGAAGGATGTTATTAGGTTGAAAACCTATGTGAACCAGTTTAAGGTGCATTTAGTCCATTACCTTAAAACATTTAAGCTAAGTTGGACCTTCCTTATATAATGAAATTTTGTCATTGTAATTTTGTTCTAAATTTTTTTGAATATATTTGAATATTACAACCCTGGTTTGATTAATGTGAAATTTGTTAAACTTCACCAAAGCACAATCAAGGTTGTGATTGATGGGATGTCTATTAGTCCTTAAGTATCAGATTATGCTATAGTAAAGTTCAAAAATCAAAAGATTAATTGATGCAAATGCTTGTCAATGCTTAAGTAACCTAATTTGTTTTAGCAAAGTTTATAAACTACACTTGGAAAGAAAGGTTAAACATATTGATATGGGTGCTTATTAATGTTTGAGGAGCTCAAAAAATGTTTTGGTGAATTTAACAAATTGTTCAAAAAAGGACATATTGATTAATGTAGAAGTTAATAAAAAATAAAATAACAAATAATGCTTTGGTAAGATTAACCCATTACTTTTTTAATGTCAAATTAATTGATGTGGGTGCTTGTAATAATTTCTTGAGGAGTAGAAAATGCTTTGGTAACGTAAACAATTTACTTGGAAAATGTCAAACTAGTGAATATGGGTGCTTGAATAATAAAAACTGTTTTGGTAAAGGTTAAGTAAAGGTCATACTGATTGATATGGTTGCTTGTCACTACTTGAGTAGCAGAAAGTGATTTGGTAAGGTTAACAAATTGCTTGGAAAAGGTTGGACTAATTAAGTTTGGGTGCTTGTCTCTACTTTAGTAAGGTTAACAGACTACTTTGAAAAGGTCAACCAAATTGATATGGGTAGGTCAAGTTGATCTTTTGAAAAGCCACGTTTTCTTGTAATGTTATATATCAATTCCAATGAAGATTTGAAACCATGTAAAATATAATAATTATTCAATCTACATGAATATGAAAAATTTCCAAAAAAATATAAATTAATTTTGATCATTCTTATGTGACTTACTTAGGACCTTATGACTGTTACAAGTATTTAATTATTCCTTTTTCACCTTCAAATGTTGATATAATTGATTCATATTTTTATATGTCATTTTTGAATGTATATTACATCACATTATGTAGATCACATGAAAAACATTTAATCCTAAATGAAGTTAAAAATTGACAAGTGTGTTGTTCAAGAATGGTTACATTTGTAGTGGTTCATTATATTGCAGATTTATCCATTAACTTAGTTTACTTATGAGCTGTATATCAATACATTAAAAAAAAGGTAATAAGTAAAAAAAAATTATTCTAATAATAATAATTATTATTATTATTATGATTAATAATAAATAATAATAATATAATATATTTTAATTTTATTTTTTAACTTAAATTAATATTTATGATTACTTATAATAATTAATAATATTAACTATTCATGGGTGAAGTCATAGTCAAAGGAGACATGGGTGCCATGGTAAAAGTCCTTTTCCAAGGACTACACATCACACATATCATTTTTTCATTTGTTTACAACTTAAAATGTTGTATTTTGGTTATCAAATTTAACATTGCATTTTAAATATAAATATATTTCGACTTCAAATTGATTTTATATCATGTATATTAGTGTGGCTTGTGCCGTTGGCCTAAGTGTGAATTCATTATAATGTAAAGTTGACACAACATATGACATTATTTTGCAAAACATATTTATATCCTATTGCAAAATCTTTCCAACAACACCAAGGGCACATGATAATTCCTTTTACTTGAATTGAATGATAGGCATTCAAACGTGCCGCCACATCCTTAATTAATTTTTCCTTCCAAAAATTGGGTTTTTGGAATTTATTTGAATTTTCAACAATGGAAATCACTTAAATATCAATATCTCCCACATTTCGAATCCAAGTTTTACCAAATAAAATCCATTAAATCCTACTCATCAAGATCTTTCCAATAACACCATTAAGGCACATCTAATTCCTTTGAAATTTTCAGCTATGATTTAATTTAATTTTTAGTGAAAAAATCATTCAATATTCAAGAACTTTTGCATTGCAAGTCCAAACATCATGGAACTAAGCCCATGCACCCCTCCTCATTGAGAGCTTTCCAAAGACACTAAAAAGACAATTTGAAACACCTTGGTTCGATGGATTTCATAATTACAAAACAAAACAAATTACCTTCCTTCATAGATAGATTATGCATTCATGCCCTTTATCACATATATATGAATAATTTTTGTTAAAGTTACATTTTCAAAATCCATAATTTTTAGGCTCAAAAACACTTTTGTGTCAAATGTGTTCAAATGGGGCATAAAAATAATTTTCATCAGTTCAAGTCCTTTTGCCCTTTTAATAATCAATGTTAAAATCCTTTCCAATTTTCAAAAGGAATGGTGCACATTTGGTAGAAAAAATGATGTTTGAAAAAAATAAGAACTGTCCACTTTTAAAACTTGAGTGCTTTGAACATGCAAAAACATTTTTGATTTGTGTCAAATTTTGAGCATGTAAACTTTGCAATTAATGGAAAATATTTCAAATTATTATGATTCCTTTATGATCTTTCAAACATACAAAATGGTAGTTTTAAAGAGTGTCCATTCACTTGGGTGGCTCCTTTGATTGTGATTTTCCCCCATACTAATATTAATTTTTATAATATCACCAAGGAAGGTGGGGCATTTAACAAAAATTGTGGGCTCAAAATTCTGAATAATTATTTTTTGTTGATTTCTTTTTGTTTCATCAAATTTACATTTTAAAGAAAACCTCGAATAAATTCAAGAATAAAATACTACATTAAAATTTTTTAATTTTTTTACTTGCCAAAAAATATTTAAATATATTTGACAAATAAAATTTGAAAACTTGTAATACGTATTTTAATTACAATTAATTTAAACTAATTAATTTAACCATATTTGATTCAGGCATGTTTATTTCAGCCATAATTAGTTTAGGCATGGTTAGTTTAACTGAACTTAGTTTAACCATGGTTAATTGAGCCTCCTAGTTAGTTTAGTCATGCTTAATTTAGTTTAATGTGTTAATTTAACTACATGGTTAAGTTAACCTTTTAATTAGACTAGCTAGTTAATTAAGCCTCTTAATTAGTTTAATGATGGTTAGTTTATCTCAAATTAGTTACGCCATGGTTCATTTAATCATGGTTAGTGTAATGTTTTAGCAATTTTAGCCATAGTTAATTTAATTTTAAAATTAATTTAACCATGGTCAATTTAACCTCTTATTTTGTGTAACCATGGGTAATCTAATCTTATTTGGCCTCCTATTATAGTCAATATGGTTAGTTTAGTCAAGGCCTAGCTTAGTTTTAACCTTCGTTAATGTCATTTTCAGCTTATGTTTAGTCTTGAATAACCTTAGTTAACATGGGTTTAGCTTTAGTATCAAAGGTATATAATATTACTATACATAGCCTACATAAATATATTGGGTATGCTAATTTAAGTATATATTAATTTAGGCCATTATTTTTATTTCATGTGTCCATTTTGTACATATCTAGTTGCATGCTAGTTGCACATGTGTAGTATTTGGGTGAATGGGAATTAGGTCAAAAGCTTCCTTTAATCATCAAGTGAGAGAAGGACTAAATAAAATGAAAATTCTCCATATCGTGTTTCCATATCATGAACAATCTCATCAATTTTTTTTTGTTGAAGTGGAGACATTTAATTTATCTTGCTTTGACCCAAACCATTGCCTTTAAAGAGGTGCTTCTTGGGGATAATAATGGACATTTGCATTCCCCACAAGATAACATGACCATTAGTATGGTACACTACCTATTGGTTTTAGACACAAAATGGTTTGTTGTGTATTGCACAACATGTTCTATCACAACATAAATGGGGGGCATTTGCCCATCTAGTGTAGTGTGGGAATAGGTTCATTTGCCCATGTTCAAATCAATAAATTTTTGTGACCAAATGTGCTTCAAGGTTTGACATTGGAATATGTTCATCAACCACATAGCCCAATCTAAGTTACTACTAAGATTAAAAGGAAGGAAATTAGGCTTGTGTTTGTGTGGGGTGGTGAAAAATGTGAGTTCATTCATGTTTGTCATTTGCTAAATCAAAATTGGACATTAGTATTGAAGAACATGGGCAAAGTGTTTCAAGAGATTAGCCTAAGGTTTAAGTAGTTTTGTTAGTAATATTCTATTCATAGATGATTGCCATATAAATGTATGAGTAATGTGCCTTACTTTTATATTTTGCTTTAACTATTTGATAATGAAGTAGATAACAAAAAACATTTGTTGGGTACATTGTGACTTTATATGGTTGGACTTTCAAAGGCTCCCAAAACTTTAGTCTATGTTGGTTCAAACTCACATGTGTAGAAGTGTGTTACCAACACAAACCCACATTAGAAGTCCAAAAAGACTTATGCATGGTTATTTCCAACCTAGGCGATTAGTAATGTCACTTAATTAAACTTAGGCCTCACATTTGATTTCATGTTCATTCAATTTCATAAGTTGGAGCTTTCTTTGCATGTGGATTTGAATATCTATACAAGTCAAAAGGATCAATTCCAAAGGCATTCACAAGGCATATGATTTGATTTAAGCATAAGGGGGCAACAATTCATTTGGGCACATGTAGCAAGCTTGCAAGCAATGTTTGCATGGTTATACAAACATAAACAAAAAAGGTTGTTGCTTTTTAAATTCCAAAGGCCCATCCAAAAGAAAGCCATCTTGAATTCATTATGTTTGATGGGGGTTTGATGATATTGTGTCACTAAAGCTTAGTGCACCAATTGTTTTTAGTTTGGATTTTCTTAATTTAGTGCATTCAAATTCAAATTGTAAACATGGGTTATTAGCATGTTTTGTTAACTTGATTGATATGTTGTGAATTTAGTGGATAACTTAAGTTGTATTGTACATTTGAAATTATCTAATGTTATTGACATCTTTTACATATATGTTTTGCAATACAAGCCAAATGAGGTCATCATCTTCATGAACCTTAGGTAAGCCTTGTGTGTATGGTAATTTTGTGAAATTGTTATTCATCATAATAAGGCAATATTGGTAAACAATTTATCTATAGTTGTGAGTTCAAGTGTGATGGCTAATGCATCTTTGCCTTTTCCAAATCTTGAACATGATATTCCATCGCACATTATAGGCGTTTAGTAGGTTACATGATTATATTATGGCCTTGGAATTTGACATGCTCAAACATCATAAATTTTGGTGTAAATATATAATTGTGCAATGTACAAAAATTTCAAATATTATGTGGACCTTCAAGCTACAATGAATTTAATTTTTATTGGGTTGTATTATGTACAATTAATGTATTTGATTTTTATTGTGCCACATTGAATTCTTGTATTTATGTACACATGATGTTATTATAGATAATGCCTTTTTATTTTCAAGTCTAGTTTATTTATTTATTGGTGTAATCTATTGACTAATGTGTCTAATCTAATTATAACTTGGTTTAGTTTGTAATCCATTATGCTTTAGCATTTAGATATGTAAATTTGCAAATTGCATGTGTTGTATGTGTAAATGTTGTAGGATGTGTGTATATCACATATCATAGAACACCTACACACATAATCTATTTGCATATTATGTTAAACCTTAAGGTAATAATGTTTCATGCCATGATCTCTACCTAGCATATTAAACATGCCCCAAGGTGAAAGCATGGTAAAGTACACACAAAAAGTATTGTAAGTAACAAAATACTAGGGACCCTAAATAAAAATATTAACAAGTATATGATTTTATGGG
>Ga0116228_10000853_pt1 | contig 24225 bp, 17 predicted proteins | sample S1TSphfallax_2_FD_89694 | JGI IMG/M metagenome (GOLD analysis project Ga0116228, IMG submission 89694) | Host-associated microbial communities from peat moss isolated from Minnesota, USA - S1T2_Fc - Sphagnum fallax MG | ecosystem: Host-associated > Plants > Peat moss > Unclassified | place...
AGATTCACCATGGCTTGGACTTGGGGGAAGCCACCACCTTCCCCCTTATAGTATACTTTGTGCCTCTCCATGAGGCCCACATCCAAATGGCATTTTGTCCTAGGACTCCCAAGTGGGAGTCCCGAAATTGTAGAAGTTGGGACTCCCACAACTTTGGGAGCCCATAACTTTGTGGTGCATACCTTTGATTGAAATGAGGTTTGAAGAAAATTTGTAGCCTCATTGAGAGCTTTCCAATGGTGTGTCGCACGCCACCTGCATGCAAGGAAAATTGGGTCAATTCTCAACTTTTAATGGTCGGGAGTCAAACTGCCCATTCGACTCTCGGCCCTTCTTTTGGCCATAACTTGTGTTGCAGATGTCCAATGAATCATGCAAGCCCATTTTAGACATCTATGTTTCAATAACTTTTCAAAGATATAAAGAACTTCTCAATCCATTGGGTTTTGACCCTTACAATAGCTCTCTGAACATTCGAAAGTCCACCAAGACTCCAACTCCCAATGTGGGAGTTCCCTTGGGAGTGTGAGGGTCCTCAATTCCCTCACACTCTCTTGCATTCCCAGAAGCATGTGGCATGACTCTCGAACTTCCCTCTTGGCCCGCAACCTTGCAACCCCTTGCCTTGGTCGCGAGCCCAAGGCTAGGATTACGACAATATCTTTCTAGGTAAAATTGAACAAATTAACAATTTTTACATCATCTGTTTCACTATTTTATCTAATCATAGCTTTAAACATTCTAACATGAACATTCAAGTCAGAATCCTTGACATACTTAGGATAGTTAAGTGGTCAACGATAAGGTCTATTTGGTGGTAATGGTGGCCTACTTCGATTCATTGTTTGCAATCCAAAATGTCTTAGAGGCCCTTGAGGTTTTGGAGGTCCTAATGGATATGAACCACCTCTTCCTAAATCTAATGGTTGATTAACAAAAAATTTGTTCACCTCTCTTGGTATATTTTCATGCAAAGTCACAAATTTTGTTCCCCTTGGAGTTTGTGGTCTGGATTTGACACCATCAACAATATGGACAAATGCTAATATAAATGGAGCTTCAAGAACTATAATTATAGATCGAGGCATTGCCATAAAATATAATGGCATAAATCTTACTAGTTCCATTCTAAAATTTAAAGTTTTCACATACGTAACTCCAATATTGTTTTGATGTAACAAACTTGGTATAGGAGCTACAAAAAATAAGTATTACATTTTCCATAGTCTAACTCTCATATTTCCACTTTGTTTTCTTTCCAAATCTATTTTCTGAATCTATCTAGAATTTTGACCATGTCATGGTACAAATCTTCTAACTCATGTCCATGATTCCCTACTCTTATAGTTATGGATTTAGATTTTGGAAATGTTCAACAAATCTTTTCCTCGCATTATTTTCAATAAATGGACATTCATTGATTTGATGTCCAATCTAATGGTAGTATGTGCAACATGGAAAATTTGGTCTTGGAACTTTATTCACATTATAAATCACTATACTCCAATCCTTTTAAACTCCTCTAACCATGCTTCCATTCTACAAATTAAATTTGGGTTCACTATACTTCACTCCTATAGCCACATGAACATGTTCTTCTACTATTGGTTATGTTATTGGTAAGACTACAGTTTCTTGTTTAATTACAAGTATCAATTCAACTCCTTTGGACATTTTGATACCCTAAGTTGTGGCTTCTTGCTCAACAACATAATGATGCGGAGGTTCAAAATTCTAAGCTTTTTGTTCAAACTCTTCATTCTCTTTACAATCTCAATAATAAGGAGGTGAAATAGATTTGTACCTTGCTACTACTTCCTCCCTTTTTGACATCTTGAATATTTGTTCTTCTTATTGAATCAAAATATCAAAGTTATGTTATTACATCAAATATGTTGATTCTAGCATAACTCTCTATTGAGGTTCAAATTCTCGACTCCTTCATTTAAATTCAACCTATGCGTTTGCATTTTCAATCTAACACTTTTCCCTCCTAGAATTTTGAAGCAAACTATTGGTGCACCTTTGTGCTTCACCAAATTGCACTTCACAAGGAATAATTGATGTTGCTTGAAGCGTTATGTGGCATGCATGTATCTTTTCTGTCCATGGATGTCTTCGTTCTATTTGATAAACTTTTATAACTGTTTCAAACCACTAATCTTCCATACATGCACTAAAATTGTTGCAAATGGTAGTGCCATTTTCCACTTGCTCATGTAATAAAACCTAATTTAATTGTCTCCTCAAACTTCTAGTTACAATTCTATTTTCCATCTCTCTACATCCTAATTCAAATATGAACAAACTTCTACATTAGAACAAAATCCTCGCAATTAGTTAGTTTGCTTAGATTTGCTTTTAAAAACATTTATGATCCAGATTTGAAAAAAAATGTAGAAAACAAAACTGAAGTTCACTATCTATCTATAGAAACAAAAACTTTAGCAACAAGACATAAACAATATTTTGAAATTCATTTTGAATTCAGACCTTGGGATGGTCACCAAATGGTAAATATAGAATCTCTAATTCTATATTATGGTCTAAAATTTGGATTGAAATGCAATAAAACAAATACTAACAAAGTTTGTTCATTTATATCTACTTAAATTTAGTTTCAAAATTAGAATCTAGTAATGAAAGTATGATTAAAACATCAAAACAACAATTTTTAGCTACAAAAAAAAAACTTTCCATAAATCAAAATACATTTATCTCATACTCTATTAAAGCTCCATGTTTTACAATGATACAATGGGTACTCATCTCTTCCTCTTTTCCCAAGATATTCTTCAAAAATTTTGTCCCATGTTCTATTCAAATTCAAATGGTGATAAAACTATGTAATATAGTTAGTCATTCCTAAAACAATAACTAGGTAAATAAAAATATACCAACTAATAATTACCACAAGTAACTACTCCCTTAACACATAGGTATAACCAACATAAGAATAGCCAACATAGTTATAACCAACTTGAAAATAACCAATGTAGGTTTAGCCAACCTAGGTATATGTAAGGGAAATACTTAGGCATGTTGGTAGAGTAGGAATACTATATAGAATATTAGCAAGTCCCTTTGGAACCATTAAAACATAGTTACAAGTTGAGCTTACTATGTCAATATGATTGACTAACTATCATAACTACATAATGATATGACATGAAAATAGTTACAACTACTTGGAATTGCCAAAAGGTATGTCGATACAAAGGTAAGGTTGCCACAAGAGACTTTGAAGGGGGATTATTCTAAACAATGATAAAAGTGTTTCTAAGTGAAAAGACTACTATGTGAGAGAAGCTTAACATGTATATTTTATGATTTATTGAAGCTTGAATATTTTCCTAATTGTTGTTGATAGTCTCAATTCAATAATGGCATAATGGTAAAATGTAGTTCTTCAACATTAATAAGGAATTATCTAGTAATAATTTATATGTCCTAATTAATATTTTTATATGGTATTTATATTAATAAAGTAGGATAAGAATCTAAAGTGGTACAAAAATGTATTGCTAAGATTTGGAGACCATGCTAGGGATTCGATTCAAATTGTTGTTGGAGAAATTAAAGAAGAAGGTTATGTAATCCTTCCTCATGTAATTAAATTAATGGAAGATGAAAAAGGAAAAGTTGAAATAGACAATTAGATTTGGGATTTTATTTAATCCATGTACTCTATATAATTTACCTTATGGATTTACAAAATTGTTGGGAATATATAAAGTGGGAAAATAAATATATATATAAAATAAAATGTTTGTTATGGGTGCTAAGCATGTCATAGTTTTGCCTAATTTGTCCACCTATTATGATAAAGATATGGCTCATTTATTTATTTTATTACTACTACAATGTATATCAAGGATGGCATGAGAGATGGTAGAGAGGACAACTATTAAAAAAGGGAACCATGAATGGTTAAAAGAAACTATAATAATTAATGAATGGAAATAAAGATTAAGACTTCACAATAGATATGGTTGGAATTTTCTAGATTACTTGTATACACCAAAAAGAAATGCATAACTTGATAAATGGGGAAATTTTTTTGAACATTTTGAAAACGTTACTTCAAAATGTTCAAGAATTGATAATCAAAAAACTACATCGAGGAATGGAAATGTGATGTATATAACTACGAACTCTAATAATTGATGCTATACAACTAACAAAGTATCAAAGATGGCTACTAATAATAATGTGTTTATTAACATTAGTTCCAATCAAAAGATTAATTCCTATCAAATTATTAAATTTCATTACGGAAGAGAATTTGCGAAACCAAATATTAAAGCTTTGGTAGAAAAATGGATACCATGTGATTTGTTGTGGACAACTAGATTTTTAGGATTTAAGTATACAATGAGATTAAGAAGAAATGAAGAGTATTGTCCAAAAGAAATTGAGTCAAAAGAATTATGGTCCACAATGATGATTTTGGATTCATATAACAAAATTTGAAAAAAAGAAAGAGAACATGTTAGTAATAAGAAAATAGAAATTTTTGGGAACTAATGATGAATAAAAGTAGAGAAATAGACGAAAAAAATAGACTAAGAGAACAAAAAATGTAGAATCGTGAGGAAGCAAAAGAAATAGTTGTTTAGGTAAGAACTTCTTATAAATGGAAGGGGTTGAGAACTATTTTTAGTCCTTCTACTAGTTATTAGGTACTTAATTTTGTTGATGAAGAAATAGAAGTGATAGTAGCGTAGACAATGTGACGCACCCCCAAGCTCCTTGATGGACTTAATAATGAGTCCAAAGGTGAAGACAATGAAAGGAGAACGAGTTGGGGCACGCTTCTTAGTTCGTAGCATTTTGGGGGTAGAAGGGCATGTTAGAGCTCCAAGATGGGGACTAGGAAGATTGACAAGAAAATCAATTGCCCACACAAACATGCACAAACTAAACAACAAGTTGGTTAGTGCATAGTTGGAACACTTTGGTGCATAAATGAATCACGAGCAAACACAAATTCACAAGACTCGCCACGACTCGGACTTGGGGGAAGCCACCACCTTCCCCTTTATAGTATACTTTGTGCCTAGCCATGGGACCAGCACCCAAATGTCATTTTGTCCCAAGATTCCCAAGTGGGAGTCCTAAAATTCCCAAAGTTGGGACTCCCACAACTTTGGGGCCCATAATTTTGTGTGTAGACCTTTGATTGAGGTGAAGTCTAGAGCAAAGTTGTAGCCCTTGTCAAGAGATTTTCAATTATATGTGGCATGCCACCTGAACGCAGGGAAATCGGGGCAATTCATGACTTTTAGTGGTCGGGAGTCAAATTACTAATTTGACTATTTGACTCTCGGCTCTTCTTTTGGCCATAACTTGTGTTTTAAGTATCCAAATGGGTCTTGCAAGCCCATTCTAGACATGTATGTTCCAAGAACTTTATAATGATATAAGTAACTTTTAAATCCAATGTGTTTTGACCCCTGAAATTTTTTTCTAAAGATTTGGGAGTCCATCTGGACTACAATTCGTAAAGTGGGAACTAACTTGGGAGTGTGGGGGTTCATTCCTTCACATTCTCTCACACTCCCGGGAGCACGAAATGTGACTCCCGGCTTCACTTTTGGCCCGCACCTTTGCAAGCCCTTGCCTTGGTCGAAAGCCCAAGGTTAGGGTTGCGACATATCGGTTGAAGAAACAAATGGTTCACCCAACAAAGACATTCAACAATTTATCAAAATTGGAAAATCAAATGAAATGTAAGAAGAAGGTGATGAAGGGAATGTTGATGCATCACTAAGAACTCCAGAGACTATATTTAATGTTTTCGGAATGTTTGATTATGTCACTACCCTAACCTTGAGCTTGTAACTAAAGCAAGGGCATGGAAAGGTGTCAACCAAGAATGCAACCTGGGAGTCACATTCACACTACCAGGAGTGCAAGAGAATGTGAGGAAATGAGCCCACACACTCCCAAGTGGACTCCCATTTTGGGAATTAGAGTCCCTATAGAATCCCAAATATGAAAAGAATGATTTGTAGAATCAAAACTTATTGGATTCAAAAGTTCTTTATACCATTGAAAAGCTTTTAAGATGAAAATGTCTAAAATAATATCGCATGACCCATTTGGGTATTTACAAAACAAGTTATGGTTGAAAGAAGGGCGAGGAGTCAAAGTGTCAATTTGGCTCCCGACCACTAAAAGTCAAAAATCACCCTAAATTACATGTGTGCAAATGGTGTGCCACATATCGTTGGAAAGCTCTTAATGAGGGCTATAACTTTTCTTTCAACCACGTTTTAATCAAAGGTTTGCACAAAATGTTATGGGCCTCAAAAGTGGTAGGAATCCCAATTTCAAGAATTTCGAGATTTTCGACTTGGGATTCCCGAGAAAAATGACATTTGGGTGTAGCCCCATGGATAATCACATAGAATATTATAAGGGGGAAGGTGATGACTTCCCCCAAGTCCAGGCCGTGGTGAGTCTTGTGAGTTTGTGTTTGCTTGTGGCTCGTCTGTGCACCAAAAGTGCTACAACTACGCATTAACCACCTTGTTGTTTGGTTTGTGCAAGTCCATGTGAATAATTGAATCACTTGTCACTCATTCTAATACACACCCTACAGCTCCAACATACCCTTTTACCCCCAAAATGCTACGAACCAGGGAGCATGTCCAACTCCTTATCCTTCCATTATTTTCACATTTGGACTCATAGTTGAGTTTATCAAGGAGCTTGGGGGTGCGACATGAACTAAGGAACATACCCCAATTCTTTCTTCTTTCGTTGTTCTTACTTCAGACTCGCATTTGAATCTTTCAAGGAGTTTGGGGGTGCATCACTTGGTATCATAGCTCTAATAAAAACTTAATCCATTGAATGTTTAATGCGATGACACCCAAAAGGAATCACAAGCCTATCGAGGAAGCTATGGTGGTAAAACCCACCTAGATCGTAGATGTTCCACTCAAAACCAATATGGAGGAACAAGAGGATTATGAAGAGTTAGAGGACCTTGATGACCATGAAAACAAAGAGGAGCAACCAACCATAATTGTTTTCATTCTAGAACAATTAGAGGTTTTACTTAAAAGGAATAGGCCTGATTTCATTTAAGTTGGTTGAAGCCTTCAAAGGAGGATCATTTTAAAGGGTAGGATTCAAGCCCGCTAAGCCTGGGAATTTGATGGGGTCTGAAATTGATATGTTGTGGATGCTTGGCCTACAAAAATGGAAAATTAGCTTCATGTTGCTAAAGTTAGGTAGTAATTTGCCATGGAATTTGCTTAGTCCTATCTAAAAGGCTATGTTTCAACATGGTGGAGGATGATGAAACAAAAGAAGGGAAGACCTATGGCTACACATGATAATTTTTCAGATAACACATTGAGTTGGAATTCATTCTAGAGTATTTTGATTACATTTCAAGGTGCAAACTCTATGATCTTGTGAATGTAACAAATGGTAACTTGCACCAATATGCAAGGGTGTACACCAAACTTATGCTTGAGGTCTAACATATGCATGAGTTAGACCAGGTGAACCATTTTGTGATGGGGCTCCCAACTTGGGTTAAACACAAGCTTGAAAAGAATTGGTTCGCTTCATTGTTTGAAGCCATCACAAAAGTGGAAGGTTTTAGATGTGCAACAAGGTGAAAAACTCAGGTTCAAGAAGGAGAACAAATTATTTCATTAAAAGGCACACCATGAAAGGGAATGAAACTGTGGCAAGACATTTCAAAAGGAAAAAACCTAGACAATTTCAAGGTCCATGTTTTAAACCCAAAAGTAATTTTGTTAAGAAAAGGGTTCCCTTGAAAGGGAGCCAACCCAAAGGGGACACTAATGGGAAGCCCAAAGGATTGTGTTTCAATTTTAATGAAGTGGGACATTATTCCAAAGATTGCCCCAAACCCAAACTGGGCAATAGGGGTTATAAGGTAATTGCCCCTACCACTAACCTAACCCAAGGTGAATGCAATCACCTTTTGTTTTTTATAATAAAGGGAAGGTTTTTAAGTAGGTGTTATGTCTTTTGGACACATGGGCTTCCCACAACTTTGTAATTCAAAAAAAGTGCTAAAAGAATGGAGCTCCAATTGGAGGAGCTCAAGGCACCCATTGAAGTGCATTTTACAAATGGATTTCCCCATCTAATCACATTACAAGCAAAGGATGTGCCTTTTCAATTGGTGAATTGGAAAGGAAGGTGGATTTGTTGGTTTCCACCTTAGGGGGAATGGAATGCATTTTGGGAATGGAATTCATCACCCATAATAATGTGTTTATAGAAGGGCACAATAGGCTAGTCATAATCCTATCCAAAAATGGGATCATTTAGGTGAAGGCACATGAAGTGCCTAGTGCAGGTGGATTGACCATCCACTTGATGTTAGGCAAAACTTTGGAAAAGGAATGCATGGGAGGTTGTGGCATGTTGTGTGTGATGTGTATGTTGGACGAGTTTGAACCAAAAGATGCTATGAACTTGGTAAGCCGTTCTAAATGTGTTAAACGAGTGTTGGATGAATTTTTGAATGTGATGCCCGAAAAGTTACCTGATGAATTGCCCTCAAGAAGACAAGTTGACCATGCAATCGAGGTGATGCTGAAAGTGGCACCTCTTGCCAAGGCCCCATATCAAATGAATCATGAAAAAGAAATTTAAAATTCAACTTGAGGAACTCCTTGCAAATGGTTACATCAAACCTAGCAAGTCACCATACACGGCACCCATTTTCTTTGTTCACAAAAAGGACAAGACATTGAGGATGTGTGTGGATTATAAAGCCTTCAACAAGGCAACGGTGAAAAATCAATACCCATTACCTCAAATTGATGACTTATTTGATCGACTTTCGAGAGTTGAAGTGTTTAGTAGGATTGACCTACGTTCAAGTTCTTACCAAATTCAAATTGTAGAAGGGGACAAAGAGAAAACTATTTGCCACACAAGTTATGGCTCATACAAATTCTTGGTGATGCCTTTTGGACTCGCTAATGAACACGCCACATTTTGCACACTCATGAACATTTTTCGAAAATGGTTTAACGATTTCGTGGTCATATATATAGGTGACATTTTGGTCTATAACAACTCTATGAGGAGCATGTGGACCATCTTTGAAAGGTGTCTCAAAGGTTGAGAAAAAACAAATTGTATGCTAAGTTAAAAAAATGCAAATTCAGGGTGACGAAAATGAATTTCCTTGGACATAAGACCCTAAACCTTAAACCCAAAGGCTTGAAGATGGATGACCATAAGGTGAAGGAAATTTTGGATTGGGAACCACCTAGGTTGGTTCCCATCTTAAGGTCATTTTAAGGATTGGCCTCCTATTATTGCAAGTTCATCAAGAATTTTGCCAAGATAGCCACGCCTCTGACAAGCCTTTACAAGAAGTCATCGGGAAGTTATGAATAGGATGAAGCATGCAATGAGGTGTTTGAAACCTTGAAAACCATTTTGGTGAAAACACTGATGTTAAAATTCCCTAACTTTGACAAGGATTTTGAGATCCATTTTAATGCTTCCCCATCTTAGAGCTCTAACATGCCCCTCTTACCTTTGAATAGCTATGAGCTAAGGAGCGTACCCCAACTCCTTCTTCCATTGTTTTCACTTTGAATTTGCATTTGAATCTTTCAAGGAGTTTGGGGGTGCATTAGATTGGGTCATGGAAGAGGGATGGCCGCATATACCAAAAAAACATTTGGAAGAGGATGCAATAGAAGAAGCCAACAATAGCAACAATGTTAATGAAGTTTATGGAAAATAATTATTCAAATTATTTCTCTAGAACTTTGAATGCATCAAGAATAATATTTTTCTAAATATACCACCGACTACTATTGTATTGATAATGAACATTGCACCCATCATGGCAATACCCCCCACAAATGCTTTGTAAATATAGGTACCTAAATATCATGATAATGAATATCTGATTTCACATATTTGATAATTGACGAAGGTATGTGTAATAAATCCAAAAGATACAAACCGCCACAAACTATAATATTTTTTTAATTCCTGAAAGGGAAGAGTTATTGATTGGTTTGGAAAGTATGAGATTGTTCATCCAACAACGACATGGGCAAAGGTTCAACATGCCTTTATAATTTGATTTAGTGAAATAAGAAGTGAAGGGCAAGCAATTGCCGCTTTACGATATGCAAAACAAAAGAAATATGAGTCAATGGAAGACTATGTCAGTTCCTCCAACTATGTGTAGTAATTCCTTAGCAAATAGACGATGTTTACCTGAGAGAAGCCTTTAGAGAAGGGCTATGGATTAAAGTGAATATGGCTATCATTAGTATGCCAATAAAAAATTAGCAAAAGTGGCTGAATCTACAATTTTGGTAGAAGAAAATCTACTTGTGAGATGGAAAAATATGGCAAGATATTGTCCAAATAAGTTTGATAGTGATGAATCCAAAAATAATGACGATGAAGATGAACATTATGAAAAAAAAAAAAAAGAAATCTAAGAAAGTGATATTAACACAATAAGGGAAGGTGTATATTGTCAAAATTGGTTTAATGAAAGTCATTTCATATTGGAATGCAAACTATTATTGAAAATTTGTCAAATATGCAAGGCTAGTGATCATAATGCAATCAGTGTCCTAGTGAAGTAATGAGTGGGAGTTGCCCCTCAAGAAAAATTGTATTAGTGCATGTAGTACAAACAAAGATACTAATTGTACAAGAACAAATATAGTTGTCAAATTACAGTGTACCAAATGATCAAAATCAATATAATGCAAGACCCATTGGTTGTAATTGGAAAAATAATAATCAATGAAATCAAAACAAATGATATAACCAACAAGGATATGATCAAAATTTTAGATTTTGACAGAATAGTGTGAGATGTTAATATTGTCAAAAGGAAGGTCGTGTTCGGAAGAATTATCCTTTATGGAAGAAAGTTATTGAGGAAGAGGATAAGAACCCCAAATTGAAAGTTGGAGTGAATGTGGCTATGGTCGAAAGGGACCAACTCGTAGTGGATGTGTGTGTGACCACAAAAGGACAAAGAATGAGGATGCCAAAGGCCAATATGCATGATGAAAAACTTCCAAAGAGAGAAGTTAGCCCCATTAAAGGACATTAAATCAAATGGGAAAAGGAAAAATTGATTCACAAGGATGTAGTTAATGAACTACAAAATATACAAGAAGTGGAAAACAAACCACTAGAAATGTGTATGGATGTTCCTTTTGATTTGAAACCATCCAAGTCAATTATTCAACTGACATGGTTGAATGAAGAGGGACTGTTATAGTCAACTTGATGAAGGATGGTAAAAGGTCAACTGAAGTAGCCAAGGGAAGTGATGTACATGTCAAGCTTAAAGGAATTGACATGTTGACATGGGATGTGTCGTTAAAGGAATTGAATCTTTTGAAGAGGAAAAGTGAGTTGGTGGGTGCAAATGGCAAGTCAACAATGAGTATTGATAAGCCAATTGTTAGTGTAGTGGATGAGTGGGTATGACCTTAGACAAGGAATAATCAACTTGTCAAAAACAGTCCAATGGCAAAGTGGAATTTGTTGCCATAGAAGATGAATGTTGAACACATGGGGAAACGAAATGGTAAATTATAAGAATTCATGATAAATTCAAAGATAGAAGTGAAATTATGACAATTATTGGAAATTTGTACTTAATTAAAAGAGATGATGACAAAGTCATTGTTGAAGATGGGAGAAGATTTTGATGAAACCACATTGGTTGTTCAAATTCGTATAGGGAAATTTGAAGTGAGAGATGTATTACTGCACATCGGATTTAGTATGAATATTGTTTATGAAAGTTTGAGGAAAAAACTTGGGTTGAAAAAACCCAAGTTAGCTCCTTTTGTAGTCAAGATGGTTAAGTAGAAAAAGGTGTAGTTTGTTGGGTTAATAAGGAACTTGAAAATTGATTTGGTTGGATGTGAGTTCAAAATTTCTATTACACTATTGAATATGGGGAATGAAACACAAATTTATTCAATGCTTTTGAAAAGGCCTTTGTTGAAATAAGCCAAGGCAAATCATAATTGGGGTGATAGTTACTTTACCATCATTGCAGGAGAAAGGACAACAGCCAATAGAAAGACCAAAATATGTTGATGATGGTTATGATTGGGAAGAGGGATTGTTGAATAAAAAGGAGGAGGAACTTTACAATGTGGTGCCTAAGTTGTGGCATGTAGGAGAAGTGGCACCAAAAAAGTTATAATTTTTGAAAGAAATTACTATGGTATGTTTCAACCAAAAGAAAAACCAAAATATTTAGTTTATTTTTATAAACATCAACTTGGAAAAATCTTGATATTGGATGAAGTTGTTGATGTGATAGTTAAGGACAAGAAGATTGGAGGATGGATAGTCACAAATGAGGAGTAGTTGAAAAAACTAAACTTAGGAAGTGAAGGGGATCCTAAGGAAGTACTCATTAACCAACATCTTTTCAAGCACAAATTAAAGAATTATTGGTTAATTACTGTGATGTTTTTGCCTATAATTATAAAGATTTGAAGGGAATACCCAGGGAAATTTGTGAACACAAAATTGAATTAGTGGCTAATGCCCAACCAATTAAGAAAACACAATATAGAATGTATTTGAATTATGCATTAAAACTAAAAGAAGATTTGGATATGCTACTTGATACTAGATTTATCTATCCCATTGAAACTACACAATGGTTATCTCTGTTGGTGATAATATTAAAGAAAAATGGGAAGTTACAAATATGTGTGGACTATCAAAAATTAAATGTTCAAACCAAAAAGGATCCATTTCCCTTAACTTTTTGGATTCAGTTTTGGATTATGTAGTTGGACATGAGATGTATTCCTTTATGGATGGTTACAATGGTTATAACCAAGTTAAAATGGTGAAAGAAGACAAAGACAAAACGACATTCATTTTAGAATGGGGCATTTATGCCTACAACATTATGCCTTCTAGGTTGTGTAACACCCATGTTACTTTCTATAAAGTAGTAACAAAAACGTTTAAACCTTATTTAAACAAATTTATGCAATTATTTTTAGATGATTTTAATGGATATGGAAATAAAAAAGATCATCTGGAATGATTACAAAAATGCTTAGAAGAATGTAGGGTAAATGGCATTAGCCTTAACCTTAAAAAATGTGCATTTTTAATAAATTCAAAAGTCCTGTTAGGACACATAGTGTGTCATGATAGTATGTTGGTAGATCCAGGGAAGATGACAACAATTATCATTATGCTAACACCTACCAATATAATGGAAATAAAATGATTCCTAGGATCAGCTAGTTCTTATCTACATTATTTTCAAGATTTTGCAAGTAAGGCAACACCAATGTGCAAATTATTAAATAAGGATGAAGAATTTATATGGATAAAGGCATGTGCCAAGTCTTGGTACTAGATGAAGGTATCCATGAGATGCCTACTTATACTTATCATATTTGATTGGAAGTTAAAATTCCATGTGCATACCAATGCATCAAATTTTGCACTTGGAGCTATGTGAAGTCAAAATTCAAATAAGACTATTGATAAACCAATTTACTATGCTAATAGATTGATGAACAATGCAAAATATAACTATATAACCACTGAAAAAGAAGCATTAACAATGATTTATGTTGTGAAGAAATTCAAGCACTATCTTTTAGGAAATAGTTTCATATTTTTCATGGACCACAAAGCTCTATTACATTTGGTCAACAAACCAATAGTCACTAGCCGAATTGCTAGATGGCTAATACTAATGCAAGAATTTGATTTTAAAGTAATATTCAAACCAAGTTGGGTGCATTTCTTACTTAGTCAATTTTCCATAATTAATCATGGAGAGCCAACCATTAGAATTGAAGATCAATTACATGATGCCCAATTGTTTGGCATAGAAATTGATTGGTATGGACAAATAATTGATTGTCTCAAGAAGGGTTATTTTGACGACAATATGCCTAAAGAGGAACAAAGTTGATTGGTGATTATAGCAAGGCCATATACATTATGTGATGGCCATTTGCACAAATTAGGACCTGATGGAATGTCGAGGAAGTGTTTAACACCCATTGAAACCTTTAAAGTTTTGGAAGAGTTCCATGAAGGACCGATTGAAGGTCATTATAACAACAATACAACAATGAAAAAAATCATGTCGACATGCTATTGGTGGCAAACTATTCACAAAGATGCTTTCAACTTGTGTCAAAAGTGTGACATTTGTCAATGATTAGAACCCATGTGGTGAAGTGGTAAGTGACCACTCAAACTAGTTATGGCATATGAACTCTTTATGAAGTGGGGTTTAAACTTTATGGGACCTATTAAACCCACGTCTAAGACTACTAGTAATCAATATATTATTGTAGCCACTAATTGCACCACTAAGTGGGTGGAGGCTAAGGCACTTAAGGATAACATAACAAAAAACATCGCTAAATTCATTTATGAAAACATCATAATTAGGTTTAGGTGTCCCACCTATTTTATTAATGATCAAAGAAGCCATTTCATTAACAAAATTATTGGAGTGTTAATGGTGGAGTTTATGATTGTACATCAAAAGTGAACCACCTACTATCCCCAAGGAAATGGTCAAGTTGAATCAACTATTAAAACTTTGGGAAAGATTTTGGCCAAATTAGTTATTGTTAATCGCAACAATTGGGATGTTATGCTCTTTACAACATTATGGGCATATCAAACAACATATTAAATGACTATATATTTTACACCTTTTGAGTTCATTTATGGCATTCAACCCATTATGCTAGTTGAATTTATGGTCCCTACTAAAAGAATCAAAGATGTACCCACAAAAGACCTTAATTGTTGCAACCCTAGCCTTGGGCTCATGACCAAGGCAAAGGCTTGCAAAGGTGCATGCCAATAGTCAAACCCGAAAGTCACATTTCATTCTCCCAAGAGTGTAGGAAAATGTGAGGGAATGAACCCCACATTCCCAAGTCAGCTTTCACTTTGGGAGTTGGAATCTCGATGGACTCCCAAATCTTTAGAGGGTGATTTCAGGGATCAAAACCCATTAAATTCAAGAGTTCTTTATACCATTAGAAATCTCTTTGAACGTTAATGTTTAAAATGGGCTTGCATTACCCATTTGGGCACTAAAAACATAAGTTATGGCCAAAAGAAGGGCTAGGAGTCAAACTGCCAATTTGACTCTTGACCACTAAAAGTCGGGAATTGTCCTGATTTACTTATGTCCAGGTGGTGCGTCACATACTATTGAAAAAAATTTCACAATGGATATGACTTTACTTTGGACCTCACCTCAATCAAAGGTCTACACACGAAGTTATGGGCGTCCAAAGTTGTGGGAGTCCCAATTTTGGGAATTTGGAGACTCCCAAGTTGGGAGTCCCGAGACAAAATGACATTTGGGTGTAGGCCTCATGGCCAGGCATAGAGAATTCTATAAGGGGGAAGGTGGTGGCTTCTTCTAAATCCGGGCCGTGGTGAGTCTTGTGAATCCATGTTTACCTATGGCTCGTCCATGCATCAAAAATGGTCTAGCTATGCACTAACCAACTTGTTGTTTGGTTTGTGCAAGTATGTGTGAAGATTCGCTTGTCACTTGTCCTAGTCCAAACCTTGGAGCTTCTGAACACCCTTTACCCTTGAAGTGTTACGAGGCATGGAATGTACCCCAATTCCTTAAAAGATCCAATGTGGATCCTAAAATGAAATAACAAAAACAAAAAAGTCAAGGCACGATCCCTAGTTCACAACATTTTTGGGGTAGGTGGGCGTGCTAGAACTTCGAGATGAGACTAGGGCAAACTCACAAACAAGAGTTCAAATTGAAATCAACCTGCATAACCAAGGAAAGAAGGTAGTTAATGCAAGTTGAATGTATGTGGTGTGGTGGACTTAGTAGGGACAACCTTAAACACGAGCTTTACACAACATGTAACCTTTGGGAGTAGGCACCATTCCCCTCCTTACAGTGTACTCTATGACTATTTATGGGGGCTGTTATTAAGGACACGAATATCCACAAGAAAAAGGTTAAATGAAAGGCCTAAATTTAACTTTCAAACAAGGAAAGGTTTAAGTCTAACTTTCAAACAAGGAACAAGACAAGATTATGTGAATAAAAAACAAGGACAAAAAAACTAAGAACAAAACATGATATGTGCAAAACCAACGTGAAAACAATTTTTTTTTATGCTTAACATATGTAAACATGATCACAAAAAGAACATGACAAGGCTATGGTGTAAGATCATGCTTTAAATTAATATTGAATAAATTAAAGAAAATGATGGGTCCTACTTTCATTTATACCCTTTTGGGGAGCTAGTTCAAGGATGCTTTCAAAAAGGCTTTTATGTGTGCATCCAATAAATAAGCTTCTTGAAAACCTTCCTAACTAAAAATCAACTATGAGTTAGCTCAAATTTAACTAAAAATTATCAGGGACTTAACTAGGAATGGACTAGGAATTAATTAAGACTTAAATAAAAATTAACCAAAAATAACTAATAACTAATTGAAAATAACTATAAGCTAACTAAAACTTAATTGGGAATTAGCTAAAACTTAACTATAAGTTAATTAACAGTTAATTAGAAATGAACTAGAACTTAACTAAAAGTGAACTAAGTGTTAATTTAAAAGTGAATTATGAATCAAGTGAAAATGAACTAAATTTTAATTGGAAGTTAACTAAGAGTGAACTAAATGTTAAGTATAAATTTAATATAAGTCATAAATGACCATTCAAATGAATGAACTCCATGGCAATGAAATCCATGACAACTACATCCAAATGGCACTTTTTCTTGAGACTCCCAAATGGGAGTCCCAAAATTGGGACTCTTATTATCCTAAAACTTTGGACACTCATATTTTCCTAAAATCAAGCCTATTTGGAGCATGTGGGAAACATCTTATAACCCTTAGAAATATTTTTCCAACGATGTATTGTAGGCCCTAGTTGGAAATGATTTGACCCATGCTCTAAGGGGATTTATGGTGGAAAGTGAATTTTGGAATTTGACTCCCAACCCTTCTTTTGATCATAACTCATGCATTTCAGGTCTAAGTGAACAATGTAAGGGCAATTTATTAATGCATTCTTCAAGACCTTTTTAATGGTATCATGGGACCCCTTTCAACTAAATATTTAGGTTTTCAACACAAGTGCACTCCCAAAGTGGGAATGCATCTGGGAGTGCATTTGGGAGTCATTGGGCTCAATCTCTTGCATTCTCCCCCATTTGTGAAAATGTATTTCATTCCCAAACACACTTTCTTGGCTTCATGTGTGCTTGCAATCCACATTTATTCGCGAACTTGATGTTAAAGTTGTGACATTCACCCTATTTTATAATTAGTTTAAATGACCAAACATTAAAAGGTAGTTGGCTTTGTCAAATAACAATAGGTACTATCTATACCTTATTTGGTCCTTGATTAGGTAAACATGTTAATTCATGGGTCTTCGTCCAAATGTTGAAGTTGTCTTATCTAATTCAAAATTGAACACATTCATGTTCTAAATCAATAATAAAAGGTTCAATACTGAAAATATGTTCATTATTTTGAACATTTCTAATGAATTCTGTCAATAATGGCATTACATTTGTTATAGGAATATGGTAATTAGGAATTGCAAAACATTAATGATGTTGGGTAGATTTAGCTTCTTCAACATTGTAAACATGTTTGATTATTCTTCCATTAAGTTGTGAGTTTTTTTTTGTTGTTGGTTTGAAACTTGTGATGTAATTTGGTGGTGGTTAATAGGTGTTTGATTCCATGTTAACCTTTTGGTCTACTAGTATTGGTCATTGATTTACACCTTATCCTTGGTATAATGTATTTGTGTTTGACACACCCATAGGTTGTGCTTCTTAAAATTGATTAACTTGTTCTTTTAATGCTGATATATTTTCTGTTGAACAACTAGTTATAATTGCCTTCTAAGGCGTCTTGTAACCACCTTTGACATCGTTTCCTTGAACTTTATTTATTTAGTGTTACATTATTTTGTTTGTTCAATAGGATCTTCTCAATAATTAGAAGTCAGAAATCAACCCCCATTACATATTAGAATAGTAAACAACAAAATCTTAACACACTATTATTCCTTCAAACAAATAGATTCAATTTTTGACAAAGGTTAGAAACTAAAGCTTAACAACACAACATTATCTAAAAAACAAAACTAATTACCATAGGATAAATATATATATATGCAATTCAAATAAAATAAACTAATAAATTTAAACCTAAAATTTTAAACATGAGCCTTGTGAATTCTGAGCCATTGTGTGTGGTCACCAAATCTTAATGGGATTTTCACTCTTTCCCATTTAGTACAAATTTTCTTTCCTAATTCTTCCTTAATTTTCCCTACCAAGTTTATATCACTACAAGAGGTTCTGCATTTTATCAACAAGTTTACACAACATCAATTTATTGTTTTGCAAGACTTGTACTTCAAAAAACTATTATAAACACAAGTTTTTGAAAATTCAAAAGTAGGAAACTTTACTTTTATTGTCAATGCAAAACAACAAAGAAAAATGTATGTCTCTCCTCCAAGTTTTAGCTCTTCAACTATTTTATTCAACCTCTACTTGTTAGGTTTAAACAATAGTTAACTAACTATTAGGCCAAAAATAAACAATCAAAAATTTGAATCTACTCCACAACCTACTATTTTTATCACATGTTCTACCAACTAGAATATTTGTTTTGCCAACGAATTGTTGCTATACGATCTGTTTGAAATGATAAAATTGGTTTCCACTCATAACACCTATTACTGAATTTTTTAGTTAATATTTTTGCTAGGTGTTGGACAAGATATTGATGCGCAACCTTTTTCCAAATTCTTAGAGGTCGAACTCATGCCAAAAACATTCCCACAAATAACTCAATGGTGTAATTCACAACACGAACTTTTGTAAATACCCATTTTTTGTTGAACTAAGGGTTTTCAAAGATTATTTTCATGTGATCTCGTTGGTTGTAATCCAATTCCTTCAACTTTTCATTGCATGTTTGGAAGAGTTACATTAAATGTTCACATCTTCAACAAAAACTTGTGTTATTATTTGATCATAAAACTGATTTTCCAAGTGGAACAATGTATCATTAACTTGGAAGATGAGGCCTTTATTTGAAAACCACATATCCATTGACATGTTTCTTGTGAATTTTGCTAGGAATTTGTGAAATCATTTTCCTAAGTTGTCCATTATCCATATCTTCAAGTAATTAAAAAAAAATTCTAAACACACCTCTATGTGAACGAAATAGGATAGCCTATTGATTGTCCACTCTTGCTCCATTTATATATTTAAAAAAATTCCATATTTAAAAACATTTGGCCCCATTGGCTAGATCAACAATTAACAAGAGTTTACCAATCATGTTCTTGTACTTAGAATGAATCTTCTTGAATGTTTTTTCCTTGTGTTTCTTGAGCTCTTACATCCCTTTCCATATAGTTATTTACTATGGGTCTTTTTGTGTTGCCCACCTCTTTGATGTATTGTTCATGTTTGCATATCACCTTGTAAACAATTTCAAATGCAATATAGAATTTCACTTTTAGGCTACATCCTAAACATTAATCATGGCCTATTTGAACTACAAATTAAATAATTTACCTTGTACAATGTTGTCGCTAAAACTTCATGGAAAATGTTGTACCATTATTTTGTTTTTTCTTGCATCCTTCATAATGCCATCTCATTAATCCTCTGTTAGCACACCTTTATAGGGTTTTTTTGCTAATGTTTGAAGCTCGATGATCTCATGGATCAAATGAGTTTTCATGCGTGTAAACTTCAAGGACCTATAAAACAACATGTCCAATTTAGGATTTGAACAATTTATTCAAACTTTAATGATAATGGAATTTCCTTCAACATTCAAAAGTTTTAAAAGTTACATGTTAACATTTAAATAACAAATTTGAAATTTTACTTGGAATTGTATGCACCCTTCCACAACTATTGTGGGAAACATACAATGGAAATCCTTGTCCATTACATGATGTTTTTTTGTTGCTTGTATCTAAACTTTACACCTATGATTATTTTCCCAAAGGTAAAGCATCCAACCTTTCAAATGCCACATGTTCTTACTTATCATGAATAGGAATCATTATGCCAAAGGGTAGATGCAAGCTCTGGTGGCTAAATATCGACATAAATTACACTCCTTACAAGTCCATACAAGATTTTTTAAATGATTCAAATGGACATGGTTGTTACTTTTTAAAATGTTATTATTATAGTCTTTGAATAATACATGTTAAATCACCTACAAACCTTCCCAAATATATGTGAAAACATATATTTAATGTAACTAATGTCATTTTTAAATTTGGAAGTCCTAAAAGGAAAACCCACAAAGTCCATAAGAATAATGTCCCATCTAAAACTTTCAAAAAATATGTTTTTGGGACAAAAAAATTGAAAATAAAATAAAAAATGTAAGTCATATGGACTTTTGAAAATATGGTCAAATTTTAATCATTCAAAAGTCCTTAATTATTAAACAGTTAAGGTTTGAAAAGAAAAACTTCCTCATATGAATTTATCATTTTGTATTACATTATATATTGAGTCCCAATAACAAATTTGGAATGTGAATCAATATGAATTTTTTCATTTTGTGATGTTTTAGTCAAACGACCAATCCATATTTTTCAACTTCAAAAGTCCATTACTACTAACAAATGAATTGTTTATCAATAAATAACAACACATTTCTCTTCACAATAAAATTATTAATCTTGATCCTAGTCCCAATTAGTAGATTTACATATATATTAATCACCACATGCATTTGAATAAAGGGTACCTAGGGGAAAAAACATTGTTTCGTCACAAAAGTGAACCACCATAGCTTGCATCCACCCCAAAACATGGTAAAGATTATTACATAAGCAATTGGCACCGTATTCCTAAACTACATATAGGATTGGCCATGACTACATGACTACTAGTCAATACAACCATATCTTATTTACCACTAATCACAAAAATGATGTAGTCATAAATGCCATTTGTGATTATGTCATCCATGCATGTAGTCATTTACCACATTCATGGAGGACATCTCCAATGGCAAAGATTTTGTTTAACATATAATTATAATTATATTTTATTAATGTATTTTTACCACATGACAACCTAGGATGAATTAAAGATTTTATTAACCACTTATGAGTTGACACATGGCAATATAAAACAAGGAATTTTTTTCCTACCCAATTACACTTTTAGACAAATTAGGCTATTTGGGACCTAGCTTACACACCTAGCCTAGGCTAAAAAGGACTTAAACTATGTTAATTGCCTAATTTTGGGAAATTAGGTAGTATATAACATGAAAGTAAGAGGATTTGAACCCTTCACCTTCACTTTAAGGGCTTGAATCCTTAACCATTGAACAACCACATTTCATTTGTAACAAGCACAATTATCACAAATATATAAAGATTAAGTTTTTCGAACCTAGGTTAACCTAGGCCACCCAATAATCTAGCTTAGGCCTCCATAGGTTATTTTAGGTGAACCTAGGTCTCCCTAGATTAAACTTAAGTAACCTAGTCTAACTTAAGGTTATTTAGTTTAAAATAAACTATTTAGGTTTAACCTAGTTTAACTTAAGGTTATTTAGTTTTAAATAAACTATATAGGTTTAACCTAGGCTAACTAGGCGAAACTTGGTTTAAATAAATTATTTAGGTCAAACTTGCCTATAATTGGCTAAATTAAGCTTAACTTGGCTAAATTAGATAAAATATGTTATTTATGTTAAATTTGACAAAACTTAGTTAAACTTGATTAAACTTTGTTAAATTACTTAGGTTAAATTTGATTAAGGTATGTTATTGAAATTAAAATTGACAAATTTGGCTAAAGCATGTTAATTAGATTAAAATAAACTACAATTGGCTAAACTTGATTAAAGTATATTATTTACGTTAAATTTGGGGGAAAAAATTGCTTAAATTAGGATAAATTAAATTAGATTAAATTAGGTTTTCTATGTTAAACTTGTTAAACCTGACTAGTTAAGAAAACTAGGTTATTGAGGAAAAACTAGGTCAACTTAAACTAAACAAAGTTAAATTTGATTTTACTTAAGCTAGACCAAGGTAAATTTGGTTAATTTGGCTAATTTTTTTATTTATAAAACTAAACATTTAAGTTCATGTAGGCTAAATGTAGGTTAAACCTATAAGTTTAAACTAAAGTTCTTTTAAAAACAAAACCTAGGCTAAATTTAAAGGTTAAAGTACAAATGAAGTTACCTATAAAATAATCTTAACAAAGGTTAATCCAAGAAGTTAAACATGGGTTTTAAAAAATTAAATATAAAAGTTAAAGTAGGTTAAACTAATGCCAAAACTAGGTTAAACCTAAATTGATTTAGATTAAACTTAACCACATGTTCATATTTATTTGGGTTTTTATTATTGGTCAAACAAGGTCAATTATGTTTGACATGATTATTAATTGTGTAGTTGTAATTATGGTCATATAAACCTATAGTTGTATTTATAATCATGACATTTTGTTGCTCAAATGCATAAAACATATTTGTGTTTTCTAACATTCCCATTTGTAAAAACCCCTATGCTTGTCTATCTATGTTTTCTTTTAATATTATAATCAAATAACCTCCATCATAATAAACCAACACAAAGGAACTTCTATGGGCACATGGTTCACCATCAAAGGTTGTAACATTTCTTTGAAAGACTTTGGTCGTTGTGCTTTTAAACTTGCGACTTGTTTATACATTTTGCCTTTCACATTTTTGTATGTCATTGATTTCCAAAGTATAGAGGACTACACATCAATTTCCTTTTCTCCTTGTTTTTTTATCCATGTAAATAAAAACCAAATCTTCTCAACATGGCCATTTGTCTCATTGCTGATTATATGACCTAAAAACAAATCATGAACATCCATGTATCTAATAATGCACCTAACCTTTGATTCTCATTCAAAAATTGCAAGAAATTGTATTCATATCATTCCAGTTTTTGTTTACATGTCGCAACCCCACTTTGGGCTAAGTGTGAGGATGAGACTCACACTCCCGAAAGTGGAAACTTGGAGTCCTCTGGGACTCCCAAAAACTCAGAGCTCGATTGCAGGGGTCAAAACACCTCTCATTGAAGTGTTCTTTATATCAATGGAAAATTCTTGAAGTGTAGATGTCCAAAATGGCCTCGCATGAGCCATTTGGACATCAACATCCCAAGTTATGGGCAAAAGAAGGGCCGGGAGTCAAACTGACAATTTGACTCCCGACCACTAAAAGTCAGGAATCGACCTCTTCTCGACGTCTGCAGAAGGAGTGCGAAAGGGCATTGGAAAGCTCTCGAAGAGAACTATAACTTTGGTTTAGACCTCACTGCAATTGGAGGTTGGAGCCAGGAGATACAAGTTCCCAAAGTCCCGGGAGTCCAACCCGGAATAGTTTCGGGACTCCTCCTTGGGAGTCCTGGGAAAAAAGTGCCACTCGGATGTGGTTCCCGCGGAGTAACGCAGAGAATACTATATGGGGGAAGGTGGTGGCTTCCCCCGAGTCCAGGCCATGATGAGTCAAGTGAGTCCAAGGTCGCCCGTGGCTCATCCCAACACCAAAAGGGTGCAAAATGAGTTCTAACCAACTTGTGTTGGTTTTTGGATACAGGATCGTGTAACAAGATAATTGTCCCTCTTCCTAGTCTAATCTCGGGACTTCTAGCATGCCCCTCTTACCCCCTTTAGTGCTGGAAGTCGGGAGCGGCCCCCAAGTTCCAACTTTCCGCAACTCAACACACTTAGACCCTCAAGTGGGTCTAATAAGGAACTTGGGAGCGCGTCACTTGGTATCAGAGCTCAAGGTGAAGCTCGACTTACTTCTTGAGAATTTGGGATGGCACTCAAGAAGAATTGTAAGCAAGCCCAAGACTCCATGTTGGAGGAACCCGTCGAAGATCGAGTAGTCTCGCCGGAGTCAATTGGGGAGGAGGAACCGAGGATCTGGGAGGACCAAGATGAACCCGAAAGTGAAGAAGAACAAAGGAGCTCGGTCCTATTCACCCCGAAACAATTGGAAGTCCTCCTCAAGATGAATAGGCCCGACTTTGGTGAGTTGGTGGCGGCCTTCAAAACGGGGACCTCCAAGGGTGAAAGGTTTCAACTGGCCAAGCCTTCGATGGTGCTCGTGACCGAAAGGTTG
>Ga0116228_10000854_pt1 | contig 24215 bp, 25 predicted proteins | sample S1TSphfallax_2_FD_89694 | JGI IMG/M metagenome (GOLD analysis project Ga0116228, IMG submission 89694) | Host-associated microbial communities from peat moss isolated from Minnesota, USA - S1T2_Fc - Sphagnum fallax MG | ecosystem: Host-associated > Plants > Peat moss > Unclassified | place...
CCATTTTTCCATCGCTGTCCTTCCCTCATCAACTGCCCTTAAAATTCACCCCTACCCATCCACAGCAACAGCATAGCCACGCCACAACAACAGCATTTGTAGTAAGCAACCTAGCATGTTCTTTCAGTGCGCCATTAGACCTAATTGTAAGCCATGAAGGCCAAAAAGAAGCGGGGCGTGGAGGCGGTAAGCACATATTGTTTGCCTTCTCTCTCTCTCACTCATGTGTGTTCCTTTGTGTGTAACTAGTAGTAGTAGTAGTAGTAGTAGTAGTTATCTATTATGTTGTTTTTGTGGTGTACTTAATCGGAGTTTTTTTCTTGGGGTGCTTTTTTTTTTCTTTCTTTCTTTCTTTCTTTCTTGTTTCCCTTTTTTTGTTGGTTTTGTTTTGTTTCCCAAGAATTTGATCCATGTGCTTATCTCTCTTTTGTTCTCTCTGTGGGTTTTTTGTTTTTTTGGGTTGCCAAGGGTTTTTTGTAACCTAGGGATGTGAGGAAATGGGTTTTTCACTTTAGACGATGGTCGAGCTGTTCTCAGGGGGGCGGATAATATAAGAGAGGGATGCTGGGAGAATTGTTTTCTTTTGAATAAAGGGGAGAAATAGTTCTTCCGCTCGGGTGATTTGTGTGTAGAAATCAGTTTCGAATTTTTCTCATGAACTTGTTGTCTCCTTTGTCAGCTAGGAGGCATGTTGTTTTGGATAGGGAGATTTGGGAGCAGCAATTGTTTTTTTTTGGTGACTTTGCAGAACCTCTGTCTCTCTAATGTATGAATGCATGCATGCGTGTTGTTTATGGGTGTGTATGTGTGCAGCCTCCAAAAGTGAAGGCCTTCATCAACAGTGTGCAGAGCACCCCCTTGGCAAACATCCAGAACCCTCTGGCGGGTTTTCACTGGGACTATGACAAGGTTTGTATGCAATTAGGGCTCCACAAATAATTTGGCCTCTATCCCTCTCTCCCTCCCTGCAACAAATTCCTCCTCATATATCCATACAGCTGCTGTTTCTTGAATCTCTACAGCTTTCTAGAGTGCATTTTTGTGTTGATTCCTCTGATGGATCTGATGATGATTGTAGCGCACTGCTTGCTTGCAGGGGGACTTTTACCACTGGGTGGAATTATTAAACCACTTTGAGGTTTTCTTTGAGACATTTATAAAACCTCGGAAGGATCTGCAGCTGGAGGGTAATTTCCTGGAGGGAGACGACCCTTTCCCAAAGGAGGCAGTTTTGCAAATTTTAAGGGTAACACAGATCATCCTTGAGAATTGTGCCAACAAGTATCTATATAATTCTAATGAGGTAGTTCTCCATCCTATTCCCCACTTCTCTGCATTTTTCTTCTTACTACTGGAACACTGTTTTGTGTTATAGGTCAGAGGCTGTAGATCTTTGCAGTGGATCATAATTGATTATTATTCTGTTGCATGTCTGCAGCATGTTTCATCTTTGTTTGCTTCAACGGATCCAGACATAGTAGTTGCTGCGTTGCAGACATTGGCAGCGTTCGTGAAGAAGCCTGTGCAATCAAACCGAGGAATGCGGTGGCATGGGGATGCAGCCCTAAATGCTTGTCTTTTCTCCTTGTCACAAGGGTGGGGCGGCAAAGAAGAAGGTTTAGGGTTACTTGCTTGTGCAATAGAGAATGGTTGCGATCCAGATGCCTGCAAACTGGGGGCCACTCTGCACTTTGAGTTTTATGCAGAGGGTGGTGATGCATCCCACTACAATCATCAAGCAAAGTCGACTGGACTCCAAGTCATTCACATCTGTGAGCTGCACAGGCGATCAGAGGGGGATCTTGAGTTGTTACGGCAGCTTGTGGAGCAATATAAGGTTCCTCCCAATCTCAGATTCATGTTGCTTACTCGGCTTCGATTTGCAAGGGCATTTGTGAATCTCAGTTTAAGGAGGCAATATATATGTGTACGCCTCCTTGCATTCACTGTGCTCCTCCAGTCCAGTCCCGATCATGAAGACCTTACTGCCTTCTTTATCAACGAGCCAGAATTTGTAGATGAGCTGGTGTCTTTGTTGCGGTGTGAGGAGACTGTTCCAGAGGACATCCGCATATTGGCATTGTTGGCTTTAGCAGCTCAGACACAAGACAGGCCTAGGCAGTCTAATATCCTGACCGTTATCAGTGCTGGTGGCCATCGGGGTATTCTACCTAGTCTCATGCAGAAGGCTATTGGGTCCATTATGGCAGGCACACCCGGATACTCAGTCTCCTTTGTTGAAGCTCTCCTCTCGCTTGTCACAGTTCTTGTATCCTCATCAACAGGTGCTGCTGCATTAAGGGAAGCTGGTCTGATTCCCACCATTCTACCTCTTCTCCAGGATATGGACCCACAGCATAATCATCTGGTCACAGCAGCTGTACATAACCTTGAAGCTTTTATGGATTACAGCAATCCAGCTGGTACACTCTTCCGAGATCTGGGTGGGCTGGATGATGCGGTTGCCAGGCTGAAAGTGGAAGTAGCTCGCATTGAAGAGTGGACCCAGAGGCGGAGGGCAGAGGTTCAAGTGGACATCAACAATGTGTCTCCCATGGTGGAGGACATGGAGTTGCAACAGCAGTCAGCTTCTGGGCAATCGGACACCTTCATTCCCTACCATCAAAGACTCCTTCTCAAAGCCTTGCTTCGTGCTATTGCCCTAGGAACTTATGCCCCAGATAATGCAAGGCTTCATAGGTCAGAAGAGAGTGCATTGCCTGCTTGTCTTTGTATTATCTTCAGGAATGCCAAGGAATTTGGAGGAGGTGTATTCTCTTTGGCAGCATCGGTCATGAGTGATCTCATTCACAAAGACCCAACATGCTTCTCTGCTCTCAATGCTGCAGGTCTCCCAGCTGCCTTTTTGGATGCCATTGCAACTGGGGTTTTACCCTCATCAGAAGCAGTGGGGTGCATTCCAAATAGCTTGGATGCTCTTTGCCTAAACAACGCAGGACTACAGGCTGTCCGGGATCGCAATGCCCTGGGTTGCTTTGTCAAGATTTTTACATCAAAGGCCTATGTACGGGCTCTAACCAATGACACACCAGGGTCTCTTGCTTCAGGGATTGATGAGCTGATGCGGCATGCGCCTAGCCTGCGGGGTGCAGGCATTGATATGTGCATAGGGATTCTGAAGACTATTGCAGTGATTGGTGGTGCTGCTGTAGAGTCCACAGCAACAGACACTGTACCTGAGCTGGACAGTCCCAGTTCCCCCGTTCCAATGGATACAGATGCTGGAGAAAAATCTGGAGGTCAAGTCATAAAGGACAATAGGCAACAAAATCCAGCTCCATCCCAGCAATCATCCAACCCTGCATCTGATGGTGCTACCCCCAATGTAGAAGCCTTTTTGTCAGAGTGCATCAACAACACTGTGCGGCTTCTTGAGACTTTGCTGCAAAATGCAGACAGCAGTCGGGTTTTCATAGAGAAGAAAGGGATTGAAGCTTTGCTCCAGCTGTACAGGCTCCCACATCTGCCTGTCTCTTTTGGGGGTTCATCCACTGCACACAACATGGCTATCACTTTCCGGTCTTTCTCCCCACAGCATTCTGCAGCACTGGCACGGGTAGTGTGCACTGGGATGAGGGAGCATCTGAAGGTTGCTCTGCATCAGTTGCCCCTCATGTCTGGGAGGAAATTGTCAGACCTAGATAGTGGGCTTCAAAACAAGGTGGCACGATCCCTGGGAGTAGTAGAATGCTATCTCACTCTGTCAACTGTTCTGGTGAGGAGTTCATCCGCTATGATGGCTGAATTGAGCACAGCAACCTCTGATGTTTTGCAGAACATTGGCAAGATTCAGAGGGAAGTCTTTTGGCAGATCTCAATGCTTGATAATGTGAAGATAGATGTGGAGGAAGTTTCAAGAAACCGCATTGCCACAAGTGTGGGTGTAGGTACTGGATCAGGGGAAGGAGAGGATGAAACAGATGCATATCCAGTTGTAAGGTCTGTGAACCAGGTGCAGTTGCGCAACAGCCCATCGTCTCACTGGGGACTTGAGCCAGATTTTTTGCCTATTCTTCATGGCGGGGATGGCCCCTTTCGTCATTCTCGGAGAGACCATGCAGCAAGTGCAGAAGCTCTTACCCAGATGGCACGAATGGGTCAACTTGCCCGCCATGCAGAAAGTATCCAACTTGATCTTGAGGCAGTAGCCAGTCTTGCTGAGCCTGCTGCTGCAACAGAGTCAGCAAAACAGAAATCCCCCGAGTCCTTGAACCTTGAGATGATGGAGCGGTTGTCAATGGCTGCACGTAGTCTATACATAGCCTTGGGAAAGGTGATGGTGGTCCCATCTCGGAGGCGTGATGAGACTGTACCCCTAAGTGTGGCTGCAAAGTCTGTGGCAGCTACTCTTGCAGTACTTCTCCGTGATAACCTAAGCTTTAATGGGAATGGAGCAGTATTGCAGAAAGAATCCTGTGATGCAGTCAAGTGCCGATACCTGGGCAAGGTTGTTGATGATATATCAGAACTTGTATTTGATAGCCGTCGTCGAACATGCAACAACTTTTTGGTGAATAATCTTGTTGGGCACGGGGCAATACAGCAGATACTAACAACTTTTGGTGCTACTACCCAACTATTGTGGATTCAGCTGCAAAATTCTAAGCATTTTCACATGGAAACAGAGAGCACCCAATCTGAAGGGGAGAGGACTGGGGAGCTGCATTCATGGTTGGTGGATACATTGCAAAATTATTCTCGGCTGCTAGAGCACCTTGTCACTTCATCTCTGTTGCTAACACCTGCATCCATGGCACAGATGCTGATTTGCCCTGTGTCAGGTGTATCAGATACTGTGGCAAAGGATCCTGCGACTTTTGTTGGAAACTTGCAAGCTCAGGTGTTGGATGTTGTGCTTCCTGTGTGGAATCATGCAATGTTCCCACATTGTAATGCGGCATTCATCAATTCTGTAGTGGCCATCATTACCCATATCTACACAGGTGTAGGCCACACCAAGGGAAGCCGAACACAAGGTGTAAGTGGTGGGGGATTGCGGCTCATAGGGCCACCCCCTGATGAGTCCTCTGTTTCAAGGATAGTGGAGATGGGGTTTTCTCGAACAAGGGCTGAAGAAGCACTTCGCCGGGTCGACAGTAACAGTGTGGAAATGGCCATGGAGTGGCTGTTCAGCCACCCAGAAGAGGCACCGCAGGTGAACATCATTTTTGGCTGTTGTAGGATCTTTCCAGGTTCCTGCACCTTTTGAAGTGGTTTATGTTTATGCAGGAATGCCATCGTTTTGCAGATTACTTTTGCAAGCCAGCCTTGTAACCATGCACTGTTGTCTCCATGAGCATATGTAATGCAGTATAGATGGTATTTATATGCTGTTGGCTGGAATTGTTTGGATCATTTGGCTGCAGGAGGATGATGAGCTAGCACAGGCTCTTGCAATGTCACTGAGCAATGATGGACTCCTGAAGGCAGATGCAAGGGATGGAAACAAAGGGAAAGAGGTTGTTTCACAGGAGGAAGGACCTCGAGCACCTTCTATTGTAGACATGCTCTCCACATGCATTAGTCTCTTGCAAAAGTCAGATGTAGCAGCATTTTCATTGGCAGATCTTCTGGTCACCATGTGCAACCGCAACAAGGGTCGAGACCGTCTGCATGTCGTCTCCTTCCTTGCCCAACAACTGAAATCTCAGAGAGGGGAGGCATCAGTAGGTGACAACAGTGCGCTGTCCACAATAGCTCACACTCTTGCTTTGGTGTTGAATGAGGACAGCGCTGCTCGAGAGGTAGCAGCAGAAAATGGACTGGTCTGTACAGCTTTGGAAATTCTGGAGAGTTTTACTCCTGTTAGGGATGCTGTGAAACCAGATGTTCCTAAATGGGTCACAGCACTTTTGCTTGTGTTGGACCATATGCTGCAATACAAAGGTGACATCAATGTGGATGCATCAGGTGGGTCAGCTGCAACTGTTGTTGGGAGTAGCAGTGTGGCTTTGAGCTCAGAAGAGCCTCCATCTGAGGGACAAAGGTCTGAGGTTGATAATCTGCAGCAACAGAAGAATGGAGACCCTTTTCATGCAATCTTGGGGAACTTGACAGGGTACATGACTGATGATGAGCAGTGCAAGGCTGTTGCAGTAGCAACTGGTTTTCTTCACATGCAGTTGCCATCTGCAACTGTACAGGCTGTTCTCCAGCTATGTGCCCGGTTGACCAAAAAACACAATATTGCAATGCAGTTCTTGGATGCTGGTGGCTTGACTGTTTTGTTGGGCCTCCCAAGAAGATCAATGTTTCCTGGATTTGACAGTTTAGCAGCTTCAATCATCCGGCATATCCTAGAGGATCCCCACACTCTCCAGCAAGCAATGGAGTCAGAGATTCGCCATACTCTGATAACCAGCCTTTCACGTCAGAATGGTCGTTTATCTCCTCGAATGTTCTTGACTGCAATGGCACCTGTAGTGTCACGAAATCCTACCATTTTCATGCTAGCTGCATCTACAGTTTGTCAGATTGAGATGGTTGGTGGACGTCCAACTGTGATTATGGCGAAGGAGAAGGAACAGGAAAAGGAGAATGACAAAGACAAGGAACATGAGAAAAATCAACACATGGAAAGAGTTCAGGATAAACAGCCCGAGAAGCCAAAAATGGCTGCTCTATGTGTCTCCTCTGAGACAGGGGCTGCAACTGATGGAGGCATGAAAGCACATGAACTTTCTCGCAAGTCTGGCAAAGGGCACCACCATAAAAAAATCCCTCATAGCTTTTCGCAAGTTATTGATCAGTTGCTGGAAGTCATCCTTCACTATCCATTGCAGGTTCTTGAGCAGCCTGGTGATAAGGAACAAAGCTTACTGACAAAGGAGGACAGTATACCCATGGATGTCGATGATTTCAGGATCAAGGACAAGGGAAAGGGGCAGGCAGAGGATGGACTCAAACCAAGTGGAACAGAGACTGTGTCAGACATCTCAGAAGACTCTGCAGCATTAGCAAAGGTGACTTTTGTTATGAAGCTCACCACTGAAGTCTTGCTAATGTATGCCTCAGCAGTGAGTGTGGTTTTGCGAAGGGACTCAGAGAGCAGTCAAGGCAGAGGCCCATTTCAGGGTGGAGCAGAGGTGATTGGACATGGTGGTCTCTTGTACCATGTTCTTCAGAGGCTGCTTTCTTACCCAGAAGTGAAACCTATTGGAAAGAAAAATGACAAGGAGTGGAGGGAGAAGCTCTCAGACAAAGCAGCATATTTTCTCATGGCAGTGTGTGTACGGTCTGGACAAGGCAGGAGACGGGTGGTAGTGGAAATTGTGAGAGCTCTGACTTCTGCTTGTCCAGCCACTGAAAGGCCCAATACAGAACCTTCTAAAGGTGTACTCCAACCACCACCAGGTCAAAAGTTACAGGCACTTGTGGATCTTGTGAACTCAATCCTGTCGTCTCATGCACCTGCAGCAAATGCTCAGGGTCCTGGATTCTCAGCATTCATGGCAAAGACTATGATGGATGCTGGCATGGTGCAGGCACTTACTCATACACTTCAGGTATGAATGTCAAATGCTGCGATATGTTTAGTGAATGCCTATGTTTCTCCAGCTTCATGATGTTTATTTTTCACTTCTCCATGGTGTTTCCTGCTGCCATGAAGATGCCTCAACCAATGAGTTATTTCAGCACTTAGCAAGAATGTATCCTCTTGTGTTGTGTGTTGTGAATTTAGGCAATTGACTTGGACCACCCAGATACACCAAAGCTGGTGAACTCCATTTTGAAGGCTCTTGAGATTCTTACAAGGGCCTCCAGTAGTATTGAGCAAGTCTTCAGAGCCGATGGTGGTACTCAGAAAAGAGTCACAGGTGGCAGAGGTGCTGAGCAGAGGATACCTGTGGTGAATGAGGCTTTGGACACAGATGTCAGAGGTGCAGAGGGGAGTCAAGCTCAGACCAGTCAGCAGACACAGGAATCTCTATCACAAGAGGCTTTGCCTCATGACGCAACAGCCCTGCTCCCCATTGGCAGTGTTGATAATCATGTTGAAGAGCAGATGGAGCATGACCGGGCTGATAGAGGGACATCGGAAGAGGTATTGTCTGGTAAACAGTCATGTATAAGTTGTTTCCTGGAGGGGTTGCTTTGCATAGGTGATGTATGGAAAGCAAGGCCTTTGAATGTAAGAAGGTTGCTTCCATGTACATCTTTCCCAGTCCATGTCTCTTCCTTGGAGGATGAGATTCTCTCACATGTTGTTTGGTTTATTCTGATGAAAACTTAGTCCTGGACATCCAGCAAAGTTGAGAGTGCCAACATGGGACACAAGTATACCAGGAAGAGAGCCTTGTGTGATGCAAATAGCTAAGCAGCTATATGCAGACTTCTCTGCTGTATTTTTTACCTGATTATCCTGTAATGGGATGTGTTGGCAACAGTGAAGAGGCATTTTGAACTGTTGCATTTTTTTCCAGGCATTTCTTGAAGTGGAGGCAGAGGCTGAGGAGGAATTTATGCGTGAGGCAGCTGAGGATGTTGCTGCTGAGATGGCATATGGATTGGAGCCTGTTGTAGGAGATGAGATTGCAGATGAGGAGGATGATGAAGTAGACATGGATGATGGTGACGGGGAGGATAATGGGGAAGAGGAGGATGAAGATGAAGAGGAGGATGATGATGAAGATGACATGGAAGGGGATGAAGGTACAGTTTGTGGGAGTGGAATGCAAGACACTGCTCAAGGCTCAAGGCTTTACATGCTTAAGGCTTGCAATCTTAGATATGTGCCAGTTTGGTCAGAGTGTCACTGTAGTTGACAAGTGATAGGTGTTTGAACATTTATCGAAGCACAGGAGGAGTATTTGCATAGAGAAGCTTCGAAAGGGATACTCTGAGTCTAGCGTGTTTGCTTCTTTGTGCAGTTTCTTTTTAGTGCTCATCCATTTGGGTTGATCCTGCATTCACAAAGATTTCTTCATGGATGCAGGTGTCCCGCATCTCTCACCCCATGATACTGATGTTGAGGATCATGATGATAATGGGCTGGGGGATGAGTATGAGGACATGGTGGAAGAGGATGAGGATGATGATTGGCAGGAAGATAGGGTGATTGAGGTACGATGGCGGGATGGACTGACAGGGCTCAACCGTGTTCAGGTAAGAACCTTGTTGGAATAAATACACTCACAAAGAATGTACTGGTTTTACTGTCTCTGCAGCCTCATTGATAATCTCTAAATACAATTCATTTTGTCTCGTCCATAGTTGGTGACTTTTTTAATTTGGGTTTGCATGCAGGTGTTGGGCCATACAGGTGCTAGTAATCTGGTCGACTTTTCAGGAGATCCGTTTCAGGGTATGAACATGGATGACCTTTTTGGATCTTCTCGTCGACCAGGAGGTGGTGATCGTCGGCGTGCTGCAACTTATCGAGCTCTTGCTGAGCGGTACTCTGGTGGGGACCGTGGAGTAGCTTTTCACCACCCTTTGCTCACACGACCAGCCACCACACCGGGCATGGGCGGGTCAACCATTTCAGGACTTGCAAATAACTCTCTTCTGGCAGGCACCGGTAGTGTAGGGAGGGATGCAGAAGCAGCACTGGGAGGAGGAGCTCTGGATGTTACCCATCTTTATATGTATGATGGAGCCATGTTGGAGCATCCAGCTGAAGGGGTCTTTGGGGAAAGGGGAGTTGGAGCACCCCCACCTCCTCTCCTCGACTTCTCAATGGATCCAGTATATCTTTTTGGCCGACGAGGTGGCAGGCCAGATGGTCGCTTGAATAGCTGGGTCGATGATGGGCAGCTGCAGGCAGGTGCACAAGCTACAGCAGTAGCTCAAGCCATTGAAGAACAGTTCATTTCACAGCTGCGCACGCTTGTTCCTGGTGAAGGGCACCCCTTAGCTAACCCCCCTGCTGACAACACAACCTCTGCAGGTGTTGAGTCTACTGAGGCAAGAGTAGCTGCTGCAACTGAGACACTTGTAGAGGGTGTGGAACCTGATGCTTCCACTCAGACTACTGACAACAGTGAAGAGCGGGCCCATGGCAGTGACACAGTGGTAGGGGCTTCTAATGTTGAGGCTGAAAATGCTAGTACAGGGAGTGGCATAAGACTGAGGTTGGAGAGAGAAGAGCTTGTTCCTGGGTCCAATGTGATGGATGGTGCAGATGTGCAAATGCATGATGAGAGAAGTGACCGTGTTGTGAGGGATTCTGAAGGAGGTAGTCAAGATAGTGGTGGGAGTGGGGCTACTGTAGGTGAGAGCCTCCGTAGTCTGGAAGTAGAAATAGGAAGTGCTGATGGTCATGAGGACGGAGAGCGCCATGCTGGAGCAGAAAGATTGGGGGCCCCAGAAGTGCAGCCACAAGGTGGAGTAGACAGTGATGCAAGTAGAGATAGGAGAGCAGAGCAGGCAGGTGTTGTAAATGGAGATATGGAGGGTGCAGGGATAGTGGGTCAACAAGTGGATGATGCAGAGGAAACAGAGGCTGGCCCAGGTGTTTCTTTTGAACAGGTTGAAGTAGCAAGCATTGGTGTGCAAGGAGATGGCCATGCTGCTTCAACTGGGCAGCATGATGGGGAAGATGCTACTGTGAGCTCCATTGACCCCACATTCCTGGAGGCTCTGCCTGCAGACCTTCGTGCAGAGGTTTTGGCATCCAGGCAAACCTTGGCTGCAAGACCTCCCAATCCCCCACCTCCTCCTGCAGAAGAAATAGACCCAGAGTTTCTGGCAGCCCTTCCTCCTGACATTCAAGCTGAGGTGTTGGCACAACAGCGGGCACCACGGGCTGTAATTGCTGCAATTGAAGCACAGCCTGTGGACATGGACAGTGCATCTATTATTGCTACATTCCCTGCAGAGCTTCGTCAAGAGGTAGGAGTCACATTGGCTACATGGCATACCGAATAGAGGAGAGGTGGACCACTCCTATTGGGACAATTCCACTCTTTATATCTATCTGTATTCTTGGCTAGGAAGCACACAATCTGGGATTTTTTATTTTTGCTGAGGTTGCCTTTTTATCCACCAAAAATGTCAGTGCCAGTGTGCTAGGGTGAGTTTTGCATTTGACCCAAGGTTGTGAGAGGATTTGGAAAGTCTTTACTGATTGGCAGGTTCCCAGAAACTATCCAGTACTACTATTGAGTAGTCACAACATTGATGACAGTACAATGTGTACTGCTTTCATTTTTCTGTGAATAAAGAAATGCGGTGGCCACCAACCAGACAAAATCTATCGCAATTTTGCCGTAGGTCAGGATATGGAAGGTTCACTATGCATTTTATGACTGATGTCTTAAACTGCAGGTGCTTTTGACATCATCAGATGCAGTGTTGGCTGCTCTGCCACCAGCACTGCTAGCTGAAGCTCAACTGCTCCGGGAGAGGGCAATGAGTCAATACCAAGCCCGCGGTTTGTTTGGTGGAGCACATCGAATAAGGCACAGGCAGAACAGCTTGGGCATTGGTGGGGGAACAGAGACTGCAGCCCTGGATCGGGCAGTAGGAGTTGGAGCTGGCACTGGCATCACTGTGGGCCACAGACCACTTACCCCAAGTAGCAGCACAAGAATCAAGGAGGATGAAGGTAGTCCTCTTGTGGACACTGATGCATTGAAGGCGATACTCCGTCTGATTCGCTTAGCCCAGGTCTGGAACATGTCCTTTTTAGTTTCTGTCTCATTGTTGTATGTGACTGCTGAAATTGTGAATGGCTGTGTTGCAGAGAGCCCTATTCCCTAATCAAGCTGTTATTTCTGTACATCCAGAGCATTCTTTGGGTTCAATGAGATTCCTTCATACATCACACACGGCTCTTAATTACAAAAAATAATTTGTCATTGCTTCTTGTAGTTTTCTGATAACATCTCTGTCTAACCAAAGGCTGTATATGTGTCATATTCGCAGCCACTTGGGAAAGGGCTACTGCAACGATTACTCCTGAATCTTTGTGCACATAGTGTGACACGAGTTACATTGCTGCAGCTTTTGTTGGATATGTTGTGCCCAGAGGCAGAGGGTGGTTCCAGGGAAGGGTGTTGTACTGATGGTGGTCAATCTCAGCGCCTTTATGGATGCAACTGGAATGTGGTGTACGCTCGCTCTCAGCTGTCTGATGGTATCAACCTCAGCATTAATGCAGTGTGTGCTATCTGTGTTATCTCTGCATGTAGATTTGGAGTCTTTTTCTAGGTTGTATGTTGCAGGCAGACCAGTTTCAAGTCAACAAGTTGTTTCTCATGATACTCACAGGTTACTTATTTTGCTCATTTGGCAGGAGGGGTGAGTTGAAGCCTGTAGGAAAAAATTCAGTTTCATACTTTAGTGAAAGGAGTGCTTTGTGGACACTTTGTCAGCATATTCTCAGAATCTCACTTTTGCAATAACATTCTTTGCAGGGGTTCCTCCACTTGTATCAAGACGCGTATTGGAAATATTGACCTACTTAGCTCGCAGCCTTCCTATTGTCAATAATGTGCTGCTTTATATGGAGCCAGTAGGTCGATCATCATCAGATCTGTCAGACACCTCACCTCCAAAGGTAATGGAGAAGGGCAAAGGAAAGCTGGTGGATGGATTCGTCCCTTCAGGTGCTGCTATGCAGGAGTCCAGGCCAAAGGGTGAAATTCCACTCATCTTGCTGCTAAAGCTACTGAATCAGCCACTCTACTCTCGTAGCAGTGCACACTTGGAGCAGGTAAATGCGACTCAATTTATAAAGCCTGGACTAAGCTGGCAATGGTTGTTGCTTAGGTGAAATGAAAGGGAGGTAATCAACTTGTTTTTGTGGGCTTGTTTCACTGGGCCACACTTCTGTTAGTAATTTTTGGTAGATCCTAATTGTGGAGGTCTTGGGCATGTCTGTTTTTCTCCAGAACTGTTATCATAACTGTTGTACATCATTCTGCAGGTCATGGGCCTGCTGGAAGTAGTGACCACCCATGCAGGTGCTCAAGTAGGCGCAAAAGCCAAGGCACACATGGCTGCTGATGCAAGGCCTCCAGCATCAGTCTCAGACACTCCAGCATCAATTTCAGATCTTGCAGCAGTGGCTGTTACAAGTGCAACTGCAGACGGTGGCTCTTCACAGCCTGAAGGTGTATCATCCACTCCCAGTGACACTGTGAGAACAGCTGGTACAGGAACTGAAGGAGGGGATGGGACTGAGCCTTCAATTTCTGGTTCTGATTTCAAAGTGGATACAGCTGCTATTCTCCTTAGTCTCCCAGAGCAAGAGCTACGTAATTTGTGCAAATTGCTAGCTCGAGAAGGGTGAGTGATCGAATATCTCTAGACCTGTTGAGGGTCAGTCACTGTTACAGGGATGGTGATTAGTGTAATGATGAGGATGAGTATAAGGAACAAGCCAATTGAAAGATCTATTGAGCTGAAGCTAATCATTATGATGAACTTGAGACGTCTAGCTTGACAGAGCTAAGTTTCTGTACAGGTTGTCAGACACAGCCTACACAAGAGTGGCAGAAGTCCTGAAGAAGTTGGCAACTGCAGCTCCACCTCATCGACGTCTGTTTGTTGCTGATTTGGCTGATGCTGCACGCTCCCTCAGTGATCCTGCTATTGAGGAACTGTGCTGCTTGGGGGATGTGGATGGTGTAGTGGCAAGTAGAACATCCATGGCTGGAGCTGCCATGCTACGTGTGCTACAAGCTCTCAGTGCCTTGACCTCAAGTGCTGGTAGTGCAAGTGAGAAGGATAAGGGACAAGGAAATTCAGGAGTGTCCAATATGGAACAGGAAGAGGGCATGATGTTGGTGAGGGAGCTCAATGGGGCACTTGATGTGCTGTGGCATGCATTAAGTGTCTGCATTGGCAAGATTGAAGGACGGCTGGGTAATCTTGTTCTTTCAACTCCAGCAGCCACTGCTGCAACTGCTGCCACAGTCATTGGAACAAGCATGGAGAGTTTGGCACCTTCTCTTCCTCCTGGGACGCAGAGAGTTTTGCCCTTTGTGGAAGCTTTCTTTTTACTATGTGAGAAGTTGCGGTCAGGGCCTCCTCCAACCGGACGACATGAGCTGAACAGTGCAACTGCACGGGAGAGTAAGGAGGCAGAAGCATCATCTTCTGGGGATGTAGGTCTATCAATGCCATCCACTACCACATTGCAGCAAAAGAAATCAGAAGGTGAGAAGGGAATGACCTTCACAAGGTTTGCTGACAGGCACCGACGCCTGTTGAATGCTTTTGTGCGGCAAAACCCAGGGCTTCTTGAAAAATCACTTGGGCTCATGTTGAAAACCCCCCGCTTGATTGACTTTGATAATAAGCGTGCTTATTTTCGGTCACGCATCAGGCAACAGCATGAGCAACAGCATTATGCCCCACTTCGGATTAGTGTTCGGCGAGCTTACTTGTTGGAAGACTCTTATAACCAGCTTCGCATGCGAACTGCTGATGAGCTCAAGGGCCGGCTCACAGTCCAGTTCCAGGGAGAGGAAGGTATTGATGCTGGTGGGTTGACACGAGAATGGTACCAATTACTTTCTCGTGTAACCTTTGACAAGGGTGCCCTTCTTTTCACTACTGTTGGAAATGAGTCCACATTTCAACCCAACCCCAACTCAGTGTATCAGACTGAGCATCTTTCCTACTTCAAGTTCGTGGGCCGTGTGGTAAGCTGCTTGCCATTCCCAAAGGAACATATGTAATGCCACTCAATTCCTGAAGTTCTGATGATCTAACATTGTATGTCAAGCATCCTGCTGAAAAGCTAAAGTCTACTTCACACTGTTTATGGAGCCTCTGCTTTTGGTCCATAAGAGAGACTTTTGAGTTTGACACTGGAAGCCATCTCAGCTAGCTTTCTCCTTTTCTTCTGTGTGTCTTGATCTTGTGCACTCAATAAAACTTCCTTTAGGGTGTGTCATCCTGCTTATTACTACTTAATTGACAGAAACACATATGCTTTACCCATGTTTGAGAGCTGATTATATCGCTGTGGGTCTTTTCATTCAGTTCATGTTGAAGATTGTTGAGTGGTAAGGTTGGTCTTGCACTTGTTGTTTCTAGTAGGTTCTCATTTTACCTTGCAGGTTCTCTCTCAGTAGGCTGTCTTTCTTTTCATTTCTGTTGAATGGGTGTGGTTTCCTGTTGCCTAGATCTTTTTCATAGTAGCTTTGGATGTGTATGGATCTACCATTTACTTACAGCATGGTTACATTTACTTTAGGTCTGGTCTCAGGATGAGCTTGAAAATTTTGTTTTTTTAATTCAGAGAGTGTCATTGAGTGCTAGCAGTGGCTGTGCTTTGGTTGTCAGAGTTTGTGAATCTGGTGTGTGTTTTAAACAGATGGTTTATTTACTTAGTTGGCTGATGTTTAAATGATGTGCAGCATGAAAACTCTATTTTCATTTGACTCAGACCAATTGTTTTGCAAAACTGAGTAGATTTATGAGTCGTGTTGTCCCTGCTCACCTAGGTGGCTAAGGCACTTTTTGATGGACAACTGCTGGATGTGTATTTTACACGCTCCTTTTACAAGCACATTTTGGGTGTGAAAGTGACCTACCATGATATTGAGGCAATTGATCCCGATTACTTCAAAAATCTCAAGTGGATGTTGGAGGTATTTTGCTACACAATTTGATCTTTAATTTTTTGTTTTTTTTTTTATATGACAGGGTACACAAGGCTCCATACTGCATAGTTCCACATGATACTTTTTGTTGGTGCATAACTAGTAACCTTGTGTCTCAATAATTCCTCTGTGGTTTTGGAGTTTTTTTTTCTCATGTGTTGAATATGATGGTATGTGTCTTGTATGATTCTATCCAAATGTTCATGTCATAACTTTGCAGACAGGAAATTTTTTGGAGTTTCTTGGGCAGATTATATATGCTCACAGTGGACACACATTCTGAGTCACTGACAATCAGACCTTTTACTCTTGTTTTCTTGCAGAATGATATCACTGACATACTGGATCTGACTTTTAGTATGGATGCTGATGAGGAGAAGCACATTCTCTATGAAAAGACTGAGGTGCTTTTTTCTGCCATTGTACCTTCTCCTGGGTTGCAGTTGAGAAATAATGGGAATCATATTGAACAATTGAAAGCTCAACTTTTCTCTTCTATCACCTACAGAGGATGTAGGTTTGTGCTGAGGGAGTAGTTTTGGAGGCTAGCTAATTACTATGAACATTCTTGCATCTAGTTTAGTGATGATATGTTGTCTAAATTGTTATTATCCTGGCTTGTTACTTCACAGGTGACAGACTATGAGCTCATACCAGGTGGATGTAACATTCGGGTTACAGAGGAGAACAAGCATGAGTATGTGGACCGAGTGGCGGAGCATCGTTTGACCACTGCCATCAGACCACAGATTACGGCCTTTTTGGAGGGATTCAATGAGCTTGTGGCCCATGAACTTATCTCCATTTTTAATGACAAGGAGATGGAACTTCTCATCAGTGGCCTTCCAGAAATTGACTGTAAGTTTTTATTGTGTCCAAAAAAAGAGTGGCAAGTACAGTGGATTGCCCACTCCAGTAGGCACAAAGTTTTGTATACTTGTTTACCCAAAGTTTTGAGCAGACTACTATATGTTTAGCTACACCCACTGCTGGGAGCTGCTGATGAAGTCAGTGGGGAGTCACAGCAGCCAGTCACTGCTATTCATGATGAAGGTGACGCTCTAATACTATGTGAGTGAACTCATAAGGCTATGACTGCAGCCATTGTTGTTATAATGCTGGAACTGACACAATGGTTAGCCTGGAAGTGTTATTGTGGAATTTTCTCTGAATCTCATAGGTAGAGTATCACCTAGTCCCTGACATTCCATAATTGAACCTCTTAGCTCTTTAGCAAAGCCTATGAATCAGGAACAAGGGTTCATGGGTATATCGATTGTTTAGTTGTAATGAGGCTCTTGGATATGGGGTGCAGTGGAGGACTTGAAGGCCAACACAGAGTACACAGGGTACACGGCAGCATCACCAATCGTGCAGTGGTTTTGGGATGTAGTGGGAACATTCAACAAAGAGGACATGGCTCGTCTTTTGCAATTTATCACTGGCACATCAAAGGTTGGTTTTGCAACACATTTTTCCTTATTGTGGTGCACTGTTACTGTGTGTGGAACAAGGAGCCTCACATACTAAAGCATGCTGAGATTGTGCAAAAGGTCTGGTCAGGAATGCCAAGTTCGATAGAACATATAAACAGAACATTATTTTATGGCCCTGACAATGTCTTCCTTAATGATCTAATGCTCTCCATGAGAAGGAGTTTCAGCTGAACTTCTGATGTGATACTTTAAGATAATCCTTCATAGATTTCTACCATTCAATTACATCTCCAAATTTTCAAGCTTCAATCAGCATGGTACAGTTGCTGTAGCGAAGCAAGGGGAACCACAAGTTGCTAGCAGTAGTTGTATATTAGTGTTTTGGCCTTCTGGTTGCCCATGTAATCTGATGGAATTACCATCCACATGAATATCGGGCTTCTTGGATGACCAATAGGTACCATTGGAAGGGTTCCGAGCATTGCAAGGTATATCTGGTCCACAACGCTTCCAGATCCACAAAGCCTATGGAGCTCCTGAGCGCTTACCCTCTGCCCACACCTGGTGAGCTGACCAGATGCCATTTTCTTCTCACTAATTCATTTGCTAGCCTTTTAAAACAACACAATTCCCCCACAGGCACCTCTATTAAAGTTATCTTTGGTGATGGATGCAGCTTCAACCAACTGGATCTACCAGATTATACATCCAAGGAGCAGCTCCAGGAGCGACTACTATTGGCCATCCACGAGGGCAGTGAAGGATTTGGTTTTGGTTAAGGGGGATGAAGTTGGGTAATAAGCAGGCAAGGCAGAAAATGTCACTATTCCCAACTTTAGTTAGTAAGTGCCTGGATTAACATCCCCCAGTGACGAACTCTTGTTCCACCAGTCACTTTTTTTGGATGCTTCATATCTCGACTCTTTCCAAAACTTTTGGTGAGAAAAAGTGCTCAATATAGTTCAGTGCAAATACTTGTGAGATGTAGATGTAGGATGATGGATACTTTGGACCAGGGGGGCTGCATGTGGGGAAGCCCCACAGCCCTAGCCTGTATATGGGTTCTTTAACATGTTTGAAGGTGCATATTCTTGCCACCTTTCAGATGTGTCTTTCTGCTTGCCAAGTGATTAGCATCTTCACAGCTGCCCTATGTGGGCCATACTAAACACAGATTATATCCTGGCGGTCTGTAGCTAGGTCTAAGCTCTTCCCTTGAAGCCTGCTGTTGTGGAGCCTCCAATCAGAGTATTTTTACACAGTAGCTTGGTAAAGGGTGTGGCAATCTCAACTTGACTCAAAAACCACAATAATTTGCAACCCAAAAAGGGCATGAACAGTCTGTATATTGTGGCCTCAGATGCTCAGATGCTGCTTCCAATTACACAGGATATGGCCTTATTCCTCCCAGAATGTGGCAGACAAATTACAATAATGTAAATTACATGCATACCTTGACTTGTGAACAACAGAAACATGTGGTTTAACAACTAGACTCTTAACCTCTACAAAGTATCAATTATAACACTACTTCCTTCATTGAAACTTGACACCACAATTCATTGGCACAGAAAACAAGAACTATGTTCATTATTTCACTGGAAGTTCAATAGCTCCAAATGAAAGCATGGTGGGATGAAACGATATTACTCACATGAGAACATTTTGTTGTGAAGCTTATGTGCATTTCCTGGAAAATGAAAGGAGGAATAAACTTGAGTCTAAGAGTCTCATTGGGTTCCTGTTAGCAAGAAGATTGTAATAAGTACAAATGTAACTTTTAAATGAGCAGCTTCCTGTCCTTAGCAAGAGTGAATCAATCTCTGCCACACTTGCAGATCTCTGAGTTTTGATCTCTCAGATGGAGATTTGACTGCACAGTCAATTGTTGATGACACAAAACCAACTCTTGCTTGTGCTTGATCACATGCTGATGTGCCTGATTCTGCTGCAACCATTCAGCCACTTGTGCAACAGCAAGTTGTTGCTGATGTACCTTTAGCCACAATGGGAAAGACTCCACCTCTGATCCAATATTGTTCCTCCAGAACACCTACTGCTGTGTACAAGAAAGCCTCCTAATTGGTACGGCAGCTGGCATTCCCTATTGGGTTCTTTTACCTTTGTTGGTGCTATTGAAACTGTTCTTGATGAACCCCCACACTCATGAAGCTGCAATGATGTCAACCAACCAAATTCAATTGGATGGTGGCCATGCAAGGTGAGTTTGATTCACTGATTAAGAATGCTAAATGGAAACTTTGTCCATTGCCTTCAAGCAAGAAAGCAATCAAGAGCAAATGGGCCTTTTAAGATTAAAATCACTCTGTTGACAGTGTGCAAAGGGTTTCACCCAAACTGAAGGAGTTGATTATTCAGAGATATATTCACCAGTAGCCAAATTCAATTATATTCTGATAATTCTTTCTCAGCCACACAACTTTGTTTGATGCCAACGATGAAACAACAGATTCTGCTTCATTTGTGGATCCAACCACACATGCTTGTTTACAGCTGATCCACATAAACCAGTGCATCATTTGAAAACATGACACCCACTGCATGACTTTCTGTCATGCAAGTCACCTGCAAAATACTGTTAGCATAACCCTCCCACAGCACATGCAATGTCAAGACTCCTCCCTATCTTAATTTTACTTATCAATTGAATAAGCATAAATCTAATGACTTAATTCTACTGATTATCAAGGAGAACCTCTCAAGATTAGAGACTAGCTAATCAAACATAGAAATTGTTGAGTTTACCACATAACACTAATCATGATCATAAGACATTAGCCACATCTTTCATTAGGGTACTGAGTAGGACACAGATAGGCAGGCTTCCTTATTCTCCAATGCATGAACAATAACACACATTGCATGACTTCTGTCACCAATAAGGAATTCAGAGTCATATACTTAAGTCCACATGCACAACTGAGCAAGTGCCAATCATTCAATATACATTTCAGCAAAACGCTGTGGATTTCAACCTTGCTGAACCCCCCAAAAAATATTAAGACCTACCAGACAAAAACAAAGTCCCAACCTGAAACCTCTACCAAAATGACAATGTTTATCTGCATGTGTATACAAGCTGAATGTAGTTTTCAAAAGAGTTAGACGAAACAGTACATGCCCAGTCATGGCATGTAATGCCTTGTGAAAGCTAAGCTTCCCACCACAAGCCATTGACAGGGGAGAGACCCTCCATAACTAAATAAATTGGAGGACAAGAGGTTCTACCACAACACAGAATGTGGTCTCAGAGGTATCTATCTCTATTTTTCTCATAAAAGCTATGCACAAAGCCAAACTGGAAGTATTATCCACATGGATGATGTTCTGAGATGATCAATCTGGACACAGGACTCGAGGATGCAGCTGTGGACATGCCAATAATAGCCTCCCTCTTGTGTAGGAAAAATGCTGGGTTTTGGTCTGCCTGTACTCTCCAAGTAGCACACAAACTCAAATTGAAGGTAAGCTGAGACTTTGCTGGCACTTCAATCTCTCTATATCATGACCTATAGTAGATTGGATGCAGGACCTACCCAAAAATTCACAGCACAGTAGGAGGACAGCACGAGTAACCAATCTGCCTTCTTGGATGATGTGCAGTCCCACCAAATGGATCATGTACAAGGAGAATCACCTGCCTCAATCAGCCTTTTGCCAGGCCAAGACTTTGCTGGCACTTGGTCGCAGAGCAGGGTTGGGATTCAACAATGAGCATACTAAGTTCCCCAGCTGTTCAGAAATGCTCAGAGGCATTTCAACCTGACCCTCCCGAGCAGGGCCTGACCGTGGCAACTTGTTACCTGTTGCCCACTCATAAACCATGGCACCAAAACTGTACATGTCAGCCTCAGGACCAGGTTCTTTCTCTTGCAGCAGCTCAGGTGCAACATATGCCCCATCTCCCTCTTCCCACTCCCACAGTTTGCGAGGAACAGCCAAGCCAAAATCTCCTATCTTAAGCTCCCCTGTGCATTCATCACATTCACACACAGAGAAGCAGTCAATGAAAAAATTGAACAGTGTTATCTTGGACAACCAAAATCAACAGCTCATTGGAAACATAACCTAACTTCCTATCATTATGGAAGAAGCTCTAGCAAGTAGAACTCTTTGAAAACAACCCAGAACCTTATCCACTTCTAAGAATCTGAGAAAAAATCTGAATCACATAATTCAGTGCTGGCAGACGAACCTTTGCCATCTACAAAGATATTTTCAGGCTTAATGTCAAGATGAAGGACACCATGATTATGAATGTGGTCCAAGCCTGCTGCCACTTGTTCTATGTACCTCCAGACCTGCAATAGTTCCCTACCCACCTTTTCAATAAGCGATAGAGATTTACCATATGCTCACCAAGAATAACTAAATTTGCAACCTTCCAGGATAAGATGACTGCAGATGTTGACTGTGATATTCAAGTTATCAGCTATGAGTGTCAACATCATGGTATATTCCAATACTCAACTAAAACTCAACACACAATGACAAGCCCACAAAGCCCGGAAAGATTAGAACAGAATGGAGCACAGGTACTTGCCTGAGATTCAAGAAGAGGTTCACTAAGTGAATCTAGAAGAGTCCGCAGATTGCCAGCCTCACAAAGCTCCATTTGTATATAGAAATGGGAGTCCTGTTGCCAGCTCCGAAAATATTTCACAACATTTGGATGCTCTGCCAAACATGCCACGCTTTGGATCTCCCGCATGTACCGAACTCGGTCCTCACGACCACGAAACTCTCGCTTGCTCATCTTGACAGCACAGAGTGCACCACCTCTTCGATCTCGGGCTTCATAAACCTGCCAACAAGCTTCAATTCAAAACCTTTTCTTGCAAAGCCAGCATGTCTAAGTGTATAAACTTAGAGCATGTTTTGCCTCATCCATCACTTCTCTCTTCAATACACATCTACCAGATGCCATACATTCTGAGAGTAGGAATAACAAACCCAACATGTGTTTCCCAACCAACCAACAGAGAGTTTCCAACCAACAGCAGAGAGTTTCAGAAAGACACAGCAAATTCAAGAAGTGCAAGCAAAGCAGAAATCATGCAGCACCTGTACACATGCAATATTCCAAATAGCCTACTGCCAAAATACTTACAGTGCTAAAAGAACCACGCCCAATTTCTCGAAGGTACTCAAAGTGCTTGTCAAACATGAAAATGCTGGCCGACCTTTTAAGCTTAGTAGTCAATAGCAACTTTGTGTCATTAAGGCTGCTCTGACGTGACAGCTCCTTACTCCTGTTACAACTCAATGTGAAACAGTTAGCCCACTATCAAAAAACATCTTCATAAGGACTTCTCCATACTTCAAATTTATGTCAACCTGCACAGAATTGAGAGATAACCCAAAAAATGAAGTTATACAGATTTCACGTCTGACAAATTCCCTGTTTGGGAAGAGAGGAAACCCACAAATTTACAAGTCAAAGTTTAGTGAGTGCTAAGTAAATTTTAGTTGCACTTCAAATTTGTGCATAAACAATAAGTATGCACAGTTCCAAAAAACACTAAGCCAAAAAGCAGTTGTAGCAAATCCAGCTAATCCAAGTGTAAGTCCTTTCCATAGTTGTGGAGACAAGAGTACAGAAAGGCAAGTACACACAGCAACTTGCACAAGAACCTGGCAAGGAGTGAACTTGGAAGCCAGGACTTACTTTATAAGTGGAGTGCTAGGACATTCCAATATTTGGGGTTTAGATGCTGAACTGGGAGTAGTTGGAGATTCAGGTTCAGGCTCAGGCTCAACAATACCGCTGTTACCATCAAGCACAATTTCCACCTTCCCCTCCATCTCTGCTTTGGCTTCATCTTCCCCTTTATTTATGCTGTCACTACTACTCTTACACCTTCGTTCCACCTTGAGGCCCCCACCACACTTTATGTGTTAACTCTCAAAACCACCCAAAAATTTCAACCCCAACAGGATGCCTCCTTTCATGCTACATATAAAATTTAATCAGCTATGGCAAAGGCATCCAACCAATGCCACAATTAAAAGATGCCAGTTCAGGAAGAGCAACTCTAGTAATCACTTCTGGTAGAAAGGATGGTGTCAAACCTCACGGCGCAAATACCGAGTGTGCCAACTAGCAACACCAGACTCCTCAGAAAGGGGTGGCTTTCGACGAGTACGGATAGGAGGCAGTGATGGCGGGTTAGTCTGTGAAAGTCCATCTGTGGTACTTGCATGCTCATTCTGGCAAATGCTGCCATCACTATCCAGAGATGATGAATTGTTCAAGCACACATCCAAGTTAACAATGGCCTCTCTTCTGTCAAAAATGCTATTGCTTGATTGCATGGGCAAAGGGGACGGTGTAAATGATGCTCCCTCAGGACCTGTTTTCCAAAATAAAAAGGTAATCAAATTCTTGAAAAGACATCCAATTTCACTGATGAACCTCCAATAGCTCAAAAAAATGAAGCAACTTCTGTGCCCAAATTAAGACCAAGAAAATTGCTCTGAAAGAAACATGCTGCAAACAGGTGCCCATCCATTTTGCAGTAGCAGGAACATTCCCTCATTTTGCAGTCCAGATCTGGTTGGACAAACCCGACCTTCATAGGAAGCTGGACCTGTATGATATTTCCACAATCGTCAGGAGCCAGAAAAATGAAGATTTACCTGAAAGAACACTGACAGGAGAGATGTAAAAGACACTCGAACAGGCTGCAGGGGGTGACTGCATCGCCATGTCGGCAGCAGCTTTTGTAAGGCCGACTACAGAAGAAGGGCTACTAATGCTTGTGACATCGTTTGATTCACTGCACCGAATCGCGTCCACCCTACTAAAAGCTGCTGGGGCTTCTGCCAACATCCAACCCGCAAGAACTGCTGATGAGCGAGATGATGCCCGTCCTTCCAGCCCATGGTGCACCGTTGTACTCAGCGAATCCCCTAACATCACTGTTTCCATCCACGTACCACGGCTTTAACAGGACTGCACGGTCGCTAGAAGAAGAAAACAGAAAAGACAAAAACGCGCATACTACTACCCAACACACATCAGTCGTCAAAGCAATGCAGTGTCCGCGTTGTTCAGCTTTCTTACAATCATGCGTGACCATTCCCCGTCCTTGACACCCACCCACAGGAGCGACACCCAAACCTCTCGCTCTTTAACCTTCCTCCCTGCAAACAAACCAAACCAAACCAAACCAAA
>Ga0116228_10000855_pt1 | contig 24210 bp, 15 predicted proteins | sample S1TSphfallax_2_FD_89694 | JGI IMG/M metagenome (GOLD analysis project Ga0116228, IMG submission 89694) | Host-associated microbial communities from peat moss isolated from Minnesota, USA - S1T2_Fc - Sphagnum fallax MG | ecosystem: Host-associated > Plants > Peat moss > Unclassified | place...
GAATCCTAAAGCAAGGACTAAGTAAATTGAATGTTATGAGATGCAAAACAATGAAAGGGGGATATGTATGTTTAAGCTTTCAATTAATAAATGTTATAATGAATGATTCATATCAATTGAAAAAAATTGAATGTCCTACTACAGTATAAACCAAAAAGGAATGTAGGATTACTTAGACATTCCATAATGACATGCTTTCATTTGGAGTACCAAAACCCTATTAACAACAACAAATAATGTCTTTCTGTTACACCCACATCTCTTATATTTCTTTCCAAACATTTGAAATGTGAATTGTAATTAATGAATTAAATTTATTTTCCTTATTAGAGCATTTTTTTTATGAAAAGTTCCAAGATTCTAGCATCAATTCCACATGTAGACATTGGCAAAAACTCAAATGTTAGATCCAAAATATTTAACCATTTCATAAAGGGAAAGAAAACATTATCCCCCATGGAGACCATTGTGGCAGCAATATCAAGAGAATTGGAATCTCTAAAGAACTTAGTCAAGTTAGCAAGGAAAAAAAAAATGAAAGGATGAAATTTGTCAACCTAATTAGGCTAAAGGAATATGTGTTATATGTAAAATCAACATCAACAAATTTCATTATAGTAAAACATTACATCTTCTAATTGAAATAGCCAATAACTTGTTGGAAGGTTTAGTAAACATAGGTGCCTCCATGTCGCTGATGTTTGTAGTTGAGGTGTTTTAACTAGGATTCATGCATATGGTCATTAAATCTAAATCATGTAAAACTTCATTTGATGTGGTGATTGAAGCATTATGCAAAACCACATAATCACCTATGAAAGTTGGAGATGTCTAATGTTTGATGAAATTCATGATTATAAACAATGATAACTTCGACATCCTCTTAGGTCTTGATTGATCAAGATTGGTGTCATTGTTGATGTGGAGAAAAGGTTAATACAAGTTAGACAAGGGCCAAGTAACAGTGTTCAAATGTTACCATTAAACATGGTAAATGTGTTGCAATTGGTTAAGGAAAAAAAATAATAATGAAAAAGAAGAAACATTGAAAGAGATTATATGAATGTGGGGTAATGAGCCTTAACCAATGTAGATTTCAAGAGAATTGCCAAACATGCATGAAGGTAGCTTGAAATTATCTAATGATTATAATAGCTTTACTTCATTTGAATAATCTAATGAAGAAATGAGAGAAAGAACAAAGGATGAACAAGCTAAGGTGTTCCTATGTAACAAACTAAAAATAACTAAAAATTCGATGGACAATGGGCTTGAATCTTTTGTGCAAAAAGGAGGTCCAAGCTTGATTTTAAATTTAATCTTAGAAAAACATGTGTAGAACTTAATGTTTGGGGAAATATTCAACATGGATGACTTTGAGTACTAGATTAAGTGTATTGGTTGAAGAAAAAAACATAAACATAGATGATTCATGAAAGGCCTTTGATACTTTATGTGTTGGGTGTTTGCACACTATGATGACTTTATATGGACATCACAATAGTAGTTTTTCCTATATTCCTTAAGTACAAGAAAATAAATAAAATAAGATTCATTAAAATAATAAAAAAGGGACTCACTTATCTAAAGTTATCATAATCAACCTTCCAAAATTGAAAAAAATCAAATTAAAACTGTGGATAGCCAATAGGTAATGGACTTTTGAATTTTGCTCACATTTTTTGTCACACTAATAAAACTCATGGATATAGATTTTTATTTTACAATGTGTTAATCTTATGTGTTTGAAACTTTGAGATATTGAATGAATTATGTTTTAAAAACTAAAGATCCATGGAATGAATGGAATGTGATTTTAAATTACTATGTTATGGAATTTTTTTAATTCCAAAAACTATAATTATTATTTTTTAAATTTAACCATTTAAAAAAATTAAATAACTTTTTTTGAGATATTTCTATATGTTTTATAACATCATGATTTGAAATTGGAACCAAAAAAAAATGTCACTTCCAATATCATCTAAATATTCATATTTTTAACCAATTTTTAACTACACTAGAAAAGGACTTTGAAAAGGGATTTTAATTTGCTGAAATTATGACACCTTAATGTGCTTTTGCCCTATTCCAATTGGAATTAGGTGCTAATAATTAGGATTGAATAGCTATAACCAAGACATCTATGGATGTGGAAGAACACTAGATTGAAATCAAATTTAAAATAAAAATTGATCCAACCTTACATGAACAAAAGACTCACTAATTGTGGGAGCTACTAAAACTATTGTTGGATGTGTTTATTGGCACAAGGGTGAGCTAGGATGTTGCAAATATGGAAAACATATGGTGGAGAGATAAGGATTTCTACCTTGCAAAACCAAACCAAGTTGTTTTTTTTTTTGGGAAAAAGTTAAAATTAAGAAACAAATTGATGCATTGGTTCTTGGGAAAGATGAATCCTAATATTTTAAAATACACATGCAAAGTAATTTTACATGTAAAGAAGGATGGCAGTTGTAGGCTTTGTGGTGATTACAAACCATTGAATTTACAAACCTGACGCAATGTAATTCCAATGCCATTGGTTGATGATGTTTTGAATTAGTTGGGCAAATCTGAATGGTTTCCTACTTTGGGTTTGTAGCCATGGTTTTGGCAAATCAAAATGGTTTGTTGCAAACATGTGCAAAAAATTTATAATTACCAAATCAAGTTTGTTTGATTGGATTGTGATGTTGTTGGCATGAGAAAATGTTACCATCATTTTTTTTGAACAATGACAAAGGTATTTGGAGCTTATATGGACAAGTTTCTAAAAAACTTTGTTGATGACTTGAATATTCATAATTTAACTTGGGAGGAGCATATAAAACATCTCTAATATGTGCTTATGAGGTTGAGGGATGTAAACTTGAAATTTAATCCAAACAAATGTGAATTTGCAAATACCAACTTGACATTTCTGGGTCATGTAGTAAATTAGGATAGTACACAACTTGACCCTAAGAAAATCAAAGTCATTAATGAGTTTCTAGTTCCTATTTTTTGTAACAAACATACATGTGAGCATTTTTGGGACTAACTAGTTTACTACAAAAATTATGTAAAAGGATATTCTTAAATAAATCTCCCATTGCTTGACCTAATTAAGAAAGATAATGTTTTTGATTGGAACCCTAACTATCAAAAAAAAATTTATTAAAGGATGTTTTAGTTTCTACCTTGATTATATTTAGGCCTAATTTCATGAAGGCATTCATTCTTGATGTTGATTGGTCTACACAAGGGGTGAAGGTTATTTTGTCACAAAAATATGGGAGAAATGAACATGTTATTGTTTACACCAATATGGGGCTTTCCCTTATACAAAAGAAGTTTCACTCTATGGAAGGTGAATGTTATGCTCTAGTATGGGGCATTATGCATTTCAAACAATATTTATACCATAATTACTTTACATCATGGATTGACCATAAACCACTAGATAGGTATTAGTAGGTAATAGGTAGGTAGCTAAGCTATGCAAGAGGTATTTTATTTTATGGATATGTCATAATTTTTTGTATTATTTGATTAATTAGTTAGATATGTTAAACAATTAATTTATTAAATGTAGGATACTAGGTAATTTATTTATTAGGTAGACTAGGTAATAGATAATAGGTATGTAACCTCGAGAATGTGTAATAAGTTTAATAAGCATTAATAGGTAGTAAATAAGTAAGTTACATTTTAAATATTTTATTATGTGTATATATTATTTTTAAAATAATAAAATAATAAATTAGGTAGGCCAGGTGATAAATAGTAAATACATAGCATAAGTAATATTAATAAGTAAGATGGAACAAATATTTAATTAATTTTGGACTAAATTGTTAATTTAAAATTTTACCCAACTTGATGGATGGTATGAACGCCATTGGTGGCCACCAAATTTAAGAAATGTAGCCTTACATTCAAGTAGAAAACAATAATATTGCATCCATGTATAAATTGAGTCTTAAAAGGATTCATATTAATTTTTTTCTACAAGATTTTCAATCATTTTTTTGAATACATTAAAGGACACAAAACAAATAACAAATATAATATGTTAGTTTCAAAATGAATATATTCATATGATGAAAGAATATTTTGCTTGGTGCTCACCAAATGAAAATTATAGGTTATTCGTTATCAAGGTTGGAAGTCAAATTGTATTCCTATTCATGAGAAAAAAATTTAATTATATATACTAATTAAAAAACTAAACACATCATGTGTTAATTCATCAATAACAATAATGTTTATGGATCCAAAATTGTTGTTCATATTATAATAAAATCAATTATTATATTTGGTAGCTCTATGCCATGAAAGAGAAAAGTAGACACATGGTGGTCACCAAGGATTAGGCTTAAGGTCCCAAAAAAAATATCAATAGCTAATATCTAAATATATACATACACAAATTTTTGTGATAAACAATTTTTTTAGTACTAAATCAATGCCACATAAATTTTTTGATGATCAAAACATTGGTTAAAAATATGCCACATCCAACATAAAAAAACCCAAAAATTAAAAAATTCATAATAAATTTGGAATCAATGCCTTGAAATGGGAAAAACAAATGGCTAGTGGCAAATAAGGATTAGGGTTTAAATGTAACAACAAAGATCATTGATCATGATTATGAAGAACATGAAATTATTTACAATGAAAAAAATTACACCTCATCAAATACAAAAACACAACAATCTATTATTCCACTACTAGATGATACATCAAATAAAAATAATAAAAATGTATTGATAATATAGCCAATAACCACAAAGAAAAAAGAAATTGTGCCTATCCATGAATCCATGCCTATCTATGAATCCAAAAATGGTGCTCATAGTGAAACATTTTTTAATGGATCAAAATTTTATATACCACTTTGTCCTTGTGCCCACCAAGTGTAACAAAGTATATTATTGATTTGAAAAGCGAAGAATTAGAGGTCCAATTTTTATCCTCACCTAAAAACACAATTATCAAAAAATTCACATGTTAAAAGACACCAATGCTAACAATGAATTAGATTCAATAGATTGTTACTAATTATGGATACTCAAAAAGAATTATGAATAATTTGATTTATTAAAACTAAATTCATTAAATAACACAAAATAGAATGACAATAATAAAAATTAACATAAGAACAAAAGTGCAATCATGAATTAAATGAAAAAAACACAAAATGAAAAACCAAATATGTTTTACAAATTATGTCGCCAACATGTTTTACAAATTATTGGATGCATTAATAGCCTTAAGATTCACTTTCGTTCAAGAAGAACAACTATCATGAATAATAATTTGACTTTTGTTTGTTGTATTTTTTCGTGAAAGAAAAAAAGTAAATAAATTGCAATCATGAACCACTATTCTGGATTTGCCAAATTACATTTCCACTTGCCATTTTAGCAATCTTTGTACAAACATTGTTCATCCAAATTTGACCCTTTCTTCACTAGCACCCACCATTGCGCCTTCACCATTTTGAATAATTCATTTTGATCATCCTTGATAACATCACTTCATGTTCTTCCCAACCAAATAGGGACAAGGAGAGGATCATGAAACCTCACAAAAAAAAATCTCCATTATTAAGATCTTTAAATGAGGTGTATGAGGGAACTAGCTTCAAGTTCTTTGGTCCACAATAAGGATGAATGACTGGACCTTCCAAATCAACAACTAATGTTGTGGACAACAACTTAGCTCTTGCATAATTCAACTTCCAATTGCTAGAAGGCCAAAATCCCTTCCAAAATAATGGACTTTGAATAGGCAAAGGTTTTAACAAATCCAATAAAATATCTTTCCAATAATCGACATATGAACTCATTTTCATCACATGATTGCGCTTTGTTCAATGTTTTGTTTCAAAAATTCCACATATTTAAACAATCCAACATTGATAAACTTCTTTGTTTCCACTAACCTCACCACATCATGGCCCCAAATTGGGTGATATCAAATAGGGCTTGGAACCCTAGTAAGTAGCTTTGGATATCCATCTACATTAACTTTTCATAATTAAATTGGAAGCCCCTCTATGGGATTCCAAATGCAATTGGTTGGTGAAATTTTGTACTACATCACAGGCTAGCTAGACAAAGCCCCAAATTTTATTAAAAAATGCATATCAATATGCCCTACCAATGTTTCTAAACCATCTTTTAAACAACTAAGGACCCAAGTTTTAAAATTTGGAATTTCTTGAATCAATTATGGAATGAAAGGTCTCTATTATGAGACCATGAAAGCCTTTATCAAATATACCAAAATAAAATTGTTTTGTTTTTTCAACTTTTTGGACAAATATCCAAAGCATCCATCAATATCTTCATGTGTATGACCAACCACAAGGAATCATAGTTTAACTTCCTAAAACATTTCCCTTGTCATCAACAACAACAAAAATGTTAATAAATACCTATTTTTATTGTCCTTCACATAGTTATTCATTTAAAGAAATAAAGTTTTTAACAACCATTTGGGGCCCACATTTTCACTTGGTGTTTTTAATTCACTTATATAGTGATTTTGCTTTGCAAAAGATGTGCAAAGAGTGCGTTTTGGGGAGGGTGTTCAAACAACAGTTTAAATTCACAAGTTGGAACTTTCTTCAAAGTTTGAATAAGTTGCAATGAGGACCCAATTGTAAAATTGGGATCATTAGGCCACAACTCATTGGAATATTGTGCATATCTCTCATTGCCATGACCACAAGCTATCATACCCATCAACATAATGGCCAATTGTCTAAGCCCACAAATCATTTTGTTTGCCATTTATAACCTTGGGAGTGCAATTTTCACATGATCCATTTTGTCATGGAAAATGCATAGGAATTCATCTTTGGACCACATAAACTCCAACCTCCAAGTATGGTATAATTTTCTTACTTTTGCAACATCTCTTGCAACAAGCATTGTGTAGAAAATTAGCATTGCAACAAGAGATGTTTTTTCAACTTCACTTCATATTCTTTTGCATCACTATTATTCTTTCCCAATTTTGATATTAAAGGCTATAGTGATTGGCACATTGTAGACTTTGCAAAAACAAAATCTTTTTTTCTAAGATCAACATTCAAATGGTTTCTTTTCCTCAACTTGTTCATTGTAGATTATGAAATACCTCTAATCTTAATTCCTTGCTGATCTCCCAAAATGTAATCCAAAAAAATGATCAAATTACAAAACACATGTAACAACTTTAAACGTTGAAAATTAAACTCAAAGAAATACATCATATTCGCTTGCTTTTCTAATGAGTATACACTATCACTTACTTCATCATTTTGCTCTTGAAGGCCCATCCATGTATTAGGTAATAGCCATCAAACATGTTGTCTACCATTTTTGATTCCTTTCAATTGATGTAGCATTGTGTCAGCATTCAAGTCAATTAGTGATTGAACATTTGACTTTGCTTGCTTGGTTAGAGTTTGGAGTTTATGCAAGCCTTGTTACTATGAGGTACAAATTTACATCCTCACTTGGAATTTGCTTTGTATAACATGTATTTTGATATGGACAAACCAACAATCTTATACCATGTCATTTTGCAAATGTCTATTTCTTGAGTTGTGATAAATTTTCGTTACTTCATATTTCTTTTCACATGTAACTTTCTTGGAATATCCATGCCATATGTTTTATGTTCTTCAAAGGACAAACCCCAAAACTTTTTCTCTCAACAATATCATCTTTTCACGAGGAAAGTCTTGACAAAAAATTTGTGCACAACATAATGTAAAACTCACATTTCGAACAGAATCTTGTGACAACAACTTATCAATACTTGACATTGAGTGATTAGAATGTCCAACATTTTGTTTCCTTTTCTGAAAAGTATATTGCTTCTTCCTTACACAAATTTCTCTCTATTCATTAATAGTTGGAATGTTGCTTTCATCGTAAAGTATGAAGAGTTGTTTCAGGGAGTACCCATCCATAATGGTTTGTGCCAATGGCCATTTCCAAATTGTCATAACCATTGAAACATTATTAGGGCAATACAAAACATTCACTCCAACATGATCCTCACCAAACATATTATTAAGAATTGTTTATCTTGGGTCATAAGCTATTACATGGCCACTTGCAACAAACAACCCAACATCATCCACAAGCTCACATTCCGCACCTCACTAAATAAACCTACCTTTTGACGAGATGCGATAGTTCCTTCCTTCATTTTCATTATACATCTCGTTCCTACTTGTTTTTGCCATTTCTTTTTTGATTCATGCCTTCATTCATAGAATCAGGAAAAGTTCTTTTCAAAGTGCCATCACTAGTGGCATCATAAAAAATGTTACACATGTATCCATTGAACTCATGTTGAGTAGTACCATCCATCATAATGTTAATTTCCTCATCAACATCAAATCCTTTAGATCGTAAGGTTGAGGAAAGGGCGTGATTTCTACAAGACACTTTTCTTTTCCATAAATTGTTAGAACCCTCTTCTTGAATGCCTTCCTTTGATACAAATACAAGTTTTTCCTCCAACATGGAAACATCCTCTAAATGCCAAAAATAATCAATTGCCACCGAGAATCCACAAAATCATGTAGTTAACATTGGGCAAAAAAGGTTTTTGTTATTCAAATCTTTCAACCACAGATATGATGGTTATAATTATACAATTCTCCATTCCACTAACATCATAAATTGGGACCAACAATGGATCCTTGCACTGTCCTACTTTAATTCGAACCCTACTGTCTTTGTTCAAATCCCAAATAAAAGTTGTGTCACCAACATGCATATTTGTTGTCATGTTTTCATAGTTCTTAAATATAATTTACCTACCAAACACCTTATGTTCATAAAGTTAATGGATGAATATTACCACCTTGGACTACAAAATTGAATAGAAAATGATGAACCCTTCAACACACCACCCATTACACTAAGAAGGGGTTTTTTCTATTAAATTAAAAAAGATTACATTTCAAAGAAATTTTGAGAAAATATATTAAGATACACTAGATTTCACACAATTATTTTGGCCTAAATTTTTTTTTTGGATCACTACCTATGGGCCATCCAAAAAATGCCATTTTCATAGAGTCATAGAGAATGCATGGCGATTGCTAAAAAAAATTAGATTTCCAATTACAAGGAATTACAAAAATTGCCTAACAACTTCTAAACATTTCCTTTGCTTATTTTCAATCAGGTATTAAGAAAATTCTTGGTGGCCACTAATTGTTCTTTAGGAGTCTTGTAATTCTTTGATCTAGAAAACATTTGGTGGCCACTAAACATTTACTACAATTTATGATCTAAAAGAGGTTTGATGGTCGCTAGGCGTTTTCTTGCATTTTCAATCCAAAAAATGCATGGAGACCACTAGACTTTTCTAGCATTTCCAATCCAAAAATGTTTAACAACTACTAGGCATTTTTTATGTTTAATTTGTATGGTCCTTTTTTACCATGTAAAGACACATTTAATCATATGATGAAATCTAGAATTGTAATGGTCTAAAATATATTTTCATGACGAAAAATATTGAATTCAAAAATGTTTTTCAAATAGATAGTAATTGAACATGTCGCCACAAATTGTTCTATATTATGGAATGCATTAAACTATCAAAAGAAGGAAACTTGTGATGTTAATTGATTGCAAGATTTATGTGAGCATTTCAGAAAGTGAAGGAACAACAAGTAGGAATGGTGAGAGGATTATACTTAGAAACTATTCAATAGAGTTCAACAAAATTTCACCTTAAACCTTATAATGAATATGGCATTGGTTTTGAACAAGGGTTGAACACCTAACCACACATTTAGACCAAAAAAATTATTGAAGAAAAGCTTGATCACACTTTGTTTTTTCAATTCTTGTACCCCTAATACTTTTCAAAGCTCCAAATCCTTGGTGTTTCAAATTCTTCACCCAAAACCTAATTTCACTTCACTTTTCCACTAAAAACAATTCTTGAAAGAGAGTTCAATTGTATTATGTTTTCCTAATTTTCTTGCCCTTGATGCCCTTTGAAGCTCCAATTCCTTGGTGTTTCAAATTCTTCCCCCAAACCCTAACTTCACTTCACTTTTAAACTAAATAAATTTCTTGAAAGAGAGTTTGATCATGCTTTATTTTCTTTTGAGAAAAAAACTAAAACTCACTCTAAACCAAAGTTGTTCGCTATTTAAACTTCCACATCACAAGAATGGCACATGAAACTTATGTTTAACAAATCTTTTACCCTTAGTGATTTATAGTGAAGAATGTTGAAAGTGGTGTCTCCACTTTGTGGTTAATGATGGATGAGATGACACTAAAGTTTTAGCATTGAATTGGATGCAAGTTATGCCCACATGGCAATGTTGGTTCTTGGTTTTCTATTTTAGCTTATTGTAGAATTTTTGTGGGATATTAATATCATTAATATACCAACTTTTGATATTTTTGTTTAAAGGTTCATGGTTTAGGGTGTAAAGCTTGGGATGTATGTTATAACATTTTGGGTTTATGATGTTAGGTATGGGATTTATGATGTATCATTTAAGGTTAAAAATAGAATGTTTCAGAGGTAAATTAAGGTATATTTTGACATTGTATGGGATAGGGTAGTTGTGTTATTTCATTTAGGGTTTAGAGTGTAGGGCATAATATTAGGTTGTGTGGGACATATGTTAATATAACATAGGATTCTACATTCAAACATACATGGTTTTGAATGTACAACATATGGTCTATAATGTTATCATGGCATTTAAGAAACTTTAGATGTTGATGGTTTAGGGTTTAAGGTTTATAGTTTAATGCAACATTTCAACTATGCATGTAATTAACATTAACTTAATTTTAGGTGATATGTTTGATACTAGATAATATGTGCTTTAATAATTGAATTTATATTGACATTGATTGAAATTACATACCATTAATTATAATATGCTATAATTTTGATAATAAATACCATTTAAATCGTATTAAATATCCAAAACAACTCGTTTACCATCGCAATATCGAGGTGAATCTTTTAAATGATTAAACTACCAAATTTTGTAATCAAATTTTTAAAAAATGTGTTTTTGGGTTTGGGAAAAGAGATCCAAGGAAGGGAACAAGATGGTGGGAAAAGGAGTTTTTATTGCTTGAGAAAACAAAACACATATAATTAACCTATCTTTACTTGTGTTTTATTACATTTTCATCCTATCCAACCATAGGTAAATAGTAAAATCAATAAAATATGCTTGCATTGGTTTCATGGAATTTTTCAACATGCATTGGTGAATATGCATTAGTTTTATCCAAAACATATTAAATGATTAATTGGAGTTATGATTTTTTTAATTTAAAAATTTGCATTTCACTTAAATAGGAGATTAAAACAAATTGAATGGAAAAGGATTAAATATTGGCTTGAAGGTTGGTGCACATAATATTACCCCTTCAATTTCAAAAATATGCAAATTTTATGTAATTTAACAAAATGGTTATTATAATTAACATTTGGCCAATTCCTTGGTATGGACTATTTTCAAATCTAATTGTTGGAAAGCTAATAATATTATAAGAATATTCAATTATGAAAAATATTTTCCAAAAGTTTGGTTATTTTCTTGGCCATGTGATTAATATTTTCATGGCAAGGATCAAGAACCTAGTAAATTTTTTTTTTGGATTACTCTTATGACCAACCTAAGCTTTTAGTGAATAAATCAAATAAAATTTTCACATCTTAAACCTTCATTTGGTTTAAGAATTTACATTACAATTTTGCTTCCAATATATCATAATTTTACTAATTATTAACTTTTAATTTAAATGTATGAATCCATGTAATTTGTCAACATAAAATATTTATTTATGGGTCATAAATCAATTATATCTATATATTAAAAAAATTATTAATCATATTAAATATGAGATATGATTCAATTTAATTAATTTAATTTAATTTGAATAATATTAATTAATATTATAATGTTAACTAAATTTTATTCATTTTTACACATATAAATTGTGTAATATAATTGTGTAATAGTATATTATTGAAGATATTAAAGTTTTTTATATTACCTAAATTTATTAATTAAAATAAGTTCATTACATGTTGGAGTTTAATTTTATATTCATTTGTATTCATATTAACATTTTATTAATATTCATTTTTGAATTATTGTAAAATAATTGTATGACCACCTAACGTACCACATATTCATTAAAGGTTAGTAATTATATAGTTATACAAGATTCCACATTGTCCATTTAATAATAGTTATTTCTAAATCATATATAAGTCATTTTATAAGTCTCTGAAATTTAGTGGGACCCATATTCCAATGATGCAATATATTATTTGATTAAGGATATAAACAACCACGACATCATGACAATATTTCCATGTCATTTGAAATAGTCAAAATTCAATCATAAACTATATTTAGATATTTCATTACTTGAAAAAATGACAACAAGATGATCCACGTTAATGTTTTATTCTCTAATACATTGGGACCTCTATGAAAAGAGTTTTATGGCAAGAATACCATTGCAAGGCTCATCCAAGAGCTTGGTAGTAATAAATTTGGTTGTTGAGTTAAAAACAAATTTAATTGTGTTTGAAGATAATATTGTTTATTAACATTCAGATGGCAATGGTTTCAATTTTGACTTAAATTAATGGCTAAACCTAGTGGCTAAACTCAACCATTTAAATTAATGGTTAAACCTAATGGTTAAACTTAGCCATTTAAACTAATGTTTAATCCTAATGATTAAACTCAATGACCCAAATCAATGGTTAAACCTAGTGGTTAAATTTAGTAACTCAAACTAATGGTTACACTTAGTGGCTAAACTCAATAACTTAAATTAATGGTTAAACATAATAGCTAAACATTGATTAAATTTAATGGTTACACATAATGGTTAAAATTAGTTGATAAATTTAATTAATAAACCTAATGGCTAAACATAATAACTAAATATTAGTTAAACATAATGTTTAAATTTAAACTAAATCTAGTAACTAAACATAATGGTTAAACTTAAGTTAAATGTAGTGGATAACTATAATGGTTAAACATATTGAATAAACCTAGGCTATACTTAATGACTATCTTTAAGTTATATTTATTGGCAAAATTTAATGGTTCAACTTAGGTTAAACCTAGTGCCAAATTTAATAACTAAGCATAATGGTTAAAATTTGGCTTAAATTTGGGTAAATTTAATGGCTAAATCCAATGTTTAAACATAATGGTTACATTTAGTGGTTAAAATTAGGTTGGTAAATGGGTGGATAGGGAATTAAATAATATGTTAGTAGGTAGGTAGGTATGTAAGTAGGTAGATAGGTAAATAAAATAAATAGGTGTGTGGGTACTAGGTAGGTAAGTAATTAATCAAATAAATAGGTGGATGAATAAGTTGGAGGTAGATTCATAAAGTAGTAGACCGTATCATATTTGACTCAAGATCATTGACCATTTTGATTCCATGTTCAACTTGATTAAAGATCATTGGTCATTTTTATTTAAGATCATTAACCGTTTTAACTAAATGTTCAATTTTACTAAAAAATTTTGGCCATTTTGACTAAGGTTGTACAACATGACTATGTTTATTTAGTCAAATGAACCACTATAATCAAGTTGATTAGTCAACAAATACATGTGCCATTCAACATCAACAAATAACAAATTATAAAAAAATACATGTCTTGCTACTTAAATACTTAACACCTTTCAAGTAAAAAATTTAATTTGTCACATTTGAGCAAAACATAAAAAAAATGTATGCTAAAATGTGGATTTGTATGATGATTTGGAATAAATTACATGTTATATTCATTTTTTGACAAGTTATTTTACAATTTTGTTTAATGGTTGGTTGGTGGAAACATAAGTTTGAAACAATGGAAACCAAATTTGTGAGAATAAATTATGAGACAATTATGCATTTGATGGGACTATAACATGCACCATTTGCAAATATGGCAATGTGCTTTTAACATTATTATGTTTAATCCCTTTAATGTTGAAATGTTAAATATGCATTAGAATGTTTTTTTAAATCTATGATTCCATCTATGATTGATTTCAAAATCATACTAGACAGTATATGACTGAAGGCCTTTAGTTGTAATAGATGAGTAGCAAAGGATAAATAATCATTTAATGTTTGACATGGCACTTTTCATCCTATAGTTATTAACAACAAGTTATAGAAGACAAGTTACCATATATAATGTTAAAATGTCATATGATGAATACTAAAATATGATTGACAAACAAAATATTATTAATAAGTATGTGGGTAGGTACGTAATAGGTTTAAGTAGGTTGAAAAAGGTAGCTAGATAGGTAGTAACTTAACCTACCTAACTTAATTTATGTAACTTATGTAATCTACTTATGTAACTACCTTAGTCTAGCATACTTACTTTAACCCCTTAGGAATGCACATAGGTTGCAAATATTAAGAATTAAACCTTTCACTTTCACAATGATAAACCAAGTCCTTACCAATGGAATACAACATCAAAAGGTGTCCAATTTAAGTCAAGTTTTTTATTTCACATGTTTATTTCATATCACTATAAGACTATGAGGTAGGTTATAATAAATAGGAAATAAAAGGTAAGCAAGTAAGTAGGTAGGTTGACGAAGTAGGCAGGTGAGTGAATGGGTAGGTAAATAAATGGATGGGTGGGTGGGTTGGTGGCTAGGTAGGTAGGTAGGTAAGTAGGTGGGTTGGTTAGTGGGTGGGTAAGTGGGTAATAGGTAGGTAGGTAGGTAGGTGGGTGGGTGGGTTGGTGGGTAAGTAAGTGGGTAATAAGTAGGTTGGTGGGTCATGTGTAGGTAGGTAAATGGGTAGTAGGTATGTGGGTAGGTGGGTTGGTGGGTAGGTAAGTGGGTAGTAAATAAGTAGATAAATAGGTAGGTGGTGGATGGGTGGGTAGGTAAGTAGGTAAGTAGGTAGGGGATAGGTAGGTGGTTTGGTGGGTAAGCAAGTAGGCAAGTTGATAGATGGGTGGGTGAGTAGGTAAATAAGGAGGTACGTAGGTAGATGGGGGGTGAAGGTAGGGTTGTTTATGTTCAAATCAAATGACTTATAATTATTTTTTAATCATTGTAATGACAATTGGACATCCATGTCACCTTGTCATTAGTCTTGGATGCCATATAATTGAAATAAAAGTGTAAAAATTAATATCCCCCATCTTGTTACCACCGCATCAACTACTAGTCACATGCCCCATTAGTATATGACTATAATGTTTTACACATAAGATCTGAAATAATAGTTTATGATTAAAGTCATACATATAATCATTTAGGACTTGTAGTCATAGATTTTTTGATAGCAAAGGACAAAATTTCTTTTAGTGATGCTTAACACACAATAGTAAAATCATGTTTTTTTTGCCATATTATTATGTATTGTTATCATGAAAATTATGCAACATGTTACACTATGAGAAAAATGGGTGTTTTGCAATTGGCTTTGCAATTCAATTTTGAATTACATTAGACATTTGTAATTCACCGTATATTCAATGCAACTCATTACAACTCAATTGTAACGTACTTTGTCACAACAATTCTTTTTCAGGGCCGATTTTCCTTACTCTCGGGTAAAATAACTGGTCCGAAATGGCCAAATACTTAGGTGCAAGCTGTTCCCCTCCTATAGAACCCTACATAACTATTATGTAACTCCTTTATAATTACAATCATAATGTCATGTTGACATAAATTTTGATCTATCCATCAAAATTTAACATGTGGCATTATGAAGATTTTTCATGATTTTTTTGAAATATTGATATCTATGGTCCATTATGATTTTTCATTTGAGATGGTTTTGGATTATGACACATGGCATAATCAAAAGTTGCCATGTGGCATATTAATTGAATTTTGGAAACACATATATATATGTACCTAGGTAGGTTAGTACATAGCCATAGGTAGGTAAGTTGATATAGCTCCAACCTATTTATTTACCTACCTACTTACCTAATTATTTACTTACTATCTAAGTAGGTAGAAAAATAGGACGTACGTATTTGAGTAGGCAAGTAGGTAGGTAGGAAGGTAAAATACTAGAAGAATAAATGAACAAAAGAGTAACCACATAAGTTTTTAAATTTGTTATGTGTTTTGCCTTTAAGGTTAAGCTTTTATGAACTCATACCAACATGGCACATGTGTTTTAATGTGAGATTGCAAGAGGAAATCTCCTTTATATAGTTTATGAAATGAGATATTGGAGATAAAACATATGGGTGAAATCTTTTAGTGGCACCCTAGTTGTAATCAAGTTGTAATTATAAAAAAACATTTCCCACATGTTTTCTGTTTGATTTTAATTTTGTAATTAATTTTAAATCTATAATTAATCATTTGACATATTTTTTGGAATTTAATTATTTTAATTAAATATAAAATAATTAATTACTTAGATGGATCATATGAATCAATTAATATAAAGCAAATAATTAGTTAATTGATTGATTCAAATAATTAATTATCAAAATAAGTACTAGATGATTAATTATTTAAATAATTATTAGTTAACTTGATTAATGAATTCATATCAATAGTTTGTTATTTAGTTTATATAAATAGTTCATGGTAATTATATATTACATATTAATTACTAATTAAAAAATTAGTAACAAATAATTCATTTTGAACTATTAAATAATAAACATGAATTTGAATAAAAGACATTGAAGTATATAAAGACATATTCATATGTACACCCTTATTGAATGTTTAATAAATATATATTGTTTTTAATTTCAATTCAAAAATAGACTTTCAGCTTTCATGAAATATTATGGTTTGATATGTATGTATACCAACATAATATTATGAATTCCATTGTAATGAAATATTATTAACACAACAATTGAACATTAATCACAAAAAATAAGACTATAATAGGACTATTGATGTGGCCCCTTTAGGAATCAAGTACCTCAACTTTGGAAATTCATAACTAAATCATACTTATACAAATAATTACCCAATAAAAATATCAAATAGAATACCATCTAAAGTACCTTAAAAAATTATATCCATAAAAAACAACCCCAAACCTTGTTTGAAAAATGATCCTAACTAAAAAGTTCAAGGAAAACAATGACTATGAAATTCCTAAAACTTTGTGAATGTAATGAATAGGAACATCAAAATTCAAAATATTTTTGACATTGTTAAAGTTTCAAAATCTATACAATCTAGTTAATGTATTCAACAAAAAAAATACTAAAAGGTTTTCTTTATGTGTTTTCTATATTTTTCCTATGTTTGATGGGTTTTGGAAAAATGAAGGTATGACATTCTTAGTGGTACCACCCAATTGTACTTACACCCAATTGTACCCTAGTTGCATAGTAGCTTCTAGGACAATTTAATTGCATGCTAGTTTAGTTTTCATGGACATGATTTTTCATAGTGTTATGACCTAACTAAATGTTCACATGATTATTTGTTAACATTGTTTTCAACTATTTGTTGAAACTTGGACTCTTCAGCATTTCACAATAAAATTGAAATAAGGTTGAAATGTTGATATATTTTAGGGTGTAATCATAATCAAATGAGCCAAAAAACACATTGCGCAACTATCAAAACTCAATGAAAATTATAATTTTGTTAGATATATTTTTGTGGTGCCATTTTAATCATGGAATGTTGTGCTAAATGATTAATATGAATGTTGAAGAATTCAAAATAAAAGTTCAAAAAAATAAAATTGGGTTTTGGTTTTAATAAAAGACCTTTGAACTTAAACAACAATTGCATAAAAAATAATTAATTTTATAATTTACTAAGCTAAAGACATCTTCTATAAAAGAATTTTGATTAGGAAAAAAATTAGATGATGTCAATTGATTACCCATAGTAAAAAAATACTCACAATTCAAAATTTGTGAAATTTGAAATGTTTTTAAATTAAAAATCTATTGAATAAAATTTTAAAATTTCAAGATTCATTTACCATGTGTAAATGGGGTGTAATGTACATGACATTAAAATAACAAGGTTGTAGTTTGTGAAATAAGAAATTAACACATGAAAAAATAACATATTTTCCTACAATTTGAAATCAAGATAATTTTTCAAAAACAAATACAAAATTTGATAGATTCTATATATATTTAAAAAAATTCTAGTTATTCATCAAAGGTTAATACAAAAAATGTGATGTATTGAAAAAATTATATGTATTTTTAGTAACATATAATAAAAGATTTCATCCCAAAAATCGTTTTTATGAGAAAGTGAAAATGACCATGAAAAGGACTATGGTCTGTGAGTCCTTTGTCATCATTGGCTCATTTGATTATGATTGCACCTTTTAGTTTGTTCCTTAAATTTTACAAAATCAAAAAAAAATTCCATGGTCATATATATTTTCTTTCAATTCTATAACATGAAATTCTTGAATTTTCACATATGGAAAACATTACAAGATATTGTATCAATTACACCAAGAAACTTATGAAACCATACAATCTTGAAGATAAGATTTAATGAGGAAATTAACTTTTTATTCAATATGATATAACTTAAATTGAATTCAAATATGTGCTAGTGGCACTTGAAAAAATAAAAACATTTAATACACATGATTTCTTGTTGAACTATATTTTGTTGAAACTATTTGCAAAAGGTCTCCTTCCAAAGGGTGATGTAATTATTTTCATTAATTATTACAAATTGATCCTTAAGCACATTTTACAATTTCAAGAGTGTTGCCTAGGTTAAAAGATAGGGGTATTTATAAGTACAAGAGTCATGAATGCTTTTAGTATATTTTTGTGTTTGTTCTCATGTAATTTATTATCATCACAAGGACTAAGGTTCAAAACACAAATGGAAGTCATTGTTATGTCATGTAGTTTGAGACTTATTTAAGAATTTGTTGTAGGAAATGTGAGTGATATTTTTTTTGTGCTTGTTAAATGTAAAAGAAATTATATAATAAAAATTATCCCAAGGTTGGTTTTTGAACATTCCGACTTCCAAGCAATTTTCATTGTCCATTACAACAAAAGGTTCTTTTGCATTTCAATTTTTTCAAATTTAGCATTTGCAAAGTTTTCAATTTTCATTGTTGCACAACTTAAGGTTCACATAATACAAATTTTAGTAGTTTTTCAAATATTATGAAACATGTAGAGAAAGAGAACTTGCAAAGCAATAATGGCCATGTATTTCATGGACTATCATGAACAATATGGGCATTGGTGCCACCTTCAATGACTATGTGAATTTTATTGTAGCAGAAATATCCCATTCTCTTCTATTGTTTTCTTACCTTTACAAGTTGTACCATGTTTTATACTATTGTCTTTATAACAACACCATTTGATATTTCATAGTTGTAGCAAGTTCAAATTCTTTTATGCATCTTTAACACCACCACTTTCCATTTAAGTTTTATGTCATTGAAATTCTTGATTGTCTAATGTCCCACTAATGTCTAAATGGAACCATTTCTCATAAGATCATCATGTGCTTCTAGCAAGCTTCTCAAATTAGGAGGAAGAATCTAAACAAGATTGTTCTTTCAAAAAATATTGTGTAGTGTATGTTTGTAGGTATTGCCAAGAGAAAATGCTCAAGTTTTAGGGTTTAAGGGGTGATGAAAATGAATGATCTACATAATTTTTCAAATAGGAAGTCCTAATTCTTCCATACCATGTTTTCAAGAGCAAATTTGATTGTTGGATTGTAGACTTTGTGTTTCTTCAAAGATTTACAACATGTCACATTTACAACATGTACCACTATATTATGTCTCATAATGATAGTGAAATGAGAATTATTGGTAAATTGATCTACCTAACCAATACTAGACCAGATGTGGTCTATGCTGTTAGTTTAATTAGCTGTTTCATGAGTGATCCTAGACAAGTGCATCTGTATGCTGCCAAGCATGTTCTCAAGTACTTGACGGGCACATCTGAGTTTGGAATCTATTATCGAGAAGGAGAATCTAGCAAACTCAAAGGGTGCACTGATGCAGACTGGGCAGGCGACACTGAGAATCGCAAATCGACCTCAAGATACATTTTCCAATTGTGAAGGGAACCAATCACTTGGAGTTCTGTTGCACTCTCTTCAACAGAAGCTGAATATGGATCTCTTATTGAAGGAGCGAAAGAAGCTACATGGCTTAAGTTGCTGCTTTGTAGCATGGGTCATTCGAAAGACAAGTCTGTATTGATTTACTGTGAGAATCAGAGTTGTATGAAGATTGCAAGAAATCCTGTGTACCATGCGCGGATAAAGTATATCGAAGTTCATTATCACTACATTCGTAAACGATTATGTGAAGGTGAAATTGAACTCTGTCATGTTGCCTCAAAAGGCCAGTCGGCAGATATACTTACAAAACCTTTAGGAAAAATAAAATTCTGCAAATTTAGAAAAAGCCATTGGAGTCTATAGCTTAGAAGATGCTAAAGTACTTGCAGGAGTAGCAGATTTGCCAATTAAGTAGAAAATGGATTGTGACAGGGGGCCTTAGCTTTCAAACTTCAGTTAAGCTTCTAGATAATTCTACAACTTTCTAGATTGATCAGTAGATAAGATCAAGTAACCGTTTCTTAGTGTCAGTTAAGCATCATTATGTAAGCATGATTACGTAAGCAGTATTTAGTTCACTGCCGTTACTGATCTTGACTTAATCTAGTCTTCACTGGATTTCGCCAGCTGAATTGTTGCTATGTTCAATTTAATATATATTGACTGTAGTTTCTACAAGTCTCCAGGCAATGGAACACTGAAACTAGTAAGTCTAAAGTTTGTCAATTCTTTATTGGTTTCTTTGTGTAAACCATTTCCAAAACATCTAACACTAGGAGGAAGACCCGTCACACGATTGAAAAGTTGAGTGCTTAATGTATGTTTGATGTTGGGCATTTACTGATGGGAGTTTTGGCATGCCATGACAAGTTGCATGTTATACTAACCATATGGGGGTGCCACTCTATGTGAAATGGGCATCACAGCGACCCATGTTTGCCAGTGCATCATTGGGATTGGTGTTTAGGATTCCAGTCAGAGACGCAATTTCTGCAGTGTAAATTGGTCAACTTGTCAGAGCGGAACTAGTCTAGTAGCCTACTGTGATGGAATTTCCTTTGAAAGGAGGTTACAGGTGCGTTGCAATTTGCAAGAGCGGTCCTCTCGCACTATCGATAAGAAATGATGTGACATGATGGAGATCTGGATGGAGAAACATTGAACCTGATGACACAACAAACCCAGTGTCCTAATGGGTCTCACATCCTTTTAAATGTCATCCGCTTTAGTACTTTTGTTGTAGCATTTATGAGCTATCACCCTTTGCAACTCAAATTGAATTGTGCAAATTCGTTTCCTGGCTGCAAAGATGCATTCTATTGCTCTTTGGGATGTGTTTAGGCAGAACTGAGGAGCGGTTTTGGGAATTGTCTATATACAAATTTTTAATTTGTTTAGTTCCGATGCATTCTTTAGCACTATGTGTGCTTCACTGCTAGTACATTTGTTCTTGCAACCATTGGAACCCACTTTTCTAATTTAATTTTAGATTTATCTTTGTTCAAGCCCGTTTTAATTTAATATAAAAATTATAGATCAACACTTTTGATTTCATTTTGTTGTTCATAAATTAATTTGTGCATTTGGTTGACGAATTTTTGGAAGATGTTTGTTTTATAACTTTAGTGGACTTTTTGGCTTCATTTTGTTAGAAAAAGAACATAATCCCTTTATGTTACTGTTAGATTAAAGGGATTTGAAAAGTCAAGGTAACAAGCTTCGCAACAAACTGTTACTCGACAATATTAAGGGTGTTAATATTCAAAGTTGTAACAAATTGTGGAATTTCTTTGACCCCATCAAAAATTGTGAAAGAACAAGGAGAAAGTTATGATAAAGATCTTCAAATGACAAGGAGAAATTATTCTAAAAAACAGTTTGAAATTAGGAATGTGCATTGGATTGTGAAAGAGAAGTGAACACATTAATGTGCATGTACAACCTGCTTAAAATTTATTCTGCCTTGGTGGCAGAAAAGGCATTGTTAAAAATTAGTTATAACAATCCTCAGCTGAACATAAGGGGGGTGTGTTCTGGAATTAAAATTTAACATTATTGCCAATTTCATAACATTCAAACCAATTGTGGTTAATTTTATTGATGAGTTTTGTTACATCTTTTCTTTGCATTTGTGTTGGACATTCAATTCTTGCTGAGTGGCCTGTTTGATTCTTATGAGCTACAACTTTTTGAAATGGGTTGTTGTAGCTTGTTGTGGTCATCATTAAGGAGTTTCCTGATAAAAGTTTACAACTTTAATATTAAAGAAACCACATTTTGGCTTGAATTTTGTTTCATGAGTACCTTGGTCTGTGAGTGCCAATGCATGTGTTAGTGTCATGTACAAAATCTTTGTTTGATTGGCTAAACTTTAGATTCATCCTTGGGCAGCAGTTGCTACAAGCTCAAACTACCTTTGATATATCATTGCCCCTTGCTTGATGTTGGTTGAAATTTTTACAAGTTGTAATCACATTTGTGAATGAACAGATTGGATGAATTTAGGGTTTAAGGCTTAAAATGATTATGAATTGGGGTTGTGCTCTTGTGGGTTGAAGGCTCATGAAAAGTTACATATTTCCTATGTCCTTTACATCAGTTTAAAAATGAATACATATTAAAAAGTTCCATATTATCACATTTTTCTCAAGCATAAAAAATATTTATTAATAGCTACATATCTTGAGCATCCTCTTGTCTTTCACATCTTTCTACACAATGTATATTTGCTTCCAGTCTAGCAATTGGTGCAAGCCTTACAAGTGATAATGCACATGTTAAAACTAGTATTGGATGATTGCCCAGTTTGGAGGGTTAGAATTGTTGATTCTAGTTTCGATTAGTAAAAACCAAACTAAAATTAGGTCTAATGCACATTCCTAAATTTTCCATCAAATCAGGAATATTTTTGCCAAAAATATTTGAGAAATAGGAAATTTCTAGAACTGGAACTGAAATTTATATTTTTGAAGAATCAGACCTGGAACTGGATTCTGAGTTCAATTTATAAGCGGAACTAGAACTGGAATCAAGATTTATAGAAAAATTAATTAGTTAAAGACTAAAACTGGGCTTTAACTGGAGGTTCATTGACAATTAACCACCAGTTTAATCCAGGTTACCTGGCACAGGAACTGCAACCAAAACCGGAATTTTGGTTTTTTCGAAAAATCCAGACCCCAAAACTGGAATCCTGGTTCCATTTATGTGTGAAACTAGAACCATTCTAATTCACATGCAATAGGAGGCTCTGCCTAAAAGGAAAGAACCACCCAAATAGTGTCAAAGTGTATATGGTGTCAAATAACATCTCCTCAGCAGTGGCTGTTTTTTCATTTTTCGTAGGGGTGGTGATTGTCCCACAATATATTAACCTTGAGTGGTGATGATACCACAGAAAAATTAACTTTAATGGTGAAAAGACTTGTGTAAAATGTCAAAATGTCAAAACAGTAGAGAACTAGCAGGAAAGTTGCCTAAACCAGAAAAACTCCAGCGAATATTAGATTGGGACGGGACGCGACCGGTCACCCTAAACCTCATCCAGGTGCAGTGTCTGGTGAATTGGAGTCAAAAAATTCTTGTTGTGGTGGTTGCTCTCGCGAGAGGAGAGCGAAAATCTGCCCACAATTATTGCCTTCCCTGCAACGGCTAGTTGGCATTGAAGGGTTGAAATTCGAAGCCTGGTACATTACTATCAGAGGATTTCCAGCGGAATGACTGCGTTCTCTGCCGAGGGTTAAAGCTGCGCTGGATACATTGCATTCCCACAGGTTGTTCTGCCGAGGTTTAAACCTGCGCTGGATACATTATTAGAGCATATCCACCACTTGTTCTGCCGAGGTTTAAAGCTGCGCTGGATACATTATTAGAGCATCTCCACAACTTTTTCTGCCGCGGTTCAAAGCTGCGCTGGATACATTATTACAGCGTCTCCACAGGTACTCAGTATGTCACTCTGGAGAATAAAATCAAATTTCTAAGTATACCTGTTTTTCGGGGCAACCCAACCTATAAAACTGTCACTAGAACTCCATATACGTGGGCACTACTAATATCAAAGTAGACCAATGATTATGATCGAACAATCAGATATTCTGAGCCGCAGTCAGGTCGAA
>Ga0116228_10000856_pt1 | contig 24183 bp, 18 predicted proteins | sample S1TSphfallax_2_FD_89694 | JGI IMG/M metagenome (GOLD analysis project Ga0116228, IMG submission 89694) | Host-associated microbial communities from peat moss isolated from Minnesota, USA - S1T2_Fc - Sphagnum fallax MG | ecosystem: Host-associated > Plants > Peat moss > Unclassified | place...
TAAATACTTATTCATATAAGTAAGTACTTAGGTAGGTAAGTACATAAATCAACCTAAGTGTGTAGGTCAAACTAAACACCTATTTAACTAGGTAGATAAATAGGTTAGGGAGGTAAGTAATTTAAAATTGTGCATAATTTTTCTTTTTGTTTTGGGTTAAGCCTTTTAAATGGCTCATCCCATGTGCACACATTTTTTAATGTGAAATTGAATGACCACACCCCTTGTTTATATAATGTTTAAACTAGGAATGGAAAACAAACAATATGGGATAAGTTTTGAAGTTGCAACTTCAAAACTTTCCTCATGTTTTTTTTTCCCCTAGTTTTTAGATGTTTAAACAATTCAAGTACATGGCTCACTAGATAATTATATAATTATATAATTAATAATGATTAAATTTAATATATAATCTATACATTAAAAATATTAAGTATTCATTATAAAGTATTTAATTAATTAGCTATTTAGTTCCTCACAACTTCTCAATACATAACTCATACATAAATAAATAACTTAACTATTTAAAAATATTTCCTTACTTTTTAAAATCTGGTCGAATTATAAATAATATATTTAATGTAAAAATAACCTAATTATTATACTTTAAAATAACTATAATAAATATTTATTTTCAAAATAAAAATAATGAACTAATAATTCATATTAGAAAATAAATTCTTACACAAAATATTTTATTTTCAAAGAAAAATTAAACTAATTACTATAATTATTATATAACTACATTTATTATTGTAATTTTTTTCCATTGGTAATTAATAAATATAAATACAATAATCTGTTGAACATATATTCACATTTTTTATTTACTGTAATATTAATATAAAAATATTTATCATAGATAAGTAATTACAGTTTTTTAAATTAAAAATATTACTGTATAATAATTCCTGCATTTATAATCATTATAATAATTATTTTAACTACATTAAAAAATTCACAATTTTAATTCAGATTTAAAGTTATAAATTACAGATTGTGAATTATTATGTTCAATTAGAAAATGACGTTCCTTCTTTGAAAGCGCGTTTTGCGCCCTGGAAATAGGAGGTTTTGCCTACCTAAAAGGGACTTAGTACAATTATCACTCGCTTCCTTTATAACAAGTCGACTAAGTCTATTAATCTTTTTATTATAAAAAGCATGATATCTTGGTAATTATGAAATTAATATAATTAATTATTGTCTGAAATAATTACAATTATTTTAAAGTAATGTAACATTAATTACAGTAATTGATTTCTTTTACTTTAAGAATATAAATTATATAATATAAAACTTATGTTGTAACAATAACTATTTAGTGTAACTTATATTTTAAAATATAATCATATATGATTATTAATAAAAGCGATATATTATGAACAAGTAGTTACAAAAAATAAATATTATAATTTATTGTATTAAAATCCATGTAGTTTTGTTTGTAACACTAATTATTTTGATTAAATTATGATTTTTCAGAAACTTAATAAGAATTAAATTTATAAATTATAGATCACAATATTAAAGTTTAATTTTAAATTAATTATTGAAGTATTGTAATTCTAAATTACAAATAAATTAAGTTATTACAATGATTTTATGTCATTATAAAATATTATTATTAAGATAAAATTTTATGTTTTTATATTAAAAATTTACTGTAAATAAATAAATTATTAATAATACATACAATTATTTTGGTGTATCTTTGTTTTTAAATATAGTAATTACAGTAACTTTGCTCATTATTTTAAGATTATTATAAAATTTTGAAATAAAAATCTTAAGTATAGGACATAACTTTTCAATTAGGATGCAAAATTTTATTATCATTATTATTATTCAAACATAAGTCTTGTAAATACAGTAGTTATTTTTTATTATTGGGAACTATCATTTTGATTAATGTGAACATTTATGTTGTAATATTATTTATTCAATTTACATAAATAATAAAATAATAATAAAAGAAATATATTATAATTATTTTAAATGTGCAATAAAATTATTCTAATATTTTATGACGAATTAACAATTATATATTGCAAGTACATAATTAAATATTCTAGTATATTGGAATGTAATTCTTACAATTATAAAAATTGAATTAATTCATTTAATTATAATGGCAATATTTTAATGTTTAAATTAAAAATATGAATAATTAAACTAAATTATAAATTATGTGTCTATTATAATTAATGCATAGGTAAAGTAATTATTATGATTTTATAATAATTATATGTTAATTACAATAATTTATTTCTATTTATATATATATAGTATAATAATTTATGTTAGAACATATTTAATATAATGAAATTAGTATAATTCTAATAATCATATCAATGACTTTAATTATAATAAAAATATTATGAATATTAAGTTTAAACATAAATCAAATAATTTTTATAATTGTTGTATGTAAACATATGTTGATTGTGATTAAACATCACTTTGCTTACAACTAGTGGTACTTTAGATGGTTACTCTTGGGTGATAAATCTAACCCATATATAGTTGTAACCAATTTAGTTGCAAACTAGTTGCAAGTTAGTCGTAGGCGATTTGGTTAATGTTAGCATGATGTCACGTTACTTGCAAAAGGCAAAAATTTAGTTGTAAAAATCAAATAGTCACAAGTAGTTGTAAATGCGTTGGTCACACATTAGCCTTTTTTCTTTTAGTGATGATATTTACACTTGCCCTTCCATCTATCAAAGCATCCTCAATAATGTTCTTTTCAACTTGTATTTGGATAACTACCATCTAGTTATCTACCTTTGTATTGTGGTGTCTACTTGAGAATGTGTCTCAACCATTGTGGCTACATTAGGTTTTGATATGATTTTACTAGTTACATTGGGTTTTCTGGCTTCAATTTTTGCCACATATACTTCTTAAGATTTGGTGTTATTTTCAATAGTTAATTTAACCTTAAGGTATAAATAGTTTCCATCATCTATTTATTAATATCTTGGAATATTTGTTCCATAGACATAATTCTATTGTTAAGTGTAATAGATAGATTTTGTGGTACAATTAATTTTGTGGACACCTCAACCTTCGGTAATCTTGCCCGATTTGTATTGCACTATGCTTTTTCCTTTTGATTCAAATTTTCTAGTGGGTTTTATGCTTGCATTCCTATATAATCTTAACAAAAGATTGTTGTAGTCTTTGCTCCTCTTCCTAGTTAGCAATAGATTTCTTTTTAATTGGTTCTCTGTCCTTGAACACATGTTCTTCAGTAACCTTGTTCCTAGTGATGGCCATATTGACATCCACCATATGGAGTAAAGGATTGACAACCTTTAGCTCCACCACATATGGTTTTTATGTAGTCTTCATTCCTTTGTTTTTAAACATATTTTGCATATCATTGTATTTAGGGAAGTCTATGATCTTGTGTTTCATGTCACCATAGATATGACAAGAATACCTCACAGATCTATGTACTTTAATCTATTGAGTAGTAACCTCTGAAATTACAAGAACATGGTTTTCCTTTCTTTTGACTCTACATGTTTCAACATTATGTTTTGTCTTATGACAATTTGTATAATACATTCCTATTTTCTCTGTAACTGTCTAAGGTCTTTGAGTTAATATTGCCTTATTACTTTATAGTATTAATAGATTGTTTATAGTCTCCATTTTAGAAATTCTTTCTTCACAAACCAAAGTTGCTTCCTTATGTTGTTGCAAGGTTTTTTTCTTCATGCTTTTTGTTGTTACACGTAGATAATGGGTTGTAATCTAAATTTGAAAATAGTAATTAGGAAACTATCTATTGTCCTATGTTGAAGATTATTGGCTAATTTCAATATTTCATTTTTCTCTTGTTTCATTTTTTCAAATGTAGGTAAACTTGTTCGTCATTCTAAACTTTTTTATACCTTTTACAAAAAACTAATTATCATTCTACAAAAGTACAATTTGGGTAATCACCCATGTAGTTGTTACACCAGTTAGACACAATATCTTTGAGGGTAAAACTAAACAAATTAACAATTTTTGCATCATCTATTTCGCCATTTGCTATAATGATATTTTATAAAACTTTGACATGAACATTTGGGTTAGAATCCTTCACATATTCAAGATAATTAAGTGGTTAATGATAAGGCCTGTTTGGTGGTAATGGTGGTCTACCTAAATTCATCATTGGAAATCCAAAATATCTTGAAGGTTCTGGAGGTCTTGGTGGTCCTAGTGGTCATGGTGGGTTTGAGCCTCCTCCTCTTGGATCTAATGGTTGTTCAACAAAAATCATGTCCACCTTTCTGGGCATTTATGTATGCACATTCACAAGTTGTTTCGGAGCTTGGGGTCTGGACCTCAAACCAACAATAGTATGGGCTAGTGTTGTTACAAATGGAGTTTTAATAACTATAACCATAGATTGAGGCATTACCATATAATATAATGGTACAAATCTTACTAGGTCCATTCTTAAATTGGAATTTCCTAAATAAACAGCTCCAACATTGTTGTGATGTAATAGATTTGGTGTAATAACTATAGAAACATCTATTACATTTGTCACAATTTGAATTTGAATTTTATTATTTAAAATCTATTATTTGAATCTATTTGGAATTATGACCCTTTCACGATATAGTTCCTTTGGTTCATTATATTTGTGGTTTTATGTTCTTGTAGCTTCTAGATTCATATTTTAGAAATGTTCAGCAAATCCTTGCCTCACATTATCTTCAATAAATGGACATTCATTAATTTGATGTCCAATCTGATGATAATATGTGCATTGTAGAAGGTTAGGTCTTGGAATTCTATTCACATTATGAATTCTTCTACTCTAGTCCCTTGAAATTCCTTTAATAATGTTTCCACTTTGTTGATTAAGTTTGGGTTCATTATACCTTACTTTGACAACCATAGATACACCTTGTGCTATTGTTGGTTCTGCTATTGGTACAACTACAATTTCTTGTTTAGTTATAAGTATCGATTCAATTCCTTTGGACATTTTGATGCCCTGAATTGCGACTTTTTGCTCAACCACATAATGAATTGGAGGTTCAAAATTTTGAACTTTTTGTTCAGACTCTACATTCTCATGATCCTTTTGATAATAAAAAAGATTAAACAAATTTATACCTTGGTACTACTTCCTCCCTTTTTGACCCATTGAGTCTTTGTTTTTATTTATACATTAGACCACCATAATTTTGTTACTGCATTAGATTCGGTGATTCCAACACAACTCTTTGTCTAGATTTGGATTCTCGATTCGTTCATCTAAATTCATCTTGTGAGTCTACATTTTCAATATGACATTTTTTTTTCTTAGAATTTTGTTGTAGATTCTTAGTGCATGACGCGTTCCCAACTCCTTGAGGGACTCAAATGCGAGTCCTAAACAAAAAACAACGGAATAATAAGGAGTCAGGGCATGTTCCCCGACTCGTAGCATTTTGGAGGGGTAGAGGGGCGTGCTGGAGCTCTGGGATGGGACTAGGAAGAATTGACAAGCTTTACTTACTCACACGGGCCTGCACAAAACCAACACAAAGTGGTTAGTGCATAGTTGGAGCACCTTTGGTGCTAGGACGAGCCACGGGCAATTCAGACTCACAAGACTCATCACGGCCCGAACTTGGGGGAAGCCACCACCTTCCCCCTTATAGTATATTCTGTGGCTGCCCACGGGGCCCACATCCAAATGACTTTTTGTCCAAAGACTCCCAAGTGGGAGTCTCAAAATTGCCAAGGTTGGGATTCCCGTGACTTTGGGGCGCCATAATTTTGCGTGTAGACCTCTGATTGTAGCCCTCGTTGAGAGCTTTCCAACGGTATGTTGCACGCCATCTGCACGCATGGAAATCGGGTCGATTTCTAACTTTTAATGCTCTGGGGTCAAACTACAATTTGACTCCCAACCTTCCTTTTGGCCATAACTTGTGTTTCAAATGTCCAAATGGGCGATGTGAGCCCATTTTAGACATCTACGTTCTAAGAGCTTTCCAATGATATAACGAACGCTTCAAGCCATTGAGGTTTGACCCCTGCAATCGTCTTCTGAAAATTTAGGATTCCATCTGGACTCCAACTCTCAAAGTGGAACCCCTTGGGGTGTGAGGGTTCATTCCCTCACACCCTTTCACACTCCTAGGAATATGTTGTGTGACTCCCGGCTTCCTTCTTGGCTCACAACCTTGCAAACCCTTGTCTTGGTCGCAAGCCCAAGGCTAGGGTTGTGATAGTGCACCTATGTGCTCACTAGTTTACATTTCACAAGGAATAATCGATACTACTTGAGGCATTTTGTGGCATGTAGGTTTCTTTTCTATCCACAGATGTCTTTATTTAAATTGAAAAAAATTCTAGATGTTTCAAATTGTTGATCCTCTTGATCTGCACTCAAATTGTTGTTGATGGCAATGCCATTCTCCACTTGTTCATGTAATAAAACTTGATCTAATTATCTTTTAAAAATTCCATTTACAATTCTATTTTCCATCTTTTCACATTTTAATTCAAATTTAAATGAATTTTTGCATTAAAAAAAAATCTTCATAGTTAATTACTTTGCTTAGAATTACTTCTTAAACAAAAAACTTATGATCAAGATTTGAAAAAAATGCAAAAAATGAAATGAAGTTCACTATTTATTTATAGAAACAAAAAAATCAACAATGAGACATAAACAACATTGTGAAATCATTTTGAATTTAGGCCTTGGGATGGTTGCCAAATGGTAAATACAAAATCTTTAATCCTATACTCTAATTTAAATTTGGACTGAAACATCATAAAACCAAAACTAACAAAATTTGTTCATTTAAATCTATTCAATACTAATTTCAGAATTAAAACCTAGTAATGGAAGTATGATAAAAACATTCAAAACAACAATTCTAGCTATGAAAATAAAGTTTTTTAAAAAATTAAAATGCTCTTCTCTCACACTTCATTAAAACTGTATGTTCTACAATATCCCTTTTTTCCTCTTCTTCAAAGTTATAAAACAATCTATGTTCTATTCAAATTCAAACAATGATAAAAACTATATAATCTAGCTAGTAATTCCTAAAACAATAACTAAATAAGTAGAAATATACTAACTAACTAGTACCTCCAATAATTACTGCCTTAACATCCTTACATACTTTAGTTATATAGGTAATTAAGAAGATAGGTAAGTAATACGTGCTCAACTTAACCTATTTAAATTAAGTTACCTATTAAATAATAAATGTTTGTACAATTGTGTAGGCAATTACAATAATAGACACTACATGTGTTATTTAATCATATATGTATAGTTGACAAAAAATATTAATGACACATTTAATAACAAATTTCTTTAAAATGATCAACTATCAATGAATGCCATTAATAATAATAAATTAATTTTTTTTTTTTGATCAGTCTTTTCATTTAAACTTATGATAATCACAAATTGTAATTTCATGTGCAATTAAAATCCAAATGCATTAAAATCTGGATGCATCATAATGTAGTCAAATATATAATTATTAGCATATGCAATTATCGTGATGAATACGATTGTTATATATGTTGTCACAAAGTAAGTTGATTTGGGCATTAATCATAGATTAGTCACAAATATAGGGTTGAAATGAATAAAATTTCTTGTAATAATAAAATTGTGTGGACATCAACTACATTAATTTGTATGTCGAAGTTGTAATCTAAGATATCTTATGACATGTTTGGTACATGGTATTCGAAGACCCATTGAGGATTTGAGCTACTACTTGTCATGGGGAGGGGTGAAAGATAGACCCTTTTGTTGTGAAAAAACATATCAATGTCATGTACAATGTAGCAAGGAGTTTAGAAAATCATGCCAGGCCTATGCAATCTTTTGCAATATATAACCATTGTCCTCAATTTACACTATGAAAGGTTTGATCGGTTTTTTTGTGTAAGGCAAAAGCCCCAAGACAAAGAAATATTCCCAAAGCAAGGGACCTATCCAGCCCTGCAGTTTGAGAATGTTCCACACCCCTTGGCTTTACTCATCATAAAGTAAGAGCACAAGGCAAATATTATTAAACACACCTAGATCACAAGGGGGGGAGGCAATCCTTATGCCTACTCCTTAAGAGGAAGAGGGATAGGGGGGGAAGTGCGATTCTTGCACTTACTTAACACATAAAGAGTAGGCCTAAGATCCCTCCTCTTTTCCTGTTAGGGAAATTGGTGGATATAATAAGAGCATCTCCATCAGTGCTCAGTATGTGACACTGCACTGGAAATCTTGGATAAGGTTCATCAGTCAAGTCAAGTGAATCCACTCGAAAGACTGCTGTGACCCCCAAGAATTCCACATATTTCAGAGGCTTGGATCATGGGTGGCATCAGAAACTCGTTTGGATGTGAGAATTATTTCAACAGGGTCACATACTGAGCTTTGATGGAGATGCTCTAAGGTGGCCTCCACATAACATTTACCAATTTTGTCCCTCCCAAAGAGGCCTTGTACAGAGTATAATGTCTCCCATGGGCAGTGCTCATAGTGAGAGCCAAAACTACCTTCCCCCCCTAATTGTCCTAATTATAATAACAAAGGCAAAAACATCAAGAGGTTCTTACAATTGTCACCAGGTTTGGAATTAGAATGACTGATTACAACATTCATGAGTTTCCCAATAATAACAATCTCCATATTCCAACTTCAAAAATTCTACTTCCACACTAACTGGGCTTTACAAACATGGTGTAAAAATCACATACATGTATGGTTGTGTTCAAATTCCAAAGTCATGTTGAAATGGACTTCCCATGACAGGTACCCATATTACCCAAGTAAACTATGATAGACAAGAAGTTGTTAAAAATGCACTAGATGCAGTCCAAACTCGATTTCACGCTATTTAAAGCTGAAATTCACCCAAATTCTAGTGTAAACTCAACTTCTTGCTGTTTAAAGCATGAACTTCATCCAAAGTACAGATGACAAGTCACTACACACTGAATTACACACTATTAAAAACTTGAACTTCATCCAAATAATAGTCCAAACTCAATCTCATGTTAATGAAGCCTGAACTTCATCCAAATTATGGTCAGAACTCAATTTTGCACTACTTAAGCCTGAGCTTCATCCAAATTACAGTTTACAGGCCATTGTACTGATGCCAGTGGAGTTGCTCTTAGGCAACCAAACACAACATCTAAAATTGTGGGAACTTTGGAATCTAACTTCCAAATTTGCTAGAGAGCAAAAATATCCTAAGTCTCCTCTTCCACCCACCCAACCACCCAAATCCAATGATGATTGTTGCAAATTGCAATCAAAGAATGTGGAGTAGAAGAACATCCCAAAACAATGCAAATCTTTCTCTCTATGTATAAATGTGTACACCTTACATCATGTGAAGTCTCTTGTATCCTCCTATCTATCAATCACCCATCTCCCCAACTCACACCCAAATCTTGGTGTTTTGTTTTGAAGGCTTTGATCATCAACATCATCATGTGTTTCATGCCATTCAATGCAACCACAATTTTTGCACACAAAATGGGTATGCAAATGATAGTATACACTAGCTAGTTGGAGATTGGTTCAAGGATCTCCTCCCCTCCCGGCCTTTTCAGAGTAAGAAAATGATGATTTTTTGGGATAAATTTTGCTTCTTATTAGAGCTGTTTGCGTGGTTGTCACAGCTCCACTATTGAAAGGAGTTGTTATAAGCAAACAACAGATTCTTCTTCTTTCGCTCTCATATAGAAGGAAACTTCAGCAGGTGATAGGATGCGGATTGCCCGTACTGTGCTCACAAACACCCTGCAAAACACCCCAAGAGAAAAAAGGAGAAAGCAAAGAGTCAATCTCTCTAAGGCTTTTTGAGAAAACAAAAACCCACCTCCATAAATGAATCTATCCAATCTAAAGTCAGAGCTTTGGAAGACCCTCCAACAATTGTGTTGTCTCAAGGAAGGATGATGAAGCCAAGAGGAGAAGGAAAATGAACTACTGTTTTTTCAAAAGAGTAAAGTAATAACGTACTCCCAAGGATCATCCCCAACAAGGAGGAGGTCATCTTCGTTGTCTAGAAACACTAGTTTCCATCCAAGGTCTTGATCAAGCTGGCACTCAAGATTGAACATGCGTGCTAACGCACCCCGCAATTCCTCATAGTTACTAAACTGATTGACATTAATCGCTCGCGTTATAGATCCCAGCTTGTACACCTGGTCATAGCCCACCAAATACATCAAAAGCACATTACAACCCCATCATCATCATCACCATCATACATATACCATACTAAACCAAAAAATCACCATCAAATCTCAGTTTCAAAGAGAGCTCAAGAAGCATCTCCATGACCCACACCTTTTATTTTGGGCCTCTACCAATGTTTACCACATTCCAGATAGATGAGTCCTATTCGACTATAGAGTCATGATCGTCAATTTCATGATTCTATAGTCAGATAGGACTCTTTGCTTATGACATGTTTTGGCGTGATGATTTCACACTATTTAAAGGTTGTACTTCATTCAAAGTACTGTGAAGAGAAGCTTCTTTTACCTTGGTGAAGCTTCGGACCAGCTTTGGAGGGCAACTAGCACCAGCTCCTTGCAACTGAGAGAGATTGTTGTTGGGGCCTTCATTGGAATTTGTATTTATGAATGCAGGAGGAGGAGGCTCTACACCTGAGCTTGATGAGGAGCAGTAAGATCCCTGTACCAGTCTTCTCCCATGAGCTTCACTCTGCAGTGATTGTTGTACCTTGCTCAGCCTTGAGGCAACTGGCAATGGACATGATGATTTGGTAGTGGATCCCACTGGAAGGAGACTGGGGTTGTTATTGTTGTGCATTTCAAACTGAGCTTTTGATGACTCCTGCTCTGCGTCATCTCCATTCCTGTGTATAATTCCTTGACATTGCCCAAGTTGCTGCCCTGGAGACATAGGAACAACCCCTGCTGCTGCTGATGCTGTTTGAGTCCCAAACTCTGGTACAGAAGACCCAGAGGTTGAGGGTGGCCTGTCTGGCATCCTCTGCAAGCGCATTGATTTATTACTGCTTCCATTTGCTTGTTGGGTTTCAGTATACATGATGCAAGAAGAAGGTTCACGTGCTGCCATCGATGGGTGCCATGAACCACCACCACCCGTCATCACCTGCATCAAATGCAGTGTCAAAACTTTTGAACATTCTCAGACACACTTCTTCCATTGCAATGTGCACAGTTTTAGCTATAATTATTGTACATACAGCAATGTTTTGTAAAATGCTGTGGGGCTCAGAAAAGACCCAACATGCAATCATAGGGTTAGAACTTGATATAGATTAATCAAAGGGTTTGTTAGTAACCATGAGAAGCAAGTTCTGACCAGTGTTTGTGATTCATGGAGCATCGTCACACTGTTTCCACCACCAGAAAATGCTTCTTGTTGTGGTGGCCTATTTTGAATCCCATTTTGAGATAAATGGCCAGGAAGATGTTGGGTTGCATATGGTCCACTTTGTTGTTGAATCGCACCATTCTGCTGCAAACATCTGTTGCCTTGTTGCTGCTGCTGCTGCATCATCCCATTCTGTAAGCCACCTTGCAAACCATTCCACATCCCATTTCGCAACCCATTTTGTGACCCATTTTGCAATAACCCATTTTGCGACAACCCATTTCGTGACCCATGATTTTGCAATAACCCATGTTGTGACACATTTTGCAACCCAGGATTTGCAGGTTGTTGATGCACAACCTGTTGTTGTGATGGTGGGTGTTGCGACATTGCACTGCCATTTGCAGGCTGGGTGTAATGCCCATGATTTGGTGGCTGTAAAGCACTTTGATTGTGAGGAGGTTTGTGTTGGGAAGCTTGCTGTTGTTGCTGGAGAAGCCCAGCAGTGTGCAACAAGGCTGGGCCACTTGCAGCTTGCTGTTGTTGTTGATGAATGAACCCAGTGGTTTGGGAATTATGCATTGATGATGATGGTTGGTGAAGAGCTACATCTGAGGAGGAATGTACTGACCTCTGTTGCTGCTGCTGTTGTTGTTGTTGTTGTGGTGGAATGTTTTTCAAGCTGTGAGATCCTTGTTGAAGAAACTGATTTGGAGAGCCACATTGAGACATGGCACCACCACCATTTTGGTTGACACTACTTAATTCCACTTCTGGAAGCTGTTGTACTCCTACTGGGTTGTTGCAATTGTGTGAAACCATCACATTTTGGAAGTTGGGGTAAGGACTGGAGGAGGAAGATGTTGGAGAGCCGTTGTTGTTGCGAAAATCCAACTCTGAAGTGTAATTTATCTGAGAGGTTTGAACCAGAGGAGTCATGGCCTGAGTGGTGGGGAGTTGTTGAGGTGATTGTACTGATTGCAGGCAACTTGGTGAATACTCTTGATGTTGAAGAAGCTGAGACCTGGCTGTGCTGGGCACTACTACTGACAACTGTGTTGTTGGATCCAAACACGGTTGCAGCTGCTGCAAATTTCCATACTTCATTTCCTGCTGCTGCTGCAATTGGCACTGGAGAAAAAGCTTTGATGGATCTGGACTGATGCTCCTAAGATCCTGTGAAAATCCAACAAAACAAAGTTCAACAAATAAATTCAACACAATCTATGGTAGCAGATCAGAATTCTATTGTAAACCCACCAAGGCAAAAACACTTTTGCTGTAAGTACTGGAGATAAGTTTGCAACTCTGGCATCTAACCCGCAACATTGCAGCTGCCATCGATTTCTGCTTCATGTTCAATGCAGGGGTCACATGATTTGCAGTAGCAGCAGCCATATAAAAATCTGTGGTCTGAACCTGCTGCTGTTGCATTTGACTCCAGTTGTCCATGACCACCACGGGTGGCGCATGTGGGTATGGCTGACTGTGGTGGTATCCTTGTTTGGTGTATGATCCTTGTTGTTTTGAGTTGCTGCTGTCCCTATTTCTCAATAGTGGCTGAGCTTGCTGCTGCCATTGTCTTGACACTTTAATGTGGTTCTCAGCTTGAATCACATTCAGATCCTCCTCCTCACTGCATGGCACAAACCCATGATCTCTCTTCCGCTTTCCCTGCCGCACAGATGATCACCAAATGCCAGAGAAGAGAAAGATCTGAGTGAGTCTCAGACTTGCTTGAAATTTCATTTCAGCTTTGATCCTAGATCATGTGTTATGCAAGTAGATCCAAATGAGACTTGTCTAAGATCTTTGATCTTCAAAGGATCAGCTACAGAAGTAGTTAGAACTACAGCAGAGAGATAAAAAAATCAGATGGCAAGATGGTATCAAAGAGCTTACTGTAACTCCTGCAGTGCTATTAGGCTGCAGGTCATTCTCCATTGAAGCTTCAATGGCAGCTCAGATTAGAGCTCCTGGAGGCTTGCAGAAAGACTTGAGAACTCCCCCCCACCCACCTTGGCCCCCCAGTCCCACTTGTTTCTCAATGCTGTTACAACATGGTGCTCATGATGAAGCCTTGCATTCTTTTCTCACCTCGGCCGAGTTGGGCCTGTTGCTACCAACAATCACATTGAGCAACAAACAACTTTCAGAAACTCAATGTCTCAAAGATCACTCAAGAGTTTTATCAAGTGCATAAATTTCCAATTTCATCTTCAGGAGTCTTCAGGTATTCAATGTCAAGAGTTCTGTTGAGTGCATAAATTTCTGATTTCATCATCAGGACTCTCTAGGGATTCAATTTCATGAGATGTTACAAAGTTTGTCAACATGAAAAACCAAGCACTGGTTACACTTGTTGTGACTCCCATTAGTGTGTGGTTGCACCCTTTTACATAGAAGATCATTGTGAGGAAGAAAACAATGATGATGTTGTAATCATCTAGTGCAACATCATTGTGAGGAAAGAAGAAAATGGAAGTTTCAGGAGGTTCAATTACTTGCTTGCAAGCTGAATTCTTTGGGTTTTGTGATGAACTCTAGTAGGCTCTGAATTTGCAGCCTGAATCTGCGTTTTCAACATTCTCTTGCAAGCAGAGAATTGTGAAGCTTGCTGCAAGCATGCAGTGATCCTGATGCACAAACTCTAGAATATATTCAGGGATTCAAGAGAGCATCTCAAGAGTAGTACCATAAAAACTGATATTCTGTTGAAGGTCAGCAGCGACTTCATGAAGCTTTGTTGTAACTTGCGCCTGGAGCTTTGACTCCCAGTTTCTTCTTCTTCTTTAGTTCTCCAGACTTTGTAAGCTGGCATGTATGATCAGAATATTACAGCTCATGAGCACCAGGCACTCCTTCCCCAAGTTTGCAGCTTCTGCTTTGCCCTCAATATTCAGCTCCATCTGTCTGGTAGCTGCAGTTCAGATCATGATGGACTTCAGTGCAAGCTTCTGGTACTTACTCCTTGTCTGCATGGTTCTCTCCTGCAGCTTCCTTCTTCCTTTCTACTAGTCTTGTTCTTCCTGCAGCTTGCTTGCTTGCTTGCTGCATTCCTTCATTCTGAGGGGGCCAAGCTAGCTGCAGCCAAAAAAGTGCAACTTAGCTGAGGCAGCAACTTGTACAACAACAACAATCACAGTACTGCTGCTGCAGCAAAGTCTTTGCATCTTCTTCAAACTTTCTTCGTCTTTCTTCTTCTTCTTCTTCTATTTCAACTCTACTACTACTCCATGAATCAGCAGCTGCATGAGCTGCCTTGCAAGTAGTACATGTGTGCAGACTTCAGTCAGACTTGAGAAGAGATATTGCAGAAGATCACCCACAACTGTTTGTCCTCTTTCTGCAGGTGAGGTGAGGTGAGATGAAGAAGCAGCTGCAAGTGATGATGCTGGTGCTGATGATGATGATGAGGAGGAGTAGCAGCAAGTGCCTCACAGTTACTGTTGCAAGTAAAGCAAGGAAGGCCTGAGTACTATGTTGTAATATATTTAGTGGGTTTGTTTATAAGCCCAGCTCTACTGAAGAACAAAATCTCTTAATCTAGATCTGGACATGATTGATCTCCCAACCCCCAAAATTATTATCAAAACAATATCCATGGGGGGACATCCAAACCCATGAGGAGCTCAACACAAAAACAAAAAAATATAATTCTACAACTAACAGTTCTACAGTAGTTGCAAAAACAAATAGTAATTCAATGTGCAGCTGATGAACATTGGACCCAACTCTCACTCCCTCTGTGTATGTGTGTGTGTGGGTGTGTGTCTCTCTGTGTGCAACTCTCCCTAGTCTCTCTCTGTGCTTGCAACAGTTCTCATCTCTCTGTCTCTCTCTCATTTTCTTTGTTTTCTTTGGGGTCCCACTCTTTCTGTCTGTCTGACAAACCTTTCTCCCTCCTAGTCCAAGTTACAAGTTCCTCCTAGTACATACACCCAGAGAGAGAAAGAGAAGAGAGAGAGAAGAGAAGGAGGAAAAAAAAAAAAAAAAAACAATAGAAATGGGATCATGTGTGAAGCTAGCTGCCTGACACAGTGAGCTGTGAAGGATGCAGAAAATGCCAAATTAAGACAGTTTGCTTGTCAGGGCTCAGAGATAGACACACACCACCACTACCCACCATAACCCACCCACTCCTCCCTTCCTATTGCAAAGCACTGGACCCACCCTCCTCCTCCTCCTCCTTCTTACCCTTCCCTAAACACCCCCCTCCCCCAAAACCAAAACCAACAAAAAACACACACACACACACACACACACACTCTTTTGTTTCCACTTTCAACCTCCTCATTCATGAGCTCAGTATGGCCTCCACTTGGAACACCCAACACCTTTCAACACAAAACAAGAAATATGCATATTATATGTAAGGTTTTTGTCAGTGTTGTTGGGTTATTTGAATTTTCAAAGAACCGATGGTTTCAGTTTTTTAAAAATATTTCAGAATTAGAGACATGCTAGTTTCAGCTCTTTGAAGAAGAAGGAAAAAAAATCAGAATCAAAGAACCGTCCCCATAATCACTGGGGTCTTTTCCACTGTTGATATATGGTATATAAGGTCGGTGATTGGCATCAATCAGTGTTGGTCAGATATCACATTTTAAGGTTAATTACAAGATACCAATAAGGTATATTTTGCAAACAATATAACATATGAATATGCATTGAAATTTTTCAGCAACTGATTTGTAGAGGTGGATACGGATATGTCAGTTTTAAAATTCAAACAAAATACATTCAAAGGTTATATGCTTATTCAAAATTTATATGATCACAATTTTTTTTCCACTCACCTAAATGCGTATTCTTAAAATTGTAAGAACTTGGGGGAGAATTGAACCCCAGGTCTTGAAAGAAGTTTGCCCATTGCAGTGTAAGTTTTCTGCCCCAACAACACCCCAAACCTCATTCCAATTATCCCATACAAAAACCCAATAGCTTGTGATACAATATCCAACTCTTGTAAATCAACTCCTTCTGAACCCTTATGTGAGAAAACTTGTTGTAGAAACCTGGAAATGTTAATGATAACCAAGAAGAAAAAGGAAAAAAAGAAAGAAGAAGATTCATTTGCTGTTGAAAAAAAAGAAAAATGGGAAAGTTGAATACCTATGCAATGTTAATTGTCATGTACATTCAAATTCTCAAAATATTCTATTTTTTCAATCAACTTGTCATCGATCAAAGACCTTTTTATTTTTAAGTAATATTTCATATTTTTATTTTTCATACGATTAACATGCAAATTGTTGGGCCAATTTTTAACAATTATGATGATTATATCCAAATTTTCCAGTTGCAAGGGGCATTGTCAATACCCAACTTGATTAAACATCTTTTCTATTTCAATTTGTGAGCATGGAATGCCAAGAATTAACTTGGCTAGAAATGTCACATTCAGAAATTACTCTTCATGGATTCACTGCAAGCAAACAAATCTTCACATGCAACAAGGGGTATGGATAATCTCCTAAACAAAAATGACTCTTTAACAAGTGCCCAAGAAGATTTTTTAAAATATGCTCCAACCTTTAACATATTACCTTCATTTTCAAGTTCATCAGTATGACTAACAAATGTCTGAAATTCAATAATAGGGTTTAGAGTTGCAAAACATGTCATGAGAAGGGGAATTATAGCTTTCAAATCATACTCAAAAGCAAGTTGGATTGCTTCCCCACATCCCACAAAAATTTCCACAACTTGAAATGATTTGAACCTAGGATTTAACATAGTGGCAAGCATGTTATAAACTTGGTTTGAATTTTTAAAATTAAAAAATTGGAGAAAAGGTTTTAGAACCTTCATAACTTTTTTTCACATGCTTATTTGGAAGAGGAGTTCATAATAAAATTGGGCCAAAGTTTTTGTCCCATCTGAAATTTGCACCATTTCAACCATTTCAACTTGTAGTTTGATTGTTAGAGTAATGGTAGTAGTTAAAGCATTATATAACAACTAAAGACCACAAGATTGGTTCATGACACAAGTCATGATCACATAGTCCAAACATGATGTGATGTGACTACCTCTACAATAGTTCACACCTAGACCTTCAAACTATTTGTTGCAATGTAATCTAATTTTTTGCTTTCCATAACAAGTGATGATGGTTTGCATGAATTCCAAAGTTTGCTCAAACATGATGACTTTGGATGCAAATTTGGTTTTGACAACTGTTTTAAGTTTTCAAGGCAGCATCCCACATTCAAACCTTTCATGCCTCCTTTTCCAATGTTTTTTTATCCATGTAATTATTTTTTATAAAGTAGCTTGTGCATCCTTCATGTTCATCTACATTAAACCTTTTGAAGTTTTGTTGCCATTAATAGTATATTGGCAAGCTTTAAACATCACATGTTTGAAACATGTACCTTCATGAACCTTGATCAAACCTTAGAGGTTCAAAATCAATGATGGAACATAATGTAGATGTTGTAGTCGTCAAATTGTTTCCCTTTTCTTTCACATATGCAATTAGATGATGCATCAACTCAAACTTTGAAAGCAATGATTCAAGTTGAATAACCATACTTTGCCCATTTGTTTCATTCACTTCAAATAAACTCACAATAACATGCTTAGGAGTCCAATATTGATTTAAGAAGTTCATCATAAAAACAAAGTTTCCACATCATCATTAAACATCCACACATCAAAACTTGTGAAAATAGTGGTTGCAAATGCAAGGTTTGGAAACACATGCAAGTCTAAAGTTCTTTTTACCATTGTAGGAAACATTTCATCCACAAGATTGGTACGAGAAGGAAATGAAACTTCAGGACATTGGCATAAAACTAACCTTTTTAACTAAATGTTTTCAATATTGGAAAAAGTTTAATAACCTTTATAGGTGTAAAACACCAACTCCTCAATAAACATATATTGTGCTTCATCATTTTGTTTAACAAGTTTGTGGACCCAAATTAGTTGGTGATTGCACAACTATAGGGCCCATTCCTTTTTTTCCCCATCAACCATTATTGTTTTTTTTGCAAGTTGCACCTTTCCTTGAGCAAACAATTTGGGATGCACAATATCAACATGAATATTCATAGGAGTAATTCCATTAATTTTATTGCATTTAATCAAACACTTCCTCAAAATACAAATTTGGGAAAGAACGTTATTTGTGTTTTTTCCAATCTACAAATAATACATCACAACATTTGTGGATTTTCAAAATTTATAGGCAAATCATCATTCACAACAAAAAAAAATTTAGTAAATTAAAACATAATGGTGTGGTTTCCAAAATGTAATTTGAACTTGCATGGCTACAAGTTACAATCTTTAATTTTCCAATGAGTTGCTAGGTTCTAAACACACTTTCCATGTTTGAACTATTTGTGGTCACTTCTTCACATGTAGGCAGTCCATCAACCCCATCAACATTTTCAACAAAAACAATTTTGTCTTTTGTAACCATGGCACACATTGCACACTACACATTACAAAATGTTGAATTCCCAAACCTTGAACATTTTCAAACTATGATAAAAGCAACTTATAAATTATAAACACAATTAGTTCAATGAATTACATTGCAACATAATTTCAACAATCTCCAATAATGTTCTAACTTGCAACAAAATAACAATAAAAAGTTTCAAACCTCAAATCGCTTTCAAACATGTTTATCAAACCTAAACATTTAATAAATTTCTTATGTTAAATTTTGATAACCTATAACAAAATTTCAACAAGCTGTAACAAAACTCCAACAAACTATAAGAAAGTTTCAATGAATTGCAATAGAATTTTGACCTACAACAAAATCATTGAGTATATTAATCGTTATACCAAAGCTTTCCCAAACTTTTCACAAGTTGTTAAGAACTCCAAAACAACTTATAAAAAAGTTTCAACAAGCTACAAATTATTATTTTTGAGTTGCAACAAAGTTTCAACAAACAATTAAAAAATTCCCATGAATTGCAATAGGATTTTGAGGAGTTGCAAGAAAGTTCATTTCAATGAGTTACAAAAAAGCTTACTCCCATGAATTGCCAAAAAGCTCACTTTGATGAACTACAAAAAAATTCTCTTTAACAAACTAAACAAATTAATAACAAGTTGCAACCTTCAACTAAACCCAATTAGCTCCAATGAATGACAGCAAAGTTTGCTTTGATGAAAGACAATAGATTTCCAACGAGTTGTAACAAAATTAATTCTAACTTGCAACAAAGCAACCTTATGTAACAAAAATAAACTAGGGAAAAAATCACACTTAAATATGCAAGCAAACAACTTTAGGTTACATTTACACCATATGTGCATGATATAAACAATTAAAAAAAAAAATCAACTATAAAATCCCTAGTTAGCTAAAGCTATGGGTTGCCAAGGATTAGAGCATTCCAGTATCATTCTTTCAAATACCACTTGTCCCTTCAAACACACATCATCCAATGAATAGATCATGACATCCCCACTACTTGGCAAACACAAGTCGCACAATTTGTTTTTGATTCATGCCCATTACATAATGCATGTCTATCCACAAAACAATGCAAGAAATTGAACATGAATATTCCTTTGTTCTAGTTTGTACATAGTTGCCCCACACACATTCAAACAAGATTGTTCCTTACAAATGGCTGAGGAGTATTACAAGAATGAAATAGTGCTTTGGAGTTCCACATCTTTTTTCAATATTGAACTTCAAAACAACAACTCCAACCTCAAAGTTCCCAATCACAAGGGCACACATTTTTTCCCCCAACAACATAAACACACACACACACACACACACACACACACACACAAAACTTGAACAATAAAACCTGACAATCACCCCAAACTTTGCCGCAAGCATCGCTTACAACAGTGCTTGAGCCAATTATCATCTCCTTGGATCGACCCCCTTGAAACACAATGTGTAGTGGATAGCAAGTGTTTCTAAGAAAGAAATAAACTGCACAAGCATTCTTCTTCCACACAATTAAAACACATATGGCTACTTCAACAACAACATCTAATTTCACTATTCAACCTATGGTATTTCACCTGGTATTTAACATAAATGTGCAAATATATATAAACATAAGGATATCATTTGGATCTACATTTGCTGATTACCCATACCTCCAAATATGGGAAATGAGAAAAATCTGGATATGAATTGTTGATAACCGGGGAGTTATGCATGTTGATGACCAACACTCACAAGTATAAGCAACCAACACTGGTATCAACATTGGTATCAATACTGATATCAAATATCAGACTAGTCTGATATGAGCTGAGGCAATACCAGCATTATTAGACAAGTACCAGTCTGGTAGGTACTTGAGATAATACTACTAGAGCCTTTTACCAGTCTTATACCAGTTTCAATACCAGTTATATATCTGCCATATACCAGCCAGAAAACAGTCTTGGAAGGTGGACCCAATACCAGGACCAGACTGGTATGAAAGTTTCATCTGACAGATATGTACCACTTGACAAAGTTAGGGTTGCATCACTTCATCACTTGATATTCAAGTTGTAGTAAGAGTTTTGATGTATGTATGTACTTATTTTCATATTTATGCATTTTGTGTATGTGCACTTTGTGAACTGGATTCATATCTCTCTCTCTCTCTCTCTTTGGTGATCTTGGGAACAACGGTTTGTCCAAATTGGTTCTATGATGTAGCCAAATTATTGGTACCTACGAAAAAACATGTCAAATGTCGGTGGGATTTGGATTTGTATTTTTGTTGCTCCTAACAACAACAACAACAACCCGTATATGCCAAATGGAAATGTAAGGTTGCTAGTAGATTGATGAATCTGCATCCTTCCTCTAATACACATTTTAGTGTGTGGGAGCTGTATGAACTCCATAGGAATTGTGGGATCTCCCAAATACAGACAATAATTCATCAAATGGATAAAAACCCAAATGTACAAAATGAAGAACACTAAGAAAGTGAAGGAGATTTGTATATATTTGTGTGAGCTGTTTCTGTCTAGATTGTCAATGGATCAGATCATCTTGCCATTGCAATCAAGTTCAATTGGGGGCTTGTGTGTGTGTAAGCAAGCACAATGAAGGAGCTGGGAAAAAAACAATTTTTTGAAACAAGTGACCATCTGGAAACTCTTACTGGATTCTCATAAACATGTGGTTTTTTCTTTTTTTTGGCTGTCTTCAGACTTGAAGTAAATACTTTGAAGGTGTTGTTTTTGTTTTTATTTAGATGCAAGAGATGGGAATCTCGGCATCTGCATACTAATAATAACAAAGCCAAAGTCAGACAAAAAAGAATGTGGGCTCCAATATCAGTCAACAACTGCCAGAAAGTTAAGAGAGGTGAAACTGAAGACAAGGGGGGGAAGGAGGAGAGGGAAGGAAAGAGATAGGAAAGGGCAATGTAATGCGTATATACATATTTTGGCACAACCACCAACATAGATTGCAAATTTCAACAGCAGCAGCAACTACTTTGCTTTTGCCAAAGCTTTTGAGCATCATACTTACCCATTGCCAACCACTAAAGCTTTTCCCAAAAGAAAGGTAATCAGCTCCAATGCCACAGCCTGTCATCACCTTATACACACCCTCCTCAACCCCCCATCCCCAATCAAAGGATCCTCTATTTCAACATCTTGTTTCTGTACATACACAAGCATAAAAGAAGATCTCATCAGATTTTATTTTTTCAGAGGATGGAAAATCCACTAGATCTAGCCACTACCCATTTCTTGTACATCTATTGCTGTCCAAAATGATGAACCAGATAACCAAAGAAAACTCTCACAACCGTGCAACACACATTAGCCTAAAAAACCATTTATAGCTACAAATAATATGCATGGGGTCTCTTGAGCTGGGTTGTTTTTTCACAAAATATTTTCTTTCCGTGTTTTGAAAGCCTAATTGACTGATGAATAAAAATGGAACATATCCAAAATTGATAATTTAAAAATTGGACATGTGCATAGACGTCGCAAGACAAAATTTATGACAAGTCCAAAATATCAAAATAATTCTTATCATATGTCAATTACAAGAATCAATACCTACCGATATAATACCATAATTCAAGGCCAGTTTGGCATCATAATTGCTAAATATTTTTAAAATTGAAAAATGGTTCTAGACTCCCATCAAGTTCTGAACATGCATATATTTTTTTAAGGTTCACCTTTTAGTTGCTCAAACCATGAGTAGAATGAGAATTGAAGCGCACAAGAGTGTGGACGCACAAAAGTCAAGGCACACATGAATAGTGAGACACACGAGTTACAAGGTACATAATACATATCATCATGTCATCATGACTCTTGGGGACTCTCACTATTGTGGAGTCTCTACTACTATTATAGTTGTGATAAGAATCTTGAGAGCTCATTGTTTTCAAGACTGCATTGGTAGTAACTAACAAAGCATAAAGGGAAAACAAGATATGCATCAAACATGTTTTCATAGTTTCATGAACAAATACTGAAAATGGGTTTCCAAGTATGAAGTTGTATGTGCATAGTTGATGGGTTTGTGTGTAAAATATTTTAATTATTACCTTATGTTTTTTTTCTATCCATGTGTTATGCATAGATGTCACCTTTACCCCCAATCTAGTCTTCCAAAGAGATTTCCTTCTTGAGATGCTTGACTTTGACATTTTACTCTTATTCTAATGTCTGTATGTGCTGCATTAGTCAAGGCTAACTGTTAACTCTTCACATTTGCTTGCATACTGAACAGGTTACAGAATCACAGATTTGTATGTTGCCCCCTCCCAAACCCATTTTCTCTTTGAGAAATTATTGCTTGGGGGAAGTTCCCTTGAATCTGTTTTTTCTGGAACACTTGAGATAAAGGGGTATTGTTTAGTGTGTTATTTAAATATTGAAAAAAAAAATCATCAAAGTTAAGAAGACTTCAATTAATTTAATAGTAAGCACCTTGTTTATATTTAGATTATTTATTTATTTATACTTTCTAATGACTTAGTTGTATTCTATATTTTTCCTTTCATTTGAAAAAAAAATGGAAATAACTTCCCCTCAGAGCAATTTTAACCTGAGAAATATGATTTTGACAAATGCAAAAAGGATTTTTCATGAAAAAAATGGCTCAAAGTTTGCCAGATTTCAAAGAATTTTTTTGTTCATGTAGTGAGATTTTTATGATAAGTTCCAGAGTAGGTACTCAAGAATATAGAAAGAGTTTGTTTTTTTCTTTTTTTTTTCTATTTTCATATTTAGTATGTAACCAAATCTGACTAAATCATTTTATGGAAAAAAAACCACTGCAACTAAGTTACAAAATTGAAGGGAAAAAAAAACAATGCCCCATAGAATTTGCTTAGAGCCACCATCATAAATGAGGAGAGAGATTCACACTCTTCAATCTCAATCTCCATGATCTGAAATCCAAAGTCAGAAAAACCTGACACTCTCTTGCATTAAGTTCCATTAACTCAACTCTTTGAATAGATTACTTAATGCTAACTGATATAAGTCTATGTGGTCAAGGGCTTCCAAATTTTGCTGCCATGATCTTGGGGGGATCAGAAATCAACAAGAGCCTGCCTGAACTTGCCAGTATGATCTCCTCCTCTCTGGAATCTGATCCATCAAACAAAAAAAATGCCAGTCAGGTGTGTTGTTGGGTCTAAATTTATCCTCATTATGATCAAGCCTTAGATCTTTGTGTGCACCCAAAAAAAGAATCCAAAAAAAAGGAAAAAAAAAATCACCAATTTCAGGTTCCACAAATCTAGCAACATAACATAGAGAGAAACAATCCAAACCCACATGCCAAAAACCAGTGCAAACTTCTCAGTTTGTCAGTTAATCCATACAAGTGCACAGCA
>Ga0116228_10000858_pt1 | contig 24170 bp, 18 predicted proteins | sample S1TSphfallax_2_FD_89694 | JGI IMG/M metagenome (GOLD analysis project Ga0116228, IMG submission 89694) | Host-associated microbial communities from peat moss isolated from Minnesota, USA - S1T2_Fc - Sphagnum fallax MG | ecosystem: Host-associated > Plants > Peat moss > Unclassified | place...
AACAACCCATTAGTTAATTGGAAAAAACATGGCCACTCCTTACCCACACGATCAGGATACCATCGGATGAAACCGTATATATTACGTATATACTACATTTAGGCTCCATCCACCATTTGGTGATGTCATGCTGATGTAATTGGTTTTTGCGACTATTTGTCGCTTGCGACTTGTCTTATGCGACTAACAGCAAAATAGTTGTAAAATGTCGCTTGCGACTAAAAACTAGTCGTAAACACCAGTCGTAAATCCTGGGTTTTCTACTAGTGATAGTTTCCCTTCTTTGGAAACAATAAAACCTAAGATCGTCCTTGAAAATACCATAAATGCACATTTGTTTAGATTCAAATTAATGCCATATTCTCTGCATTTTTGAAAACATAATTTGAGTTTCTGCAAATGACGTTCCATGTCATTATACACTATAAAATCATCCAAAAATATTTTCATAAAATTGTCCAAATATTTTTTAAATGTTTTAATAACAACTCTATGATATGTTGGAGGTCCATTTTTCACTCCAAATGGCATCACCTTCCATATAAAAGCCCCTTAATTAATAATAAATGCAATCTTATATTTATCCTCCAGAGCTATAAAGATTTAATGATATCTTGAATATCCATTTAAAAATATGCCTCATACCTTGCTACTATGTTTAGCATTTCATATGTGAAAGGTAATGGGTATGGATCCTTCTTTGTGGTTACATTTAGTTTTTTTGAAATTTATATAGATTTTTAGTTTGCCATTTTTCTTGGGTACTACTACTATGGGTGATAACTTTGTAGCCTCCTTTACAAATTGAATAAATCCAATTGTTAACAACTTATCTACATCTTGTTTTAACATCTTATTTGACCATTGTAACATAATTTGGATTTAATTTGTACCTGGCCTAATGTGCCAATGGTATAATAGTGTCCTACTCAATTTTGTGTTGTGCCAACTTTGGTGGAATCCCTTTCAAATCTTTGTATGTCCATGCAAAAACATCTTTGAATTCCTTCAACGGTTGCTCCAATTCCAACACCTTACCTATTTCCAATTGTGCATTAATCTTGACCATCTATGGTTCTACATCAATTCCCAGATTAAGCTTCATTAATTATTGATCTTCAGGTAGTGTCCACCCAGTTATCTACAATTCATGTGCTTTGATTTTTGCTAGAGTTTCATCCACTTTAACACTCCTTGGTTAATGACTTTAATACATCTCCAGATACACCTTATTCTCTAAAGCTACTTTTGGCTCATATGTGTTGCCAATTGTCTTTTTCTTTGTGTTTTGTACTTCAAATTCTTACTCTAAAATAATATTATTCACATGTGTGGTTTTCACATATGAATTCTCAAGTAAACTAATTATTCCTATTGAAAACAATTATAGTTTAAAGTAAAAATGATATCTTTTTCTTCATCTATGATGCCATTTTGATAATTGTAGCATAGTAACACTTATGGTCTTCTTATTTCACCTCCCAAATGTTTGGTGATTGTAATTGTTCTTAGTGCCCCATTCCCTTGTCTTTTACAATGTTACTCCCCCAATCATGTGCCACTTTAGCATCCCCCAACCATGGTCTCCCAACAACACGGAATAAATAGAATCTACCACACTATTATGAAGCACAATAAACATAATTATGTAAGGAATGCCCTAAATATATATCTTTAAATCTCTTATGAACCCCATGGGTTTTGTGGTTGTTTGATCTTCCATCCTTGAATTATATGGTGCAAGTTTAGGCTTTGGAAGCCCCAACTTCAATCTCAACTATTTTATGATAATATTAATTTTAGAACCTCCATCTAGCAACACATCCTCTATTGTATTCTTTTCAATCTATACTTGGATAACTACCATATGATTATCTATTACTACAATAGTTGTCCCAACCTTTGGTATTGAAAAACCAACTTGTTTCTCTGTGGTTGTTCTACTTAAATTTTGAGTTTTCTTTGGTTTTAGCTTTTGCCAAAGATAAATTTTTAACTTAGGAGTTATTTTAAGCAACTATCCCAAGTTCAAAGTATAACTTGTTTCAAGCATATGCTTACCGATATCTAAAAAATCTCTTTTATTGTGATCAAATTTTCTTGTGAATTTACTAATTCATGTGATTTTTATGCTTCCACAAGAGTAGTATTTGGCATACCTAGCTATGTTATGTTCCATCCCTCCATGGATGTGGATGGCCCTTTTGTTTGAGTTTGTGTTTTCTAAATTTATTGAATTGTCTCCACCATTGACTTTTTCAACTGGTTTTTTTTCTCCCAGTCAATAACACTATTTGTTTTCCTTGAACGCTTATTCTTCAGTTACTTTACTTCTTGTGGTAACATTAACATCCACCACATTCACATCCACAATGATTATTTGTGTCTCAATACGTTGAACCTTTATATTGCCACAAATTTCCCATGAAACATTTTCTACATCTCAACAAACTTTGGACAATTTGTCATTTTATGTCCATTCAGACCACATATGTGGCATGCATATGAATATGGCTTTTGTGGTTTTTGATTTATTTATGCGGCCTCTATGGTTGCCACTATGGTTTGCTTTTTTTTCTTTCTACATGTCTCCACATTGTGATTCGTCATCCCACAATTTTATGCAATGTTTGTTAATCTTCCTTCTATTACTATGTGTTTTTGTTAGTGTTACATGTTTGGTACTCTGTGTTTTTTTTGGTGCTACATGTTTGGTATTCAGTGTTTTCGTCGGTGCTACATGTTCAGTACTTTGTGGTACTAAAAGTGCATTCCTTGTTTTTGCACTAGTCATGCCTTCTTCATACAACATTGTCGCCTCTTTATGTTGTTGTAATTTTGAATGTTCATCCCTATAATCGTAATTCTAAAGTACGATTTGTGAACCTACTCTAAACATAGTAGTAAAAAAATTATGTGTGATTGGTACTTGTAAACCACGAACTAGCTTTTAAATTCACTCATAGTAAACCTCCACCCTCTAAATCTCCTCCTATTTCATATTTTTCAACTCCATGTATATTTGCTCGTCATTTTTGAATCTTTCGATGATGTTTATAAAATGCATGTGTAAGTTCCAAAAAGCTATAGTCAGGGAATTTTGACATGTAATTATGACACCAATTTGATGTTATTTCTCTTAACATATATTAAATGCATTGATGATATACTTTTCATAAGTCTTTACATTTTCTTTTATTGTAAAATTAAACACTTTGACATGAGCATTTGGATCAACATCTTTTTTGAAGTTAGGATACTTAAGAGCTACCATGTTTGGCTTAACATAATAGCCATTTTTGTGATCAATAATTGGTATAGTTACAGTAGATGGTTCTCATCCTCCTTTTAGATTTGTTGCATCTACACTTCTGTACCTTTTAGTAACCATTGAATTCATTGGTGGTCCATTTGTAGTCATGTTCACATGAATAGTCATTATCAAAATGGTAAACACCATCTAAGGTGTCCCAACAACTTCAGTAGTTACTATTGGTAATGCCGAACTTCAATTCAAATTCCTTCATGCTAAAATTCCACCCAATCCGCCTACCCAATTTTGCTATAGATCCAATTAATACTCCCCTTCTACCAACATCCATGTTGGGTGCAACAAACATTTTCATTCTTGTGGTTTTTATACATGCATCAAGTGATTGAATAACTTTTATTTTAACATGTTGTCTCCAAGTTCCAACAACTATTGTTTTTCACACTATTTGTGGAGTTGTGTTGACTTAAGATCAACAATGTTCCAATTTGTGGTTACCCATCGGTATCCTCTATGGTGCAAAATGTGGATGTGAATACCCCTTTGGTTCTTTGTTCCTGGTCTAAATCGATGGACGAAACTATCAACTATGTCGTCCTAATTGTTATAGACTTGCTTTTTAATATGTTATAGACTACAAGAATTTTTGGTTCCTATTCATGTGGTTGATTCATTAATGTTCTTGCCACATTATGTAACTCCACATGTCTAGCAATACCTATTATGATGTGAAAAGCATTCTGAGGAGATGTAGAAAACTGTGGAAGATTTTTTTTTAAACTAGTAGAAGTGGAGAGCCAAAAGACGAAGGAAGTTTGAATGGAAATCACAACAAAAATAGATGTTAAAATTGCATATCGCAATTAGGAACTTTGAAACTTCAAGGAAGAAAGATAGAAACTTTACAAGGAAATTGAAATGTTCTAGGAGATAGTTAACGCAAAGGACAAAACAAACAAGGATTTTGAAAAAATAGTGGAGCAATTTCAAAGATCTTACAACAAACTATGGGGAAAAGTTCGTGTGAAAGAACATAAATCCAATAAGGAGTTGCATGCTAAGGATGTAAAGTTGCAAAGTTTGGAATTGATTCACAAAACCTTTAGGAAACTCATAGATTGGGAGAAAATTGCTACAAAAAACCAAGCTAAGGTTCTTATGTATGAGTAGTGGGTAGGGTAGATGGAGCCTAATGTGAAAACACTGGAGGAAGGGCAAGCTAAGATGAGGAAATGACATTTTGACCAAATTAAAGGTTATATCAAAGCTCTTGATGCAACATATGTCAGGATCCAGGAGATGGAAGATCAAATTAATGAAGAAGAACTAAATGATGATGAAAATCAAAAGAACAAGACATAAATAGTAAATAAACTTGAAAATGATGAAATAACTCCCATTTGGAAGTTATTCATTAAAGGAAATGAAGTAACATAAGAACTAATGACTTAGAAAAAAAAACATAAGGATACAACCACATGGATGGAAACAAAATGGATAGAAACTAGGAATTGAAAAGCAATTTATGAATTAATGGCACCATGTGTGGGATCACCAATAGTGGCAAAACAAGTTGGCATTAAACCTTGTTCCCAAAGTGATACAATACACATGATGTTAGAAATGGAATATTTATATCCTTTGATGCCAAACCCTGAAGTTTATTACTTACTTTACTAGTTGCATATGAGTTTCAAATTAGGAGTTGTTATATCGATGCTTGGTGCACACATCACTAAGAAACAATTTTTGGCAATGTGGAAGATTAAAAACTTGGACTGGATAGAGTATTTAACTTACAATATCATTTATGGCTACATCTGGTACAATGAATCTAAAGGTTATGGAGTGCTAGAGTTTAGTGGGCTATTTGGGGTTGTATGCATTGAGATACTACTACAAACTGGAAATTGAATATTGCAGTTACTACCATTGCCATCAAATTGTTATATGTGGACACTTGAACTTCATAATGATGCCAATTAGCGAAGTACCAAACCATGTAGTGAGCCAAGAAAAACAAGTTCTTGAGGAGTGGAAGAAGACAATTAGGACTTGCCAAAAAGATTTGGGTGTTTAAGCAACAAAAGCCATTTAATGGAGATTTAACTATGAGTACACAAGAGACTGAACAAAAGACGTGTATTTCGGTACACATCCATTAACGTTACAAGTTGCCATTGTGAGGACACAACACTTAGTGAAGAAGTTGGCAACTCGATCGCATATTAAAAGGCTAAGGCAATACTAACAATGCCTTCCACATCCACTGAAAATGGGAGAGACTTGAAAGTACATATAGGGAAATACCATCGCAACCACCAAAAACATGGCAGAATCATCAAATAGTGAAATCAATGATTTCCCTACACCATTTCAAATCTTTAAAGATCATGTTATTTGAGGACACTACAACATATAAGAGGGGGATAATGTTAGGAAAATAAATTTCTTAGCAAATCGATATGTAGTAGACAAAACGATTTGACAAGATTAAGCATCATTGTAAATCAATTTGACAAAGCACTAAGTCTTGTAGACAAATTGAGATGTAACAACATAACTAGTAATACAAATTGATTTACTAAAGTCGAAATGTCAAGGGTATTTAGACGATTAAAATTGTTAGTTGGACTATAGAAGGGAGAAAATAGTAATGTTTGGGTTAATTGATACTTTGGTAAGTAAGGACTTTTGATATAGACCTATCATGTGTGTTTTTGAGTGGAGAACAATGGAACTTTCTTCTTCTCTTGTTCAATGGTGTGTGATGATAATTTGTTGTTGTCCAAGTTGTATTTACATGGTATTTATTATAATGTGATCATCCAAAAGCCTAGCCATGATACTTTATTTAATTAAACTAACATAGTTAAATAAAAGTTTCAAAATTATTCCTTACATGTGTAGGCAATCAATAGAATGACATAACGAAGATGAGAGACCCAAGGAAGTTTGGTCATGAATATGTGATATTAAATCTATGTGGACAAACCACTTATTGAGGTTTACAAGATGTTCAAAGAATTTCTTATGTGAGATGTAATTCACATACGTAAACAATGGATATATAGATAGAGATTTAGAAATTGAACAAGGAGTTGAAGATAGGTAGCGTGTTCCAAAAATAAATTGAATACATATTGCAGTGGACCTTGCCATCTGCAATCAAGGTGATATGTAGGTTTAGCAATAGCCAAAAGAGCACGGTGTTCATTCTAATCCTTGATTTCAAGCCCTAGGTTATAAGGGAGAAATTGGCTCAAGCTCAAGTTCATCTTCCTCTGTGACTTGGCCATGTTTGGTTCCGTGTTTTCATAGTCAGCAACCCTTTCCTCAAAAGTGATAAGTTGCAATATGTCTAGACCAAGTTTATAGATTATGTTCCACATGTGTCATGTGTCTATCACTATTTGTGACATGGAAACATAAGTGTTAATATGCCACATGCCTAAAGAAGAATTGGAAATTCACCATATTGTAACAAGGATATATACAAGGATCATTATATTTCCATACAATTTCCTACATCAATTTGATAGATGCATAGCTAGTTAGCACAATCTAATCCCCAAACAACCCATTGCATAACAAATAGGTCAACACAATTTCATGGTTTCATTAGAAGACATCTTGTAATATGTAACCAATCAATTTGCAACTGCATGTGATTCCATGCAACTACCTATCATTTGCAACTATGTTTTATTATTTTTACAACTAATCATCATCTTTTAAACTTTACGATTATTTTTGTGACTATGGTGTGATTATTAAATTACATATCCTTCCATGTTGACTAGCTTTTTGGATTTTTCATCTAATAATAGGCTCTTATGTTCATTTAGTTGCAACTTGGTTACTTATTATGGTGTGTTTATACATTTACTAATGTACACTAGGGTTTTGTGACTACATTAAGAGTATATTATATAGATTTTATTCGAAGTATATGAAACATATTTGGTTTGTATTCATGTTATGTTAAAATATTTAGTTTATATTCAAAGTATATTAAACATATATTTGATCATATTATGGGCATATTGGATTGAAAAAAACCATTTTGATTTTGTATCGTTCATTTTAAAATATATCACTTTTATTAAGTTATGATTAAATTATAGTAGTGAGGTCACATCAATATGAAATATAATTGGTGTATTAAACAAACATCAATTATCTAATAATAATTAATTTCAAGTCATTCATTAGTTAGTATCATTTAATCATATTCAAACTAATACCAAATAATTAAATAGTAAAATATTATTTATTAATTATTTCAAAGATTTTTGTTGATTAATTAGATATTAAATCATCAATTGATAATATGATTAATCAATCAATATGAAATAATAATTATTTCATTATAATTTATTTTAATTTTGTTAACAAGTCAATAAATATATAAATATATATTTTATATTTAGTATTTATCAATCAATGATTTGCTAATAATTTATTAAATACTATTAAATATTTAATTATTATGAAATAAATAATTATTCTAAATAAGTATTCAGACAATAGTTATCTGATTATTCCATATTTAATTAATTATGAAACATATGATTAGTTCTAAAATATCTCAATATATAATTTGATTTAGGTAGTTAATCAAGAATTATGGTTAATAGCTAATGACTATTAATTATTAAATATATAGTTAGTGAATGAATAATAGATTTTTCATAAACTAAATTGTCTAGTTTTTATTAATGATAAAATAAAAATAATTGAAATTTTACTTAATAAATAAATAAATAAATTTCATTATAATTTTTAATTATTTAATACTTCTCCAGTATGATTTTTTTAAATTAATATATACCAATAAAAACATGGTTAATAGCTAATTAATATTAATGGTTAATCAAAACTGATTTAATATCTATTAATTAATTTAATAAGCTATGATTAGTATTCAAGAATTACCAATCAGTTAATATATATTTTTTAGATAATCAATTAATAAATATTTATTTATTTAATTGATCACTAGTAGTTTAAAATATTTATTTTGAGAGGTGATATAGTTTTTAAAAATGATTGGATAAATAGAAAACTATTATTTTAAAATTAATTTCCAAATAATTATATATATGAAAAATTAAATGATTAATTAATTATATATTATACAATTATTTCTTGAAATATTTTTTTAATTATTTGAATTATTACTATGAACCAATTGATTAGTTATTTGAAACCATGAAAGAATCATGATTAATGTTAGTTCTAAAATTATAAAAATAATTAAACAATAATATATAGTAAGTAGTTTTGTAAGTGGTGGGTGGTTGGGTAGGTAATCAGTTAGTTAATTAGTTATTTATTTCCTACATGTTTAGTTGTATAATTTACAAAACTAAAAACAAGTACAAAATTTGTGAAAACATCATTTTTAATTGCAATTGAATTTGCAACTAAGGTGTAACTACAAGGTTTAAGCCATATGTTTTGTCTTTTAATGTAATTTGACAAAGTTATGAAGGAAGCTGCCTTTTTTTTAACTTCAAATTAAAAATTATGTGCCATTTGGAATGAGCTCAAAAAAGCTTAACCTTAAAAACAAAACATACAAATATTCACATGGTTATTTTTTTAACTCGCCTACTTTTCTACCTTTATACCTTCCTACCTATTTACCTACCTTCTTACTTAGGTAGCTAAATGGGTAAGTAAATAAGTAGCTTAAGTAATGTGTAACTTAAGTAGGTAGGTATTTTTTTATGCACATAGTTTTGCCTACCTACCCACCTATGCAATTATTTATTTTAATTTGTTTCCAAAATTCTATCAATATACCACATGGAAATTTTTATTGTACCACGTGTCAAATTTTCATTTATCCAAATGCCGTCATGTAAATTGTTTAAACCGGACCATGTTGAATTCTCTTTATTATATATTATATAGATCATTTTTTTTAAATTCAAGTTTTGCCACGTGTCAAAATCTAATTAGAGTATGTGTTGAAATTTGTGGCCATCCGTAATGGATGGCCTAGATTAATATTTCAATAATAATATTAATTTTCCCATAAAATTATTATGTTGACAAATGGCAATTAAGGATAGGGTTATTTACTAATTGCAAAAGAATGATTAGTAGTTGCAAATGTTATACATTAATCAAAGGATGGAAGTGTATATGTTGATTGTATACTTCATCCATGAAAAATGTGTTGATGTCATGCTAAGTCATCATTCACAATTAAAGGTTCAATGCAATTTCACTTATGTAATTAAGGGATTTTTTAATTGCAAAGTTGATTGCAATTGGTTTTTAGTCACAAATTATAATTGCAAATTGACATTTTTCTACTAATGTTTTAACCTTGCTTAAAAACAACTAATCCCACCATGATTAGTGTAGAGATTTTCAAATGGTTCCAAATGCACTAGCCATCATTGTCCATTTTGTCACTAATATGATAAGCTACATTGTTGTGTCCTTGTCATCACTTGGTTGCTACTACTCCTTTGTTGCCAAAAGTGCTTTAATTCCATTAAGCTCCAAGGGACCAACTAATGCCATATTTTGTGGTATTTGGGATTTCTAGTGGCACTTCTTGGTTAATCACATTGTTAGGTATGGTGGATGGATCCTCACCATATTATTCTACCATATGCCTTCATCCTCCTATAACTTAAAACATAGAATTTGGGCTTCATTGATAGATGGTATGCATCCATCTCCTCAAGGTCATTACCTTATACAATGTGGGCTCAAATTTCGTTCCTCACCCATGTGGCCAAATCATGAACTTTTCCAAATTCAAAAGGATATGTAATGGGTTGTCTTCTTTTTTATCCATTTTCATGCCATTATTTTTAAAACTCTATGTAATCTAGATACTCAAGCAACCTCTTGCTCATACTTTTTGCAATGCACCAAGTAGCCCCCTTACAACATTAGTTACGCATTGTATGTAATTGGATAGAGAGGGTTGAAGTACCCTAAAATAATCCATGGGCACATCATAGTACACCCTAGGTCATGAACTAATTTCAATAGGCTTTTGGTTCAACCAACATACATGACCCAAGGTGCAAGGCATGATGCTACATTCATCAACACATAACGATGTGCACTATCTTGTGCCAACGGGGCAAGTTGGATTGTTGTGCCAAGCCCTTCTAACACTTGGACCCTATCACTCCTTCTTCATATGTGTCCCAAATTTTTCATTCCATGTGTTGAAACCCCTGCATGTATTTTTTCACAAAACCCAATGTTTAGTCCACCATATATACTTGGTTACAATTGATGCTATTGGCCTTGCCTAGTTATTCACATATTGTTTAAATGTACCCATGGCTTTTTCAATGGGGTACATCCACCTATTATGTATTGGCCAACATATTGCCAATTCTTCCACCACATGTAACACTAGGTGGGTCATCATATAAAACAAAACACCCAACAACTCCCACTCAAGGAGGCTAAAGGTGAATGCAACATCTTTTTTCAAACCTATTAAGTCTGATGGGTTTCATACTCTTGCACATATGGTGTGGAATACATGTCTTAAGCACATCATATTTAGTCAAACATTGACATCCATTAGTCCTCGTAAAGCCAAAGGCATCAACTATTGCATTAGGACATGCCATTGATGGCTTTTCATTGACCCAAGTTTCTGTCCATGACGTATTTCCCAATAGCACCACAATAATATGTTAGGACTTTCACAAATTGAACCCACCAATAAATTGATTGAGTTCAATAGGTTTTAACACATAAGGGCCATATTTATAAGAAAGACAAAAGGTGTCAAATGGATTGCTTGGAGAGGGTGGTTGATTATATAAATACCTATATTTTGTGTTTACAAATTTGCCATTAGAGAGGTGAAATATTCAACATTTTTGTCACCTTCGCTAGGACATTTTAGAAAATTTCATTTTATCATTTTTTGGATTATTTTATGAAAAAATTGACCATTTGCTAAGGCAACTAATTAATTTTGAAATATTCATTTTCCAGAAATTGATGTGGAAAAAAATGAAAAAAATATTGTTAAGGGAGTAGTTATTTGTGATAATTATTAGTTAGTATATTTCTATTTACTTAGTTATTGTTTTTAGGAATTACTAGCTAGATTACATAGTTTTTATCACCATTTGAATTCAAATATAACATAAGACTTTTTTTTTTTAGGTATATCTTTTGGAGAAGAGAAAGAGATGAAAGACCATTGCATTATTTTAAAACATGGAACTTTAAAGGAGCATGAGAGAAATATGTTTGGATCTCTGGAAAAAATTTGTTTCCATAGTTATAGTTGTTATTTTGATGTTTTCATTATTGGATTTTAATTTTGAAACTAGTTCTAAGTAAAATTGAATGAACATATTGTGTTAATACTAGTTTTATTGTATTTCAATCCATATTTTAGACTAGAATATATGATTAAAAATTATATATTTACCATTTGGTGACCATCCCAAGGTTTGAATTCAAAGTGAATTTCATACTGTTGTTTATGTCTTGTTGTTGAAATTTTTGTTTCTATAGATAGATAATGAACTTTATTTTCATTTCAAATCTTGATCATATTTTTTCTTCTTCATGAAGCAAAATTTTAAAAGTAGCAAATTGTGAAGATTTTATTTTAATGTAAAAGTTTGTTCAGATTTGATTAGGATGTGGAGATATGGAAAATAGAATTATAACTAGAAGTTCGAGCAAACAATTAAATCAAATTATATAACATGAACAAGTGGAAAATAGCGTTGCGTTTAACAACAATTTGAGTGTAAATTAGATAGATTAGTGGTTTGAAACACCTAGAAGAGTTTTTTGAATACAATAAAGACAGTCGTGGATAGAAGAGAGACTTGCAAGTCACATAATGCTTCAAGCAGCCTCGATTATTCCTTGTGAAGTTCAAATTGGTGAAGCACAAAGGCGCTTCAATAGTCTATAACAAAATTCTAGGTGAAAAGAACGTCAGATTGAAAATGCAAACTCATAGGTTGAGTTTATATGAAGGAATGGAATTTGATCCTCAACAAGAGTTATGTTGGAATCAATAGACTTGATGCAGCAACATGATTCTAATGCTTTGATTGAAGAACAACAACATAAATTCAACATGTCAGAAAAGCAATAAGTGGTATTAAAGTACAAATCTACTTCAACTCCTTATTATTGAGAAGGCCAAGAAAATGAAAAGTTTGAACAAAAAGCTCAAAATTTTGAACCTTTGATTCACTATGTTGTTGAGCAAGAAGTCATAATTCAAGATATTAGAATATCCAAAGGAGTTGATTCAATACTTGTAATTAGACAAAGAACTGTAGTTTTTCCAATAGTAGAACCAACAGTAATAGAAGGTGTTCCTATGGCTGTAAGAGTGAGGTATAGTGAACCCAAAATTAATTAGCATCATGGTAGCATTAATTGTGGAGTTTGAAGGGATTGGAGTAAAGGAATTCATAGTGTCAACAAAGTTCCAAGACCAAATTCTCCGCATTGCACATGTTGCCATCAGATTGGACATTAGGTCAATGAATGTCCATTTATTGAAGATAATGTGAGGCAGGATATGCTTAACATTTTTAGAATTATAATCTAGAAGCTACAAAAGTAGGAAATCATGGACCTATTGAACTAGAAGATATGTATTAGAGAAGGTTAAAATTCCAAATAGATTCATAGAACAAATTTGGAGAGATAATAGAGTAAAAATGAAAGCTCAAATTGGGGTAGATGTAGTACTTGTCTTTGTAGCTTCTATACAAAGTCTATTACAACAAAACAATATTGGAGTTACTTATACTTAATACCTATTGGAACTTCAAATTTCAAAATGGAACCAATGAGATTTGTGCCATTATATTATGTCGCAATGCCTTAATCTATAATTCCAGTTACTAAAGGTCCATTTTTATCAACACCGATTACTATTGTTGGCAATATCAAATCTAGAGCACACACTCCAAGGGGAACAAAATTTGTGAATTTGCATGAAGATTTTCCTAAAAAGGTGAACATAATTTTTGCTAATTAGCCATCAAATAAAAAAGGAAGCACCAAGATCACAAAAACCTCTAGGATATTTTAGATTGCCAATGGTGCATCCAAGCAAGCCACCATTACCACCAAGCAAACCTTATTGTCGACCATTTAACTATCCTGAGTAAGTCAAGGATTCAAACCCAGATTCTCATGTCAAAGTATTTAAAGTTGCCATTAGAACAAATAATGAAATAGATGATGCATAATTGTTAATTTGTTCAGTTTTACCCTTAGAAACATTGTGTTTAACTGGTGTAATAATTATTTGGGAGATTATTTAAATTGTACTTTTGCATAATTGTAGCTAGCCTTTTGTAAAGGTACAAAAAAGTTCAAAATGATGAACATGTTTACCTATAGTTGAAAAACATGAAGCATGAGAAGAACGAAATAGTGAAAGTCTATTATGAAATATTACTAAAGTTGGCCAATAGTATCAACACAAGACAACAAATAGTTTATTAAATTTTTTTTCAGATTTAGATTACAACCATATCGCGCCTAGCAACAAGTATGAAAAGAGAAACTTTTTATCAACATAAGGAAGTTGCTTTGGTTTGCGAAGAAGGGAATTTTTTAAATAAAGGCCATAAGCAATCTATTAGTACCATAGAGTAATAAGACAATACTAACTCAAAAACCTCATATAATTCCAAAAAAACATGAATGTATTGTACAAATTGTCATAGTGTCCATAATGTTGAAACATGTAAAGTCAAAAGGAAGGAAAACCATGTTCTTATAATTTATAAGGTTACAATTCAACATATTAAAGTACAGAGGCTTGAAAAATATTCTTGTCATATTTATGGTGATATTGGACATAAGATCATAAATTGTCCTAAGTACAATGATAGGCAAATATGTTTAAGAATAAAGGAGTGAAACCTATAAAGAAACAAGCTATGGTAGAACCCAAGGTTTCAAATCCTTCGGTCCATATATGGTGGATGTGAATATGCCATCACCAAGAGCAAGGTTACTAAAAAACATGTGTTTAAGGACAAAAAGCCAATCAAGAAGAAGTTTGTTGTTGACTAGGAAGAGGAACAAAGACTACAACAATCTTTTGCCAAGATTATTCATGAGATGCAAGCAAAGGACCCACTACAAAATCTAATTCCAAAAGAGAAAACACAATGGAATACAAGTTGGGCAAAATTGCTAGAATCAAAGGTTTCCACAAAACTCATTGTGTCACAAAGTTTGTCTACTAGTTGTATCAACAAAATTATGTATGTGGAACAAATATTCCAAGATATTAGTAAATAGATGTTGGAGACAACCTATACTTTGAAGTTAAGTTAATTATTGAAGATAACACTAAATCTTAAAAATACATGTGGCAAAATTTGAAGCTAGAAAAACCAAATATAGCTACTAAATAGATATCAAAACCTAGTGTAGTCATAGTGGTTGAGGCACGTTTGGAACTAAACACAACAACTATAAAGGTAGATAACCAAATGGAAGTTATCCAAGTGCAAGTGAGGAAAAACATTATTGATGATGTTTTGATAAATGGAGGAGCAAATGTGAACATTCTAATAGAAAACCTCATAACAAAGTTAAGTTTGCCTAAACCAATACCAACTCCATACCACCTTAGAATGCCAAATTGGAATATGATTAAACCTTTAGGAATCACTAGGAATTTAAAGATTCACATACATGGTATTCCATATATAGCCACATTTACTATTCTAAAAAATAATGTGATAGACTTTAATTATTCTATGTTGCTAAAACCCTTGGCTCATAGATGCAAAGGTTGCACATGACTGGGGTAACAATGTCACTATTGTTCAAGGTAGTGGAACAATCAGAACAATAACAATTAACAAGAAATTAGGAGCAAAAACTAGAAGGCCCCAAGTACTTGTTTGTTATGACTTCATGCAAGGGTTAACAAATGAAAAGGAGGATATAATCTTTGAAACATAACCAAAATTTCTCAATTGGCACAATTACATTATTAGAAAAAATAATTTCATTGTTGAGTGTTGGAGTATCAAAAATCAAAAGCATTGAGGAATCTAATTCAAAGCAAAGGACATCATATCAAATAATTGTAGAAGTGGTGCTTTCAACAATGAAATTAAAAGACTTTTACGTTAGACTAAAGATTTCATTGGAAGACAAGGTTTATTTAGAAACCTATAACCATCAAAGCCATGATGATATTCAAGTGGATTAGACACTAGCAAAAATACAAGTACAAAATCTTCAAATAACACGTTGGACTTTGACTAAAGAACAATAGCTTGTTAAACTAAATCTTGGTACAAAGGCAAATCCACAATATATCGAGGTTAATTCACAATTGACAAAGGAGAAGATTGGGGAACTTCAAATATTATTCAAGGAGTTCAAGGACGTGTTTGTTTGGACTTACAAAGATTTGAAAGGCGTACCTCCAAAATTATCTCAACATCAAATTGAGTTCAATACCTCAATACCACTAACACATCAAGCAAGGTACACATTAAACCCTAATTATGTTATAATTATCAAACAAAACATTGACAAATTATTAGCAACTAGATTCATTCAACCAATAGAGGAACCTACATGGTTATCACCGATAATGGTAATGCCTAAGAAGAATGGAAAATTGAGAATTTGTGTCAATTTCATAAAATGGAATATGGCAACCAAAAAAAATCCTTACCTTTTGCCATTTTTTGATGAGGTACTAAACATTATAATAGGGTACGAAGCTTATTTAATTTTAGATCGATATTCAGGATACCATCAAATTTTTATGACCCTTGAAGATAGGTACAAAACAAATTTTGTAATTGATTGGGGAATTTTTGTTTGGATGGAAATGCCTTTTGGTGTCAAAAATGGGCCACTAACTTTCGAGAGAGTAATTAAAAATGTTTTTAGAGTACTTAGATCAATTCATGAAGATATTTTTGGATGACTTCATAATTTATAGTGATTTGTAGAGTTAATTAATGAAGTTCAAACTTTGCTTTCAAAAATGCAAAGAATATCAAATCAATATCAATTTAGATAAATGTGCCTTTATGGCATTTTCAGGACCGATTTTAGGGTCTATAGTTTCCAAGGAAGGAAAAATACCAAATCCAAATAAGTTTTAGGCAATAGTGAATATGCTAATACCTACAAACTCACAACAAATTTAGGTCTTGATGGTATGGTTTAGCTTTATAGATGTTTCCTCAAAAAATTGGCTTTATCATGGCACCAACTACCAAGTTGATGAGGAAAACATAACCTTTTATTTAGACCACACAATGTCAAAAAACTTGGGATCAAATCAAGAAAAAGTACATGGAAGCACCAATTCTAGTACCTCCAAATTGGCAAATGGAATTTCATATGCACATGGATGCATCATTGTTGGCAATAGGTGCAATGTTGGCATAAAACCCAATTGGTAAGTATGATCATCCCATAGTATATGCTTGTAGATTGCTAAATAAAACAAAACATAATTATACTACCATAGAAAGAGAAGCCTTGGCAATGGTTTATGCATTACATAAGTTTAAACATTTTCTACGGGAAATAAGTTTGTGTTTTATGTAGACCATATAGCTTTGATGTACTTGGTCAACAAACCACAAATGTCAGGAAGGATAGCAAGATGGTTGTTGTTATTCTTGGAATATGAATTCACAACAGTCTACAAACTTGGTAGAACACATGTAGTTGTTAATACTTTATCCATAGTACCAAATAACTTAGAACCATTAGGTGTCCTAGATTAGACTGTGGACATGTCATTATTTTCTAAACCTATACGGATGTAGGAAGTGAAATTTTATTTAAAGATGAGTCATATGCCAAAAATTCTGAACTTAGCTCAAAATAAAAATTGGCCAAAAAGGCAAAACCTTTTACTCTAAAAGAAAAAATAAAAATAAAATGGGACAAAACAACAAAATGTGCATATGTTTGACCACCTCAAAAACATAGATTGTTTTAAAGGAGCTACGTGAAGGAGTGGTTAAGGGACATTTTGCTGCAGATATTATTTCAAAAAAAAATTTGGATGTAGGATATAGGTGGCTAATTTTATTCACGAATACTCATATTTTTGTGAAATTTGTGATAACTATCATAAAATTGGGGGATTAAAAACAAAAAGTCTAGCCAAGTTGGTAACAACACTTCCAAAATAACCTTTTATGAAATGAAATCTATATTTTGTAAGTCCAATCAAACCAACAAGAAGACTAACTTGAAACAAATATATTTTTGGTAGCTATAGATTATGCAACCAAGTGGGTAAAGGCAAAGGCACTTATAACCAATATTGCAATAGTTATAATTAGATTCATGTATGAATATATTTTGACCAGATTTGGATGTCCATTAACCATGGTTATAGATTAGGGAGTACATTTCATTAATGACACATTAAAGCATTTGAGAGAAATCTTTTGTTGAAGCATGCTAGTTATACTACATATTATCCACAAGGAAATGGACAAACAAAGTCTACTAACAAAGTCATTGGCAGATTATTGACCAAATTGGTTAATGAAAAAGTAACCAACTAGGATGAACATCTGTTTATAATTTTGTTTTCATATAGGACTACTTACAAGGTGGCAACCATTTATACACCTTACTAGTTAGTCTATGGTTTACATCCTCTAATGCTAGCAAAATATGTTTTGTTGGCTCTTAGCGGGGATCACAAAAATGTAGAACCAACCAAAGTGCTAACAACCATAATTACATAACTGAAAAAATTATAGGAAAACAAATTGGAAGCTTAAAACAATGTGGGAGCCAACTAGTGGAGCAGATTTATGTAGAGTCAACTGAAAAATATTAAGTTCCAATTTGAAGATTATGTTTTATGGTTTCCCAAGGGAGAAAAAATACATATGGGCAAATTCAAGAAAAGATGGTTTCCTCCATTCATGGTATAATATTGCTTACCCAATAATATTTTTATTTTTATGTTTGTTAATAATTTTGAAACAAACCTAATATTGGTCAATGTTAATAAATTGAAACCATGTACATATGTGGATTAGACATTGAAGGGGATTCAAAGTTCAAAGGATTAGAAGTCTTTACAATTTATAGATGAAGAACACAGGGAAGAAATATCTGATGAAGAATAAAAAATAAATAAAAAATAGAGACCATTGGGATTAATAAGATAGCAGTATCAAAAGAAACCCCAATAAATTTGATAAGTCAATAGGTTATGAACAAATATTCATACCATGATTATGTAGATTCACAATTATTAAATTATGGGGTAGATAAGTCAATGACATTAAAACAAGATTTTGTTGATCTGATGATTCAAAATAGGTTATAAGGGATATGTAACGTAAACAACACCAAGTCATTAGATTAAAAAATGTCATTAAAATTACCTAGTGCTATGACCATAGAATTCAATGGTTAGTAGGTATTTATTATAGCCCATGTTGATGTTAATATGAATTTAAGTGGGAAACGACAGGTGTCAAAATAATTTTTTTAAAAAAATCATTAAAACGTTGGCCCTAAAATGAAAAGTGAAATGCCACTTCGTGAAACGAGGTGATAACGCTTCAAAAGGCAACAAACTCTACAACAACTTTTTGTTTTCGATTTCTACAAATAGGTTCTAGTCATTTTTTGTCTCTAGAATAAGTGTTGAAGAAAGTCTTGTGGAGAAAGTACAAAAATAATTTAGAAAGAAGTTGCAGAAGTTAGAAGAGGAGCAAGAAAGATTGAGAGAGCAGCAAAAATTTGTAAACATTTTGCTTTTACAATCTAGGTCTCTAGAAAAAGGTCCGCCTTTTTCTTCTCCAATTTATTCTTCTTCTTCTTCTCATAAATCTTTTCCAATATCCAAATTTGAGAAATATTTTGAAGAAATTAGAAAAAAATGAAAGAGATTGTAAAAAAATATTGAGATAAAGCTTTTAAAAGCCTAAAAGACATGCAAGTCATAGTGAACAAATTAGTCTCATTTCTATTTCAACTTCTAGGGAAGACCACCAGGAGGACGATTTGCAACAACAATAGCAATCACCATTACATCAAGAGGAGCATAGTCATGAATAGATTCTAGAGAAAGTTCATATTCCCAACAAGAAGCACACAAAGAGAAAAAATCAACAAATAATGGTTGCAAATTTGCATGGGAAGAAAGTGCATACTCATTGAGACAATGAGATTAGGTCTGTTTTTACTCCAACATAGTAGATTTATAATGGCAATTTGAAGAATGTTTTGCTTTGGACTAGCTCTGGAAAGGAAGAAAAAACATGGGCAAACAAAGTCGAATTGGTAGGCATGTTTGAAATTGAGTGGAAGACACCTCACCACAACATTCTAGTTGAATTTCTAAAAAACTAGAAGTTGGATCATGAACATAATAGAATCAAGGTTATGTTGGGGCAGGAGCAAAGAATAATAAACAAGCATGTGTTGGTAGAAGTTTTTAGAATCTACCATATAAAAGAAACAAAGGTAGACTAGGCATAAATGTCTAATGCCAAAGTAGCATTGGTAGAAATAGTAGATAGAGTTCTTGATACTTACAACACCAATGAAGGGGGGGTTGTGAAAAAGGTGAGGTCAGAATATGCTAATAGAAATGTTGCCATTCCGCCAATTATTTACCATAAGGATAAGGTGTAATATTTTGATAATAAGTTTGTCATGATGATCTCAAGGGCATATCACGGAGAATTTGTTAATTGGGTTGCCATTATGTATTTTTAATTGGTCAAAGAATTGATCAAATGGGAGAAGTGTTAGAAAAATATGATTGAAGGAATAACCAAACGAAAACCAAAAAATGATGTAAGCCATTTTGCCGTAGTCCTTGAAGTTATATTTCAGAAATGGTTTCCATTAGAAAGGCTAGAATCACTGGAGAGGAAGAAGCATGCAAAAAAACTTCAAGAGGACAAAAGAAAAATAATCAGTTTAAGGGAGAAGTTCATTAAGAATAAAAGGCCTTTAAACCTTACACACATCTATCCTAAAAGTAAAAACAACAAAAAATTAGGACAACTAGGAGAACAATTTTGACATCTCAATATGATGATGACGAGGAGAGAGAGACTCTTTAATAAAGGAAAATAAGACAAGAGGATATTGTAATGAAAGGCAATATTGATTCACAACAAGCAACAAAATTGCTGAAGAAGCAACAACAACATTAAAGATACAAGGAGAAATCCATATCTCCTAAACCTAATCCAAGATTAATAATTTTTCCCAAACAAGAGCAGAGGTTTGATGGGTAGGAGTATCAAAAATTACCCAAAAAGGAGCCAAAATCTCAAGTTCAACAATTAACAAAGGACCAAATATAATATTTTGATCACGATCCACTAGAAGTTCAGTAATCTATTCCATCACCATAGAATAATGAAGGTATGTTGGTTTTAAGACGAAAATTTGCAACATGAATGAATGTATTTGGAGAAGTTTGGATTGCACACATGAATTTAAATTCGTCATGTACAAGTTCTAAGGGTCAAACTCCTAAGTTTAATACACAAGGGTCTATGCAAGGGGTAGAAGCAAAATTGGATGAGCACATAAGAGTTACTACTATGTTTAAACATGCAACAAAATATAGTGTACATATGACAAATATTTTGTTTATACTTTTTGATGTGGAAATCAATAATACACATATTATAGAGGAAAAGGATAGATCTATTCAAAATCTTCATGGAGCTTTAGAGAAGGAGTACAAGCTCAAAGAAAAATTGCAAGATAAAAATAATGAAAATAGTAAGATACTAGCAAAACTCCAAGCAACCAAACAAAAAATTAATAACATACAAAAGTAGAGCAAGGATTTGGAGAACATCAAAATGGAAAGAGATTCCTTGTAGGAAACTTTAAAGGAGACAAATGCTAATTACTTGGGTTTAAAAGCCGAGAAGGATACTTTAAATATAGAACATAACAAACTTCAAAGGGATTACATGCACATGGAGGAAACTTTCTTGAAGCAACAAAAGGAGGTGGAGGAGCTTATAATGGATAATGTTAATGAATATCAAACTAAGAATGAGGTACAAAGGCAGGTTGACCAGAGGCATGCATAGATGGATAGGAATTTATAGAAGTAGATGGCCTTTAATGAAAAGTTAAAGGAGCTAAGAGATTTTAGAGGAAGAAAGGATAGCCATGAGAAGGAGGATGTTTGATAGACTTTAAAACAAATAGAATCTATTTTGCAAGAAGTTAGTTTTCATGAGTATGCATCAATAGCCACAAAAATAAGGGAGTAAGTACAACTTGAGGAACATATAATGCAAGAAGATCATGAAGGTTAGATTGAACATGTGTTAAAGTTGCATAATAGGATTAGACTCGGATTACAACAAAAAATCAGATAGTACTTCAATTTGAAGTACATGCAAAACACATTGTAGAACATATAGAATAGATTATTGTATAGACAAATCAAATTTTTTGAATCACAAGATCAAAAATAGCAAAACATTTAGCTTTCTTAACACATTTTTTATTCAAAATTCTAGGACATAATTCAAAATACGAGTGGGGTAATGTCAAAGGAGTAATTATCTGTGGTAATTATTAGTTAATATATTTCTAATTACTTAATTACTATTTTAAGGAATTGCTAACAAATTATTTGAATTCGAATAGAACATAAGATTATTATTTTTAGGTCTAATTTTTGGACAAGAGAAAGAGACGAAAGACCATTGTATCATTCTAGAACATGAAGCTTTAATGGAGTATGAGATAAATATGTTTGGATCTATCGAAAAGCTTTGTTTCCATAATCAGAGTTATTATTTTGATTTTTTAAATCATATTTTCATTATTGGATTTTAATTTTGAAACTATTTGTAAATAGATCTGAATAAACATAGTGTCTTAACATTAGTTTTATTGTATTTTAGTCCAGATTTTGGACCCGAATATAAGATTAGAGATTTTGTATTTACCAACAAGGCATAGATTTTTAATTTTTGGGATGTTAACTTAATATTGGCTGATGATTGTTTAAATGGTATGTTATGATTGTTTAAATTTTGAATCAATTAGTATAAGACTATGAGGATAGACATGTTTAAAGACTTTTGATGTTATTTTGATTTCATGTTTTTCTTTCATTAGAAACATAAACTTAACATTTTGTTTTTAAAAATATTTTTCTTGAAACTATGTTTAATTTGAGTACATGTTAGTATAAAAATTGTAGTTATAACTATTTTTGTTAGTTCAAGTGTATTTGTTTGTTGTTTCAAGAACCTATTGTTAGAAATCTATAAGTTGAAACTTTAACGGGAATTTTTTAAAAACCCGTTATTTTATGAATGAACATAAATTGAAACAATTCAAGGAAACATAATATTCATAAGTCTTGAGGTCAAAGGAAATAAATTAAAACATTAATTCAAATTTATTAGATTGAAAACTGAAACAATTTAAGTGCATAAAATTGAAATGAAATTCACCATAAACCATTCAATAGAAGTCTAAAACCAATGCACATTAATTATAGTCCAAAACATGTGAGGTTATGGAATTACCTTACATGTACCAAAATTCATAAAATTTCCAACATGGAATATTATATCTTCTCCACATTAGCATTTGGGATTTTTAAATGAATTGAAAAATGCAACTTTTCAAATCTAGGGGTTTGTGACCCAAAACTAGAGTCATCATATGATTCAATTTTGAAATCATAAAATACATCCATGAAGTCAATGGCATGCAAACACAAGTTAATGCATTGGAACTTGAAGACTTTTGAAAACAAAGCCCATGGATGACTTTTTGTGCAATGGTTTGAAGATATTATGCATGGTTAATCCAAATAATTTCAAGATCACATCTTTGTTTCACTACTAAAGAAGTGGGGTGCAATTTACTAGCCTAAATCACTATGGGACCTTAAAAGTGGAATAACTTCATTACATTTTACTCTTATTTCACTATAATATCATTATGCAGACATCATATTTCATTACTAGTTAACATAATTCACTATTATAATTTACTATAGTAAATAAGTTTATTTTTATGTTTTTAAAAATATTTTATTTATGTTACTTTATGATATACCATATATTATTTTAAGTTACTTTACTTATTCAAACTTATATTTTATGTTATTATAAACTATTATACTTTATTTTACCTTAAGGTATTTTAACTAGTTTATTACAAGCTTTTAAGTTATTCTAAATTAAATTATTTAGCTAACTTTAAGCTATACCTTAGGTTATTTTATTTTAAATTAATATGTGTTATTTGAAGTTATACTTTAAATCATTCAAGGTCATTCTACTTTATGTTATTATAAATTATTTTATCTTAAGTATAATAACTTAAAATAATCTAAAATAAAATACAATGACTTAAGGTAAAAGTAATTTACAATAAACAATAATAACCTATGAAAAATAATTTTAAATACTCTACAATATAATAACTATCAATAACCTACAATATTATAACATATAATACCCAACAATAATTTATAATACAATAATCACCAATAGTTGTAATATAACATATAATAACCATTAATAAAATAGCCATCAATAACCATTAATATAATAGTCACCAATAATAAAAATACAATAACATTAATAACCACAAATATCCACAATAGAATATTCACCAATAGCCATTAATATAATAATCATTAATAACCACCAATATCCATAATACAATATTCACCAATAACCACCTATAGCCACTAATATAATAACCATTAATAACCACCAATATTCAATAACAAAATATCCACCAATAGAATAATCACCAATAACCACTAACATAATAGCTATTAATAACCATCAATATCCACCAATAGAATAATCACCAATAACCACTAACATAATAGCTATTAATAACCATCAAT
>Ga0116228_10000859_pt1 | contig 24167 bp, 9 predicted proteins | sample S1TSphfallax_2_FD_89694 | JGI IMG/M metagenome (GOLD analysis project Ga0116228, IMG submission 89694) | Host-associated microbial communities from peat moss isolated from Minnesota, USA - S1T2_Fc - Sphagnum fallax MG | ecosystem: Host-associated > Plants > Peat moss > Unclassified | place: USA...
GATATAGGATTAACCCATGATTTAAAAAGAGTATACCATTGTGTCTAACAAACCAAGGATATGTAACCCAAGAAGAAGAAGGAAGTCTGATTAAAAAAGGATTCATTAAAATGCTTGAGATGGCTCAAAGTTGTGTACAAGGACTAAGATGATCTGTTCTTACAGTCACCTCCTTGTCACTTAGCCCTTGTCACTTTACATCATTGGTCTTATCGTCTCTTGTTAGGCCACTTATCTCCTCCTCAAATTCCTTTCACTTTTTGCAGTTTTCAACTGTGCAGATATGCTCACATCGCATGGCACGAGGGAATTCCGGAGGGTTTTAAGGCACATGGATTGTTGACCATTGAACTATGAGGTAATCCCTTGCAATGCATGAGTGCAATGGTGGGCTGAGGGGTTGGTCAGCATTACCAGAAGATTCATGTCTAGACTCTAGAGCATCTAGTTTCCATTTTGACCATTTATAAAACTTTTTGGACCAAGACTAATTTTTTTGGGATGCAATATCTTTCAATGTTGTTGGGTATGTCTTTCAAAAAGTTTCTTTTCCTGACACAAAAATGTCATAAAATTCTACATCCATGAGCAGACCTCTAGAATACTGAGAACAGAAGGGCAAGTTGACAATTCTTCAACATTGCCCATCTGAAAGGAGATTGTAGAGTCAAACTTGTAAAGTAAAATCTATTTTTGGGCTTTGAGAAAATCCCAAACAAGCCACAAAAAAGGGGAAAAAAGTGGTAAAAAAGAGCAAGGTTTAATCACCTCTATAGTGGATATGAAAAGGCCTTGAGAGTGACCAAAGACACGCACAAGACTCACATCCTTTCAAAAAAAATTTCCTCATGTTGACATTGCTTTTGGAAGAGTGGGCTATATTTCTAGGGGATATTTCCATAGCTAACCATTTTGGTTCTATTTTTGCAGGTGGTCATTGGTTTTGGCCTATTATGGTCAATGCAATTGCTCAACACTCCCTCATCTTTGACCCAAGGTAGCACATGGGGTGGGGTGATTAGTTGACCCAGTAAACTTCATAAAAGAAAACTTGTTAAAAATTTATTTTACATTTATCCTATGGAAACAGGCAGCTTGTTGCATAATGGCTCTGTGCTTCATGGCAAGTTCAAACAAAAACCTTCAGATACTGGATCTTCAACTTCTTATCTAGATCATGCATGTGCTTTATGGAACATGCTCACCTATCATATCCACAGATTTTACTCTAGATGTCACTCACACAGTGGGTCAAGTTGAAAACAAAATTTATACCCAGCTCTAATTTTAGGTCTCTTTTTAGTGGTGGGTGGTTCTTCGAGTATTTTAGAATCAAAGAACTGTTGGTTAAGATTGGAAAATATTTAGAATTAAAGAATCACTTTACATTCTGGTTATTTCAAAAAGCTTGACAAACTGACAGATTTCGTGAAAGACCAAGCAAAAACCCACTGGTTCTTTGACTTTTCATATATTTTGAGAACCATGATTATATATCAATTCTTTTAAAATTTTGAAAACTGCCGAGTAAGTGGGTATATACTTGAGCCCATAACTGACTGTTGGCTATCTGTCCCTCTGTCTAAGAAGCACCCAACACTTGGTGTCTTCCCAATGGGCGAGGGCCAATAAACGGGCAAAAGTTAGCGAACATATGAATAATGTATGATGTTTGTATTAGCATTGCACATTTGCAATTAAGGGAAAAACAATGAGTTGTGCACAAACATGAAAAGACAAAAATTAAAACATCAAATGACTTGAAAAAATAAACAAAGACAAAAACAAAAACCTTTCGCTTGGAACTCTGATAACAGAAAAACAGTTGACTGCAATGGTGAATGGTAGCATAATTGAAAAAGGTTGGGCATAAGAATAAGATAGTTCAATCTGCATAAGGTAGATAATGCATGAAATGAAAAATAAAACGAAAAAAGAAAATTTATATAACCAAATATCTAGTGCTAAATATGAGCCTTCATGTAAGCTACATGTTAATATGACTTTTGTAACTATCTGCCTTCACAGATGAAGTTAAACCTCAAACTTTACTAATCAGGCAGGATAAAATATGGTAAATCTACAATATTTACTAGCTGGATGGGGTGATTTTGAAAGGGTAGCAGAAAAGAATTACCAATTGGTAGGGTAGACATTAGTGTTGGGCAGTTCTCATAAAACCGACGCTGGTTTTAGTTCGGCTCTCAATGAGACCAGACAATGACAACTGCCATGAGAACCGGATTGAAGGTTCTCATTGGAGATGAGAACCGCCTATTGAGAATCACCCAAGTTTTCATCTGGCATCCAGTTTGAGAATTGGACTGGTTCTCACATTTTGAGAAGGGTTCAATTCTCACAGTCAAAAATAAAAAGTGAAAAGTAAATAATAAATAATAAATAAAAGTTTAAGTTTTTAAAAAAAACTAAAACTACTATTTATGAAGGCGGCTGCCATAAACAAACGAGGATTTAGCTAGGTTTGACTACAGGACAATCAAAAAGTTTAAGTTTTTTTTAGAATCTTGTTAGTTTTAGCTACCTTTTATAAACACATAGTTTAAAGGTGGCGAATAGTGCCTTTTCCCTCTACTTTTCTGGTGAAATTTTTGACAAAAAAAAATTCTTTGAGCTTGTTATAAATTATTTTCAGATTTTGTCAGAGTGCAAAATTAAGAATGTATATTAAGATTGCATGTCTTTTGTTCTCAAAATAATTTTTTCAAACAAATGAATTTTTTAATGAAGTTTGCTACAACTTGTTATGAAAAGTAGTTACATTTGCTTTAATAGATCACTTTTTTTATTAAAAAATTGTTGAATAAATGAGAATTTATAAAATTTTGTAGATTCCTTGCAAATTATATGTTTCTTTTTGAAAAATGATGATAATTTCAATTATATCAAAAAATGTTCATTATTTTAGGGTTCAATTTCATGTATTATAATCTACAACTTTGTTTCATACATCATGTACATTACACTGCACATATAATATGTGACAGAGCACTCTTGAAAAATTGAAATTCTGAAACATATTTTGAATTTTCATAGTTTTAAAATTCCACTTTTAAAAATTATGAATGTTTTTTTTAGTGTGTCTAATAAGTAATGATCATCTAATATTTTTATTGTCAACTTACTTTTATTAGATGTGTCCTCTGTAATTTTATTTTTCTTAATGAAACAAAATTTCACTTTCAAAAATCCTTAACTAAATCAAAATTTAAAATTGGATCTAGACAGGTCTAGACGGATCTGGACGCGGATCTAGACGATGTGCACAATGGAATTTGAATTTCTAGATGCATTTGCAGCATGCACGATGCAAGCAGGATTTTGGCGGCATTTTAAATTTGTGCTTCAGAAAATTACTGAGCTTAATTAATTTGCCTCTATGGATGGGTTGCAGCTGGATGATCTGCCGCAGCTACATGCGTCTGATTTGGCAGGTCCTGCTGCAGCTGCTGCTGCATAGTGGAAAGGTGATGGAAAGCAGAATTCAGAATGCTGGATTTCATGAATGGTGATGATCCCCCCTGCAGTTGCTGCATCGCTAGCTGTTGCATTGATGCACCTGCCTGTATTGGTGCTGTTTGGATTGCTGAATTCGCGGTGATCTCACGATTCATCAGCACCGATGCAGCTGCAGCAGCTTCAGCGTACAAAACGTCGTCCTGATTACGTCTGATAGTTGTAGCTCGACCTGCTGCATGTTGATGATCAGCTTCAGCTCCAGCAGCTGCATGATGATATTGTTGATGGTTTTGCACTGTTTGAGTCGTCGACAGGATCGAAGTGATGGCTGATGCAAGTGCAGTCATGAACATTGGGTCAGCTGTGATGGCGCTGACTGAATCAGCAATCGATTGTGAAGCAGTTGCAGGCGGTTGAGTGTGCACAGCTGCAGCTCCTACTCCAGCTTGATTGCTTGCGTGTGCAGCACCTACAGATGCCATCCTTGCCATCATTTCTTGCTGCACTGCAGCTTGTTGCTGCTGCCTATGATGATAACTTTGCTCTTGGAAGCTGCTTGTCGGGCTCGCAGCTTGGAGATTCGACGAGCTGCTTCGACTTACCGTCCTTAGCGTATAAGCATCTGGTGTTCCATTGGACAAGCTGAAGAGAGCGCCGGGTTGTATGATATCTCGCAGAAAGGTCTGGGCTGGCGTATTTCTTGCATGATCTTCCGCTATTCTCGAAGTTTCTATATGGTTCGAGCTGGGACCTGCATTTGATGCCGGAGCTATTATCCCGGACTGGAGGCGAAGTTGAGTAGCGGGGTCTTTAGTGAGATCGAGAGTGATGGTTGGAAAGCTGGAGGCAGTAAGAGAGGAGATTGGCGCTGTCGGGCAAGCGCCTTGCAGCGGTAATGCAGCTGGCGTGAAGAAACTGGGCAATCCGCCTGCAGCCATGCGCACCAGATCGTCGCTGCTGGTTGTGGACCCTGCGAGGAGCATACTGGCTGCTGCAGCGGTGGTGGACGCCATACCGGCAGCAGCTGGCGGCATGGCATGGTTGTGACTGCCTTCGTACGTGGTGATCAGTATTGACATGTCTTCCGCCAACCTCTGGACCTGTAGAAATAAACTCCGCCACAATCAATAAAACTTCACGATCAGGAGTCATACATGTGGGATCACCAAATGTGTAGAAATCCAGCTTCTGTGCATGCATGGTCGTTCAGTTGAACTGAAGATCCCATGCTCAGTGTTCAGTTCAATATCTAGACAAGGCGTTTTAGTACAACTCCTTGTGTGCTTGAATGTGGGAAAGCTCTTAGTTATCACTGTTAGAAATCCCCTCTTAGAACCAATGTCAAAGGGAAAACTCATTCGTTTCCCCCAATGCGTGTTTTCCAACCAGGGAAAAATGACCAATTTCGCCTTTGACATTGGTTCTAAGAGGGGATTTCTAACAGTGATAACTGAGAGCTTTCCCTGTCTAGGCTAATTCCTGGAATGTTGCAAAACTCGGTGTTGCACAATTCCCTGTTACTTGCGTTTCTGGTCTACTCTTGGAGGTAAGGTTGGACAAAATTTTCCCACAAGGGAAGGAATCATCCAAGAGCTGCTTGTGAGCATACTTGACCATGAGTGCTATATAACAAAGAAGATAGAGGCTTGCAGAATGAGTCGGTAGGAGAATCTTCAAATCGACAGTCCTGTTACTGACCTGGACAAGAAGCTAACTGACCTATTGGACCCAATGCTTGTTTCAATGGAGGAAATAAATGAATTAGGGTCTATGCTGCAGACAAGAAATAAAGACGAGAATTTTTTCGCCTGAGGTCATGTACATGGTGCAGTAGTATACAAACACCGCTAGCTAGCTGCATGTCGTTTCCAGAAGTACAAGTTGGTAATTTTGCTTACTTGCTTTCGGACAGGGCAGCCAGGAGCGACAGTACAGCGATAGTACGCGCGAGGACATGGGTTGCCCTTCGCCATCTTCTGACCATACTTTCTCCATTGGCATCCGTCATTCATCTTCATACAGGAATCAGGATCACAACACAAATCAAGAACCCATATCAGAACAGATTTTCAAATGTTCGAAACAAACGATTTCATGACGCACAACAAAAGATTATCATGCTATCGCGGCCCTAGCTAGCATATGCAGCTGCTGGATGCTGAACTCTCAATTCATGTCGATCTGCACTCGATGTTCCGCTTGCACTAGAGCAATGCTATCCATTGTGTAATTCTAGTAAAGCATAGACCACACTAGCTGGTCTTTTCAGACTAGTACTGTTCAGCTCAAATGCACAGGACGACAGTTACTCAACCGACGCAGCAACAGAATGCTTGACACTAACTTTGATAAGTTTGGTATGGTAATTTAGCTTACGGTTGGAGCCTCGCATCGAGTCCTGACTGAAACACGAGCTTTGCGGACTGGAGGCTCATGAGATTCCTGATCCTTCCTGTGAGGATTCTGAACTGGTTTGATGCGCGCCTGGTTTGATGTATGAGCAGTTGGCGCTGTTTTCCGCAACTTTTTGGGTGGCCATGAATACTCTTTTTGTTGGTGATCTGTCGACGTGCTTTGGTCTCTAGTAATTTCGTCGTCTCGGGCTGGATCGAAGCTGGTGGGCTCAGATCTCATATGTCCATGCGACGTCGGGGACGACGTCGATGTTCTGATATGATCTTGGGAGGCATGTACAACAAGAACTTGTTCATCTGCAGCTGGCGAGGACTCTCGCTGTCGCTGCTTTGATCGACTCAACATCCCCTGCGCCGCTGATCCTAGCTTGATCGGTGAGACGGTCGCGTGATGATCTGGACTCGTAATCGAAGCGATCGACTTCAAGTCAGGCCGCTTGATTTCTTTGGTCGGAGATCGAAAGATTCTTAAAGGGAGACTGCTGGTGTGCAGATTAATATCTTGAGAGGAATCTGCATCGCCAGTACGATCAATTGGTGCAACTCGCTGCATGTTTTGGTTGTGGGTGACGCCGGCTTGAGTGAGCTGTAGTCGTAGTCGCTTGTTCTCTTCACGCAAGCGCGTCATCTCTGTGTGCACAGTCATGAGCTGCAAAGAGTCGAAGACCAATTACGGTCCCTCATGAGACCCGTGCTACATGCTTCTCGCTACAACCCTCATGTAATTTCCTCTTCACTAATGGTCGATAGTGTGAACCAAGATCAAAATCGTGATATATATGTGTACTAAGCGCGTATAACTAGAACTATTGCACAGTTTCCTGTTACTTGCAGTTTTAGTCTATTCTTGCAGGTAAAGTTAGAAAATCATCCAAGAGCTCCTTGTGGCTACTACTTTGTTCTTTTTTGGAAAGGGAATAATATCTAGGTGGTCTAGACGAAGCTTCAGAGACGAAGAGAATTTGTTCCTAATTAGTACCTCGTTCTGCAGCTGCAACGTCCAACGAAGGGACCTTTTGGGTGACAGGGGCGGCGACATTTCGTCTTCCACTGTCGACCGAGTCTCACTAGCACTCATGTTGTAGTTCGTATGCACCAAGCTGGAATGACTAGTCTGCAAGAATGAAAAAAATGAAGGATTTAGATTGAAGTGAATGTGCAGGAATTCTCAGATAGAAAACAGAAACATCTACTCTTCGGAAAAGCTAGTAGAAGTATTGGACACATAAGTCCCGGTTCTTTAAGCCCGCAAGATAGTCAAACAGATATAAGCTTCCACAAATCAGTTGCATACCAGTTGCAGCTTGTCTATGGACATGACGTCTGATCCGCGTGACCCTAGTATTTGAGACCCCGTATGTAGGACGTTTTCTTGGGAGCTTGTCATAGCAGCTGGTTGGAGTTGATGCAGTTTCTGATCTGTTGCTGGATTAATTGGGCTACTAGCTTCCTCATCCTTCCAGCTGCTTAATCTTGAGTCCCGCTGCACGGCGCCTTTGATCATCGAGAGATAGTCCGAGGCACTTGTCTCCATCATCTCCTCTTCCTCACTCTCTTCTTCAGAAGGCTTCACAGAAAGATCTATGTACGCAACTCTGTCCTCGCGGCCACTGCTACTAGTACTCTTGGTAGGCGCTTGCGAGGTATCCATATTGTTGTCCCACTCGCCTGCAGTCGCTGCATCCATTAATTGAGGACCATCGGCGACGGCGGCAGCAGCTGCTGGTCGTCCCATAAAACGAAACTCGCGGTCGATCTTACTCGACCTGTATTTGATAACTGCGCAACAGATCAGGAAGACTGCTGCCTTGACAGGAACTTCGTCTCTCGGATCTGTAGATCTGCAAGTACAGGATTGATCAAAGGTAATATCTCATCAGCTGTTGAACACTCGTGTCGTTGCCAATACCAACTACTTACACCACTCTGCAAACTACAGATCGTGTTAACTAGTAGGACAAGATCACAATAAAGAGATTTGATCACATGGTGTTGCTCTAGACCATCATCAGCAAGTTTTTGTACGCTTTCTTTTCCATACAGCGTGCTATATTTCATATACACAATCGAAGGCTGTGCAGCAGCAGCAAGAGGACGTCGTGCACGCTAGCTAGCTAACAGAAGGCGGCCTGCAGGCAGGCAGGTCGCTCTGGTGGTCAACTAGTTTGAATCAATTGTTCTTCGCCCTAGTGCTGCAAGCCTAAACAGTCTCTAGACGAGTCCAAACCTTGAAACCAGTACTAGACTTTCCTTGAACTCCCCAGTATTAGTAAGAATTCCGCGACGGATCGAGAAAACAGTTCTGATCAAAGTAGCCGTCATATGTGGATGAAGAAACCAACCCTTGTTGATGAGTTTTAGATCTAGTGCAGAATTTGCTGAAGATGGAAAGAGGAGTAGAAGGTTCAATTTAAGATGAGAAGAAGATACAGCAGCTTTCCATGAGCAAAACTTCTTTGACTACTTCTGACACGATTTCTGGCATGATGCTGCTGAAGTCAATCTCTGGAAGTTGCTGGTCTGTCACCACTATGACGCCAGCAGCTCCCTGAATCCTGGTACACAAGGAGAATTCAGCTTGAGAATCTGCCCGGGCCCTGAAGACCCGGGCAAAAGCTGATACTTTTCCAGAAATGGATTGGTGGTAAGACCAGTGCTGAATCACTGGACTCATCTACAACAGAAGACCCATCCAGTCGGCAAAAAGGGAAAGGAAAGTAAATATACAACACTCTGTTCAGGTTTCTTCATCATGAAAAAGAAATTAATTTAGTTTTTTAGAATTATATAAACTTATATACATATATGTATGCGCACACACACACACACACACACAAGGTTATAGTTTTGCAGATCCCACACTTTGATGATGAATTTTTAATGTATAATTTGATAAGATTCTGGCATAATCATTAAGAAATTAGTAGGGTGTATTTTTTGCTTGTTAAACTACAAAATAATTTCTCAAAATTCCTGAATTTTTTTCTCAAAATTATTTAATGCTGAACCTGCTAGATTACTATAATGTTCTGGCTGTTTCTTCAGCTTCTTCCTATTGTGAAAATATGAATGGTCAACACAGGGACTCCCAGTAGTATTAGTGTGCTCAATGCATAGGGTTAACAAACCTGTTGTTGCTGTTTTGCGTCTCTTATTTATTTGGGACAATTTGTAGTGTTTCGGGGGAGGGGGCACTGAAGGGGGTGTGATTGTGTTTCTTTGTGGGAACAGCATATTGTATGCTGTGTTTAGAAAATGTTTATTTTGAATGCAGAGACTGTCTTGATTTAGTCCTAGGAGGGATATTTTATATCATGTTATAATCAATAGGACTTGATACTTGGCAGTTTATAGGGTGGTTCTCAAAGAATGTAACTGTGATTCTCAAAAAAATCAAATAACTGGTTGTAATATGTCACCAAGGTTTTGAAAGAATCTGAGAACCAGTTCTGATATATAATCACATTTCTTTTTTTTAAAAAGAAACAGTCAAATAACCTTCTATGAACCTATGGGTTCTTGCTGATTATTTCATGAAAACTGTTTGTTTTTTTATGCTTTTTGAAAACCCTGGAAGCAGAGGCTCTTTGATTATGAAAATTTTCAAAAAACTGGAGTTCCTTGAATTCCTTCTTTTAATTCACCACCCAACACTGGTGCATACGATTAAGTTTCAAATTGATTATGAGAGATTCTGTCCTAGTTAGACAAATATTTGTTGGATTGCACATAAGTTAAAGTCGAATCAATGTTGTCACCACTCCGTCAAGTTTTGAAAAGGGTTGCTGGCATGGCATTCATTTACTAGCTTGGAGGTTGACAGGTATTCCCCCTAGCCTGGCTATTTTTATGACGGCTTAAAAATAATGATTTTAGAACCTAAAAATCGCTAAAGATATTGTAGAAACCTTTGACCTTGGGTGAACCCACACCGCCTTTGGTGGACCGGCACCTGCAATGGTACCATGGTAAAAACCAACTATGTTGGGTTTTGATTTTTGGCCAGTTCTGGTTTCTGTTCTTGGGCTGATTATCAGGTATCCAAACCATAGATTCTAAATTTTAACAATAAGAATTAGAACTGAAATCAGATCGTCTGGACTCAAAATCTAAATTGATCTTCGCCACGAACCAGAGCTGAAATCAAAACCAGATTCCAATTCTTCATTTTCAACAAAATTAACTGTATCTGCTTCTTGTTTGAAATAACAATTTCCAACTTGGGTTAGACATGTTAGTTTGAGAATTCAATTTAGCTTGAGAATCCAAATTGAACTTTTCTTATTAAATGTATGCACTTAGGGGCCTCACTCAAGAACAGGAAGGCAATGTAAGTACTCGCTCAAGGTAGCCGTACTTCACTAGCAATAAGTCGAGAAGCCACAAAGTACGGAGTCAACACATAAAGGATGACGAATGGACTCCAAAATTATGGAGATAAAAATTGACTTCAGTAGACCTGAGAAAGAAATAATAGACAATGTCAAAGAGGTGTGGGTTTGATACAGATGTAGTCAATTCTAAAAGTTGTGTGGCCAGAGTAGTGCTGGGCCCTGGCCACTCTCAATTTCAACTTCCACCAAATGTGTACCTTGTTCCCCATCGCACTCGTAATCTATTTCTCCTCTGTACCTTACTGCGCCCTGCCTCAACTTTTCATACACGGACTCGTGCATCAGAGTCCCTTCTCTTTTCTTTTTTAGTTAGTAAGAGCATCTCCATAGGTGCTCAGTATGTCACTCTGGATAATAAAATTAAATGTCTAAGTTTAGCTTTTTGTTTTGCCAACCCCACCAATAAAACTGTAACTGGAAGTGCATATGTGTGGGGGACTACTAATAGCAAACCACCTAGACCAATCATTATGATCGACCAATCAGAATTACTGAGCTGTAGTTAGGTCCAATTTATTACACTCTTTTTTGGAGGTGCACAACTGTGTTGCACCTTTCACCAGCCACGGCAAGCTGTACAAATTTGGTGGAAAAAAACCAATTTCCTGAGCTAAACCGACACATTTTGACATTTTTGTAATAAATTTTACTGTCTGGAGTCACACACTGCGCACCTCCACCGCCCCATTGTACCCTGCACTGGAAATCTTAGATGAAGTTCATCAGTCAAATCCAGTGAATCACTGAACAGTGCTGGGACCCTGAAATTGTGCACAGGTTTCAGAGCCCTGCAGGAGCCCTGGAAAAGTTTAATAAACACAATCAAATCCAAAATCGTACTCCCTATTTCTGATTGATTAGATAGTTGGATTAGTCTACGTAAGTTGCTATTAGTAGTCCCCAACTACTTGCAGCCCCGGTTTCAGTTTGATGGGTGGGGTTGAAAAAAAAGTTAGTAACTAAAACTTGGATGTGCGAAATATTTTTTCCAGGGTGACGTACTGAGCCTTGGTGGAGATGCTCTAACTGTGTTATAGGCCATGAGACACTTGACTCAGGTGGTTTTTTTTTTTCAATTTTGTGAGGTTGTTGAACTGGCAATTCTCCACTAGAGGACCTAGCCAGATTTGGCTACAAGACAGAGATAAAGTAGATTTTTTTTAATACAAGAACCTATTGTATAAATGTGGCAATTTAAAATGGTTTTCCTCAGAATATGGCGAATTTGGTGCAAATTTTTTTCAACAGATCCTTTGTAAAAGTCGCAGCCCTTTTTTTCCCTGTCTCCAAGTGCCAAAATTTCGCCACAAAAGGAAACGCTGGGATTCATGAGTCTACAGCAAGCTGAAAAACTAAGGCTTTAGCACACAATTCATAATAATCTTAAAATGAATTGTAGCCTTCATTTTTCCTCTTTCCTTTACATTTTTTTATTGCAATAAAGTTGCATTAATTCCAAATGAATTTTCTTCTCATTGAAAGAAAAAAAATAAACACAAAAAAGTCATCAGCAGTCATTTTTTTCAAGTCTGACTAGTAATTAATGTGACAATACACCTTAGACCTCAATTGCCATAGGTGGCTAAACTTTTTGCATGAGGTGCAGCCAACTTGACGACTTTTAAAAACTAAGTGGCTATGATGACGAGTCAATAATTTCAAATGTGCATAGAGTGGCTACAACCAAAATAATCATGGTTGAAAGCAATGGCAGCATCTGGGTTTGTAAGTCAGATTTGACGACATGCAGGTTTTCAAGGGGTTGTTTGGCGAAATGTGGGTTGGCAAGGGAATATTTCTGGCTACATGGCTAATTATGTCTTTCACTAAAGAATTAATGCATTCAATTATTTAGATCTTAATACAATTCTAAAATTGTTTACAAAATTAAAATGAAATTCAAAACCATGGACAAAAAAATCATTAAATTAAAATTACTTAAACCTTAATCACCTTGAAGGGAATTTGAGCTCCAACCATAGAAGGGTGATACCCATTGTAGCTCAAGGCCTAACCCACACCCAAACCAATTAAAATACATGCACTAAAAAATTTGTTTGAAAAACTAACTCTAGGTTTCAATTGAGGATGCAAATAAAAGTAAAGGTTATATTTCAAGTTAAACACTAGAATGTTCAAATTGAATAACATCACTACATCAAAAATGACATTTTATGATTGGTCTTTTTCTATTAAAGTAATCACTTATGTTTTGTAGCCGATTTGGACCCATCTTTTATGCCATTTTTAGTTGTTAATGGCATTTTGTAATCATATAAGACTAATCTTAAAATGTCATATTTGGCATAATGCACCTTCACAAAACATAACAATTTTTTTTAAAAAAAATTGAAAACATGCATAAAAATTTAAAAACAAAGTTTAAGATTTACATAACAACCCTAAAGGTTAAGAGTTGACTTGAAGCCACTACCACCTTTTTATTATGTACCTTACCATTCGCTTCTTCCATGTAGAATCCATCTTACAAAATTCATGCCAAGTTAAACACTCCTCAATGCATACCAAGATTGAAAATGGGGATATTGAAAAGAAGAAAAAAGAAACTCAAGAAATATTATCAAACCTAAAGCCACATCAAAATTGTGGCATACTCCAAATTTGCCATTAAAACATTTGTTGTAAAAAGAAACTTACAAGCTTGGTGTCATGCTTTAGTTATGCATTTTCACAATAACAAATTATGCCTTGCCATTGGCCTACTTATAAAGCAAGTTTTGCAATGTAAAGAAATGTTAACTATAAAATTTGATGCATAGATCCAAGTGTGTGTTTCAAGTGTGTGTTTAAGTGGTTCTGCAACTTGTTCTTCATAAATTGACAATGTTGAAAATTTGTTCATCTTTGATGGAGCCAAGCATTTGGACAACAATTTCAACCAACTTAATAAATTCAAAGCTTAGTGATTGAGTTCAATTCATTGTTTTCATGGAAAATTGCCTCATAATTGTGAACCATGGTCATCTTGAAAAGTTTGTTTGCAAGTTTGCAAGTCCAAATTGTGTATTAATAACAAGACATGCACAATCTTGCCAAAATCACTAACTTTGCAAGGGGTACAAAAAGTCTATTTCAACGCTTAAATGAGTGTGAAAGGTGTCCGTTGCTTCAATAAAATTCTAGCCTACAATTGGGGATTAACAACACCAAGGGTAGTCATAACTTGATGTTCCAAAAAAATGTTGTTTTAACTTAAAAATAAGGCTTCAAGCTACCACTTCACATTCACCTTTCACCTTGGCCATAGCCTCTTTGAAACAATCCTTGGTAATAGGTAGAAACCTCTAGGACCATCAACATAAGACTAGTAGATAGGGTATTTACTTCTAGCAAATGAAAACACAAGATATTCAACATCTTCCATTTTAGGGTTGAATATCTTGGAAGATGCCATTTTAGTCAAAAAATCAATTCATTGAAAGGGTTTGATTGGTTAGAGACTTAATAAAATTAAAATCATTGAAAGATGGGTTTCAAACTTGGCATAAGGATCACAATAAGGCCTATACAACTCCTATTGAACTAGTTCTACAACATCTACAAAGTTGCAAACAAAAACATCTTTGCCTTGTGCAATTTGATCAATTTATGCATTGTTTCAAGCAAAGGAAGGATGCAAAGGAACCAAAGAATGTACTCAATGTCACAAAATGCATTCAAGTTTTTCAAAGCAACCTCATTTTTTGCATTGTTTTTGTGCATCTTCACAATCAAAGGGTGGTATTATTCTATGTACACTCACTTTTTGCATTGTTACTGTGTATCTTCATAATCAAAAGGCAATATTACCCTATGTACACTCACTTTGCCAAAAATAACATGGAAATGCACTTTGTCTTTGCATTTTGAAAATGTTTATTTTCTTCCAAGTTCATTAGATCAATAAGCTTCTAAAATTCCATAAACTTCTTGGGGAACTTGTGTGCAAAAAAAATATACATATTTTGCAAAATGCCCTTCAACTAATGCATTAAATCTAGGTTTAATAAGGTGACCACTAGAAAATGAATCTTTTGGGCATAGAACATCTATAACATCAACATTAGGAGTTACAATGGTCTTCGTCCATTATGGTACCCCATGCATCTTTGACCATATGAAGAAACCTAATTTTCCTCTATAAGGAAACATTGCCATGGCCTTGCACTCAACTCCATGAATGAAATTTGAGTTCATTGATTCCTAAGAAGGTTGGGACAAGCTAGAGGATGCCAGAGCACTAGTTCACATGTATTGACTCTCACCTTTCTAAAGGGTACTTTGTTTCATGATTTTTGGGTACACAATGTTGAGCACAATTATAAACAACCCCTCTTGATGTTATGCCTACACCTAGTGGCTATCTCTACTCACATTCCATGTGACTTGTTCTTCTCAAAAGGTTGAATGTGAGATCAAGTTTTCAAGGTTACAAAACACCCAAGGCTTAGCTTCTAGATGGCTCGGTCACTATTCATAAGAAACTTATGACATGCAAGACAAAATTTGATTCTTAATATGTACAAACTTAGAAGATTACATATTGGAATCAAGTAAAGTGTAGAAAAAGAATTGTGCAACTACATGGCCATGTTCTAGCCCTTGGGTTACACCTATTAAGGAGGGTCTTTTTCATAATTGAGCCCTTGAAAAATGATTTTGCATTTTGCATCCAATTTAGCAAAATCAACCATCCCTTCAAAGCCAAAATCCAATCTTCCCACTCCTACCTCAATGGACCTCCACCTTTTCACTAAAAATGCAAAAAACCCACAACATTAAAATATCTCAAGCTTGAAGTTTCAAGTTTAAAGTTTTTAGAGGTACAACCCCACAATGCCCAATGAAACATTTACCCAAAAAAACCATTGGTCTATCTTCAAAAGCTCTATTCTACATAAACAATTGTGATATAAAAACAAAAAAACAAACCATTCTTCTTTGTAGTCCTTAATGCTAGAATACACAAAAAACAAAAGCAGAAGTTTTGTGAATTTGCCTTTGTAAGCTTTGGAACCTTTCGGATTGTCCACAACAACAATGTAAGTAAGGTAGCACTATTAATGTTTCTAATGTTTGAAAACAACTAATGATCCAACCTAGCTTGCAAATGTGCACACACATAGGTAACATATCAACCTTAAACCATCCCTAGTGATTACACCTTATGGAACATACTCATCTCTTTTCCTTTCAATATTTTCTCCACAATCATCTAAATTTTATATGAAATTACAAGCACCCATCAACAATATGGTTGGGTCGACACCCATGTGACTACTTTAATGACTCCCCTTCTCACACACTGTGACTCTTTTAGGACATTGATGCCCAAGTTGAAGATTATCAATGAAATTCCAAAAAAAACTCTACAACCCTTTGGAAGGTAACCATTTTGTTAATTTCAACAAAATTAAGAAAACAAGACTAAATATAATCATAACCTTTTTAAATGTCACTCACAAAATAATTAAACCATCACCTTTGTAATTGTTGGTTGTGATGGGTTACCATGATTTCCCACTAACTTCATGCGCTCCCAACATTGGGTTATATATACATACATAATAATTTGCCAAAAAAAGGGGCAAATTGTTGAACAAATATTAGCCTCCTAAGTTGTAAGTACACAATATATACAAGAAGTATCTTACATCATCTTCATTCCTCCCAAGACACATACACATACATTAAAATAAATGACTGGCAATTGGCTCAAATTGATGATCTTTATATGGTGAACACAATCTTTAACATTATGATCAAAATAGCAGTAGTCACTAAGGTCAAACATCATGATGCTTGAACTTAGTGACTATTGCCATTCTGAGAGACCACGAATAGCTTTCAAGATAGGTGCTAATTGTTGATGCTCCATAGTAAACCCAAGATATATAAGTGTTCATATATACTTTGATAAAGCAACTAGAATGGACACCGTTTGGAAAATTATCATATGTGCCCTAAAAGCCACCCCTAGCAAGGCCTTCCATAACTTTTGGACATTTGCACTAATTTTTTCCATGCTTTATATAAAAGTCACATTAAGAAACACCCAAACATAATGTAAGATGTTCAAGATAGACTTCACTATTGTGAATCAAATGGTTCCAACCATATTTCTTTTGAACCTTCTTCAAATTTTCAAGTCCATTTTTTCCATCATCATCCAATAGTATGTTCTCAGTATTACAAGAGAATTTTTCCATGATGCCAAATTAACTCATGAACACATGAACTAGAAACTCAAAATGATAACCAACAAAACAAAAGAACCATAAGGTTTGAAGAAAATAATAAATGGATTGAAGAAAAACAATGAAGTCAAAGCATACACCTTCAACAACAAGCATATATACAAACCTACACCCTTCATAATAAAATGAACCAAACTTGAAGCAAAGTGTATACCTTTGTTCAAAGATACTAAATGGTCCTCATCAACCAATGAATATTCCTAGGTTCCCACATTTGAGTTGTCACCCTCATACTCAATTGAATACAAAAAGCACAAGAGTGTTATACAAACCAAATTTAATCCTACAATCTACTACTATTCATCTTCATGTTTTAGGGCTTCCTCTTCATAGCACCTGAACCTAACCTAAGTTTTATCATTGTTAGCTTGATCACTTGATTGATAAAGGTGATTAATCCAACATTATCTACCAAGTTTCTCAACAAGAGTGGTTGGCTTGCTATTAGTTTCATTTTCATGCATAAATTCAACAGCAAAGGGAGCACTAAGGAGGCCTAGCTTGATTTAAGTAGATCAAAATGCATTGCAAGGATGATAAAACAAGTAAGACAATTTCATATACACACTTCGTTCTTGCATAAGCTTTTGCCACTAAAATTCTTGTTTAAATTTTAGTGGTAGCTTACACATTTTGTTTCTAACCTTGCATTTTAAAAGATCACATACCTAAGAAAATGAGGAACAAAGGAGTGCACCAATGTCATGGTCTTGTTCAATTTTTACCTACAAGAAAGGGTGACAACATTTGAAATTGAAAAAAAAATCATAGAATACATGTACAAACATAAGCCTTCAATAGTGATCTGCCTTGGAAATAGAATGAACATCAAACTTACATACATATGAATTATGTGTCCCCATATGCAGTGTAAACCAAAAGGATTTCACGCATTAATAGATGTGTAGATATGTACCACTTAACCATTATCAAATAAATGCAGCAACCAAAGCTGAGATAATATTTGTAATAATAGTTGGGCCAAAACTTGCACCAGCAACCTGTCCATGACTTTTCACCAAGCCCAATAAAAGTTTTAGTATTTCAGATTATAATTTTGATGGAGCAATCTAACAATGATTGTGAAGGCATTAATAGGATAGGTGCTTCTACAACCTATTTCAAAAAATGTTGGAGCAATTTAAAAGCTAAAGTGAAATGTGGTTCATAATTTACAAGTAAACAAAGACCATTTCTAGAGCTTGTAGTAGAAAATAATAGAATACAAGCTCTCAGGCAACAAACATGCAACGTGCCACCATAACCAAATTCTACAATGCCCTTCCTTCATTAACTCCCATGAAATACCAAATTTTGTCCTGCTAATATTACATTTTTGTGCTTCCTTTGACACATGCGCCATCGATGTTATTGCCATTTTTTATGAAGGCTTGCAAAAATGTTCATCACAAAGAAGAAACAAATGCGACCTAAATTCATAAACAAGAGGTTTAATCAAACTCCCCCTTCCAATTTCAGGGAAATACGAACCTACCCAACTAAGTCTCAACCCACATGCAATTTGACTTCCATTTTGGAACTTAAGGATGCCATTCAACAAGTATAGAAGATTAGTTAAATGTGACCACCAATCTTGTTCCAACAAAACATTGTTGTCACATTGTACATAACAGATGTTCCATTTGTATCCTCTTGCATGCAGACTTTTGCCTTTATAGTCTTGTGTTCAATCTTATGTTTCATACCTTTTGAATGCATTCCTACTTGATCTAAATGTTGTGATATTCGTTATATTTCTCCATTAACCTTTCTCTAACATACAAGTCCAAAGAAGATTCAACTTTCCTTGGTACAATTTTTCACATATATGCCCTAATGTCTCTTCCACAACTTGCACAACAATGTTTCTACTTTTTACAAAACACAAAACCACATGATCACATGGATATATCAACATTTTTGCCCAAAGCCCCTTTCTGTCCTAAGAAAAAAATGCACCAAGGGCCTATGTGATTCCTTCATTTAAGAAATTGACTTAATTTTGCAAGAGTTTTACATGATGTGTTTTTGTTCACCCAAGACAAAATTGAGTAGCCAAACAACATATGTAAGAGGGAATCAACTCGGAAATGGAACCCTAACAAATAGGTTTTAAAGTGAACCAAAAGAGAGCTAAGATTGATCCATTTCCACCATCAAGATCTACTTCAACTTCTAAAATTAATCTTTTAGTTCTTACAATGCTCCAACAAGAAAAAATGTCAAATTACCTAAAAATATGTGACAATTACCTCCAACAAGATTAAAAATAATGTTCAACAAGTGTTGCACCTTTCTATAACTAGTAGCCAATTTTCAAAAAACTAATCAAACTCTCAATAGTGATAGCATTAGTAGTCAATTAGAAAGAAAAATACCTCTAATAATTTATTTTAAATGGGTGCATCTTTAAGCAAAAATGATATGGCCATTGTAGTAAATTCCTACACATAGGACAAATAGTAATGTAAGCCTTTGGTTGTTCTACATCTCAACATCCAAAAACCACCAACAAACATTTCATTGTAGCTAAAATTAGTGTTTTGATATCTCAAAACCAACAACAGAGCCATGCTTAGGGTTTAGGGGTTAATGGACATGAGTTTTGAAAAATCTAAATACCTCTCCCTCAATAATCACTTAAGGAAATTAAGACTCATTCAACTACAATATAAAAAAATGTAATCATACATATAGAGTTAAAGCCCTCAAAATTTCTAGTAAACAACATTCAAAACCAACTAGCCTTTACCTATTGGAACCACATCCAAAAACATAGATGAGCAAAGAAACATACGATGAATACCCAATACTCACTTGAAGATAGAAGAAACGTCTTTGATGAAAAGCTTGGTTAGATACTTGATGATAAATGAAATTGATGTATGAATCTATAGCATTAATAAGCCATTCACCATTTTTTTAAACTCTTGAAAATCAACATGTAGTAAGTTCCATATTATATGTATCATGAAGTACTAGTTGGATTCATAATTTGACACCCAAACTAAAAATATGAATAAATCATACAACATAAAAAAATGCAAAACCATGAACATCATAATCCACATGAATGTAAATCCTCAATATTGCTTCATACCAAACCCCATTCATAAAATAAGGTCATAAATCCCATGCCTATTTTAATTGGAGCTCAGGGTCATGATTTGCACCCTCTTTGAACACACCAACACAAGCATAGAAAAATCGTGGGATATACTTGCATACTCAAAGATGATTATCAAAACTCAAGTCCCTTAACATCTTTAAAATCCACACAAATAGACACATATTAAGGAAGCCAAGAAATTATGGGTAAACAAAATAGAAGACTCCAAGGATGGTTAATGTTTGGCACATAGCAGCTTGAGCAAATAAGGCCATAGATTTACCTATTCATGTCATTTGATATATGGGGTTTTTTCTAATTGAAAAATGGCTACTATGATCTCAAAAATTCACACTCAATGCATAAACTTTGTTCAATTATTATATCATGTAAGGAATAAGTTTAATGAGAAGAAAATAGGATTTCATGTAGCAAACCATCCTAGGAAAGACCATGCTCAATCTCATGGATAAAGGAAATAGTTAATTTGTACCAAAAAAATTCATCTTGTAAATCACATGACAACAATTCTACTAAACTATATAGCCATAACAAAATCAATGTTTAATGAAAGTCCAACCAATTTTATGCACACTAAGAAAGATGCACAAATTTTTTAACAAGATTCAAGCACTTCCACTTAACAATACAAGAGATTCAACCAAAGACATGTCTAGAAGCACATATTATGTCTACCAATTATTATTGAAAAAGTTTTCCTTGTTTCAAATGCATTATTAAAAAGTCAGTTCCATTACATGCACTCAAGTGCACATAAGGGAGTAAACATTCAACCACAATGTCCGTATAAAAGAGAAATGGTGGCAACGTTTGAATAAGTGGCAAAAGTTATTGATAGATATCATTGAAATTAGTTGCACTATTCAGTTCTTGTAACCCTAAAAAAATACATAAAATCCAACAAACATAAGAACTAATCCTTTCGCCATTCATCACTCATCCCTCTAGGATTTGCATTCTAATATTATGTGCAATTGTTGAATATCTTCCATTGAAGCTAATATTGTAAGTCTAGGGAAAAATAATCCCAAAAAAATTCAAGAATTTAACACAAAATGCAGGCCACACACATCATTGCTATAGATTATGATGACAAGATGTTGTTTTGAACACAATAGAAAAGCCAATGAACATACCTTTTATTGGATGAGATTTTTGTGGAAGAACAAAGACCTAATAGTCGGTTGAGATTTTACAAAAGCAAGCTACGAAAAACATCAACACCCACTTCCTCCACTTGTTGTGCAAAAATCTTGAACTACAACAAATTGGGAGGATGAGGTCTATTTTCTTGTTGGCTCCAAGAAACAAAAAACCCCCACTATCTATAAAAAGAGTGCCCCCTTCCCACCCTGTTTTCTTTGAAATAGATTTTACCAAAATACAAGAACATGCCTATAGTATTGATGTTTGATTTTTTAACCCTAATGCGTGAGAAAAAATTGTCTCTTACATTAGTCTAGTGTAAAGTGCCAGATTATTTTTTGGTGGGAAGCAAAACAATGGATGCTTCTTATATATACCACATAGGATGGGATGCCAAGGTGTGGATTTGCATTTTAAATTTCCGATTGTGAGTGGGAAAGGAAGGAATTGACCATGGAGTAATTTGGTAAGATTAAGGAGGGATTGATGCACAACATTATGGACAAGGCAAGGAGTTAATGCTCATCTTGTTGTAGTGGGTGGTTGAGTAACTACTACCAACATTTGACCTGGACATAAATCTAATGACGCCTCCAAGTTGTGGTGACTTTGCTTCATTGGCATTATGTAACCAAGAGTTACACAATGTTGGTCATCAAGGTTCTTTTATCAAATTGTACAAACAAGGTTGTAATGAAAAATATGATGAATGGAAGGAGAAGTGATTGGAAAGGCAGCATGCCATGAGATGAGCCATGAGAATTTCAAACGTTCCTCAAACTCTACATGAAATGGTTGCCCAAATGACAATTATAGCTTCAGCCTTGTATGCATTCCATGAAGATCCTCTACTATAGTTAATCATTGCTTGGGCTCACAATTAAGAGTCTCTGAATGAGAATAATTTCTGAAATTAATTGTTAGGAAACTTATAACATTGGGAAGGTTTAAGCTTAATGAACTTCTAACATTTATGTTGGCATGACACCCCTATGTCATTGATGCTGACCACTTAGCTATCAAAATTACTTGGGGGTGTAATTTAATTTAAACCTTTTTAATATAGTTCAAATATATAATATCTATGCAATAAGGCATTTGTTACATATCTTTACAACTCAACATTTTGACTACAAAACCAAGTTATTTAGAAAAATGCATTTTTCCATATTAGCATAGTAAGTGGACTAGTTTAAGCTTTTTTTTGGGTGATTTTTTTTATAAAAAATATTCCTTTTTTTTAGCATCAAGAAAATGAAACGATTTCTTTTATAAAAGTGCCACATTTTTATACATTATTCAAACAAGTAGCCAAGATATTGAAGGACTTTTTCAAACATCTACTTTCATATTTGTTCTATAACCAAAAATGGCTAAATCTTCATATCTAGATGATTGCCAAAGTGGCAGCATCAAAAAATTGCAAAAACAAATAATGGACCAGTTTGACAATAAATATATAATTTCCAAAAAATTGGGAATTATCCTAAAATTTTATTTTTACAAAAGAAAAATTTAATAATGAAAAGTAAGAATTTGATCTAGTATATTTGAAAATATGGCAAATGCTGGAATGGGAACCTCAAACTTTATAAACTATTTGACAATCATGTGTTGAATTGGCCAAGGTGATATGGTGATATATATTCTAACTAAATAAATCTTGCAAAAAAAATGGATTTTGGAAACTTTCACTCACAAGTTTGATTGGTTTTCAATGCGATAACCAAAAGGTATTGAAAGATGATCACAAATTGTTTGCCTTTATTTCTAGCTTATGGCCAATGCTAGTTAAATTAAACTACAAATGATGAATGTTCGCCATTTATGTTACAACCCAAAATCCCCCCCAAAAGACTATTATGCCCAAAAATGAATATAAGACTTAATATGAGTAGAAATATATAAAAATGTAGGATTTTCCCAATGGAAATACAAAGTTGTGATGAATTTGAAAACACATTAATCCACAACCCCCTCAAAATGATAATCCTCCTCATCATAAGATGTAAATGTGGTTGTTATCCTACATGCACTTTTATCCATACTATTAGATGTTGCATCACATTCACAAATTGATTTCATAAATTCACATTAATTGATGTCATAATTTGAATTGAAAATTTGACACAAATTCAAAATTTTGAATTTTTGCAAATTAACAAATTTTTACTAAGCAAGATTGGGTCAACATTGATTCCTTGTGTTACACTACCACAAATTCTTTTCCTCTTAAGCAAGCCTAGTAAACAGCTTATGATCACCCCCTCAAAAGGGACCACCACTATGGTAAAGTCTTGTGCATTTCTAGCAAAATGTGTATTCCTTGTACCTTATGGCATGGCTTAGAATGTGTGTCTGCCTTAAACAACCAATTTATGCCCTAAAATTATTCTCTAAGGTCTTATTTCAATCCCAAGTTGCCTTGTTTCATTGAGCAAGAAAGATTGTTCTTTAGAGAGGAGGATTGCACCAACCCTAATTGGGACTAAATGGGGCATTAGGCAAAGCATCTCGTGGGTCCAACACATAATTTTCATCTTCAATTATGCTTACATACCCCTTGTTTGCGTGAAGATACACCCGCTTACTTTGTGGCTCTATGTGTAATACAATCTTCCACCATGGGTTGTGTGCATCATTGGAGTAAAAACTTGCTCCACCTGGGAAGGGAATACAAATGGCTCATTGCCTTCTAACAACATGTGTTTGAAGTTGGCCATTAAAAACCCCACTTAATCTTGCTTGTATGTTGGATTACCTTTATTATCTAGGCCATTTTGGACCCAATCACCCCAAAACAAGATTATGGGAATAGAGATTGGGCCATAATCTAATTCCAATATTTCCTTCAACACTCCTACATAATGTAGTTGTCTTGAAGGAAGGTGATTGCCATCATCATTACTATGGCTGAGAAATGTTGCCCCACTATCATAAATCACAATGCCAATGGTTGATGAATCATCTATGCAAAAATGGCTCCCATAAGCCTTGATTTTCTTGTAGCTTCATGTTTTTGTATTTGGTGGAATGGAAAAGGCAACAACATCCGAGTAATCTAATGTGCCAACTGCATGGTGGTGTTTTCAAATTGCCCTTGCAATCCAAATAAAGTGTAGGACTACCATGCATTGGGTTGGTAGCCCTAATTTTTGACTCATACTTCCTATTGAACACAACAACAAATCCTCATTAAACATATTACATCGACTAACAACTCGAAGCATAGTTGACACCTTTACACTATGTTTGACTATAGTAGTTGGCATAAAGTAAACATGTTGACTTTTATATGACCATTATAATTGCAAAGGAATCAACCCAAGTGTTGAAACAACATTAGGAC